>Ga0182021_10005079_pt1 | contig 15540 bp, 14 predicted proteins | sample 612E3MmetaG_FD_120493 | JGI IMG/M metagenome (GOLD analysis project Ga0182021, IMG submission 120493) | Permafrost microbial communities from Stordalen Mire, Sweden - 612E3M metaG (Illumina Assembly) | ecosystem: Environmental > Terrestrial > Soil > Wetlands > Permafrost | place: Sweden... | reverse complement strand
CACAATGACTTTTTCTTTTAATGCCAATCATTACTTTGAAAATATCAATATCGCGCAATCTAAAAAAGTGTTGAAATTTATCGGATTCTGGCGTTTCATCCCGAAAATACAACTGCGCAATATTTTCAGCAGGCCAATTTTTAAAAAGCGAGTAGAGGGTTTTGCCGTTATTGCCATGAAGCGATAGCGCATTATGACTGACAATTAAAACCTTTATATATTCTGGAGTGCTATTACTGTTTATTGACATATTTATAACTTTTCCTGAGAGGAAATTGATTTATACCTGTTTTGAAATAGCTGATCACTGAATATGTTCTCCTTTACTTGACGATTCTCCTTCTATTAACTTAGAATTTTAAGGGCGTCCTCCTCTGCCAACCCTAAGAATAGTATTAAGTAAATTAATCAGACCCATAAAATTACCTCAATATATAGTTGGTGAAGAGAAGATTGTATTATATGTAATAAAAGAAGCTGTCCAAGTGTCCGGGTTAAAGAAATCCCAAAACAAAAATAAAGTACTAGATATTAAGGCAAGCACAAAAACGTATTTAAAAAGAAAAGGATATTCTGGAAGAACTTTATCTGCCTTTATTAAAATATATGGATAAACAGCAAATAAATTGGGGTCAAAATAGAAGTAAAGGCGTCCCATCATCATTATGAATGTGAAGGGAGTTATAAATTTTCCTAAAATCGCAATTTTAAAACGTGATGACACTTCATCATTCTGGTATCTGTCAAAAATTAAAATAAGGAACATAATTAATGCATTGAAGGCAATCCCCAATCTAGAACCAAGAGTGCCAGCTTCTTGATAAATTTCATATTTAGGAAAAAAGCTGCCGATAAAGAAGCTTACGATTTGTGATAGAAGACCTTGTAAAAGAAACAAAGTCAGAAAAAGCAAAAACACACCTATTGCTATTGGTGTGTTGGTTTTAAATCTCAGCATACTTAGAAGATAGACTGGCAGTAAAATAATCGCGCTGAAATGAAAAAGCGTTGCAAGAAAAATAAGCAATGCGTATCGAAGAAAATCTTTCTTATAAATGTAGTTTATCGATAGCAGAAATATTGAGATTGCAACAGACTGCCGCATAGCTGAAGATTGAATTAACATCATACTCGGAGTAAAAACATATAGAAAGACTGCTAACCAATAATACGCGGATGGCACATACTTTTTGATGAAGTAGTAATAAACGATACAGTTGAATAGGGCTAAAAAGGCTATCATGGCAAAAAAACCTAATGGTCGAAACAACAAACATAAAATAAACCAACCAGGCTCTATGGCTAATACACCCATTTGCATTTCATTATTGCCAGGCAAAAATATATTGAACAACATTGAATTCATCCAAATATCTTTAATAGATTCAAAGCCCATATTCAGTTGATTGATTTCAAGGAACATGTCAAGATAGTTATTGTAATCGCTTCCATAATTATATCGCAGAGCAAGAAACAGAAAAATTATGAAAAAGGAAATTTTCAGACAGAATCTTAATTTCTTGATTCGAGCCAAATAAGCAAAGATAACAGCCATAACACCGACAGCAACAACAGTAATCAATTTTCTTATTATCCTCTAAGACCTTAACTTTTGATTATAGCTCCCTTGCCTCCATAAGACCCGGCAATGAGGTTATAAAGTACATAACAGAGTGTATTGAGATTTTTTATAACCGGCAAAGAAAACAGGCCATGCTCGGCTTTTTATCTCAAACCGCTTTTGAACAATGATTCTATGAAAAACAACTGGCAACATAAAATGTTTGCTGTCCACTATTGACGACCGACCTCAGAGCAGTTTAAAGTCACCTTGCTGAATTTTAATATTTTATATCTCATGGAATATTTATATGTCATGCGCGTGGATTGACTTTTTCAAGATTTGCTTAGTGTTTCTTTTTGCTTCCGTCTTCTCGGAAAAATGAGCTTTGTTAGATTATCTCACAGATATATGTTGATTAGCTTTCCCCTTGGGAATGTATCCGATAAGTTGTTGAACTAATATTTTAATTGCCGGCATGAGCATATTTAAACTTATTGATTTAATATTTTATAATATTCGTCCCAGCTCCCAATATCTTGCCAGCTTGTTTCAGGAATTGGAAATACACCCACTTTCAGGTTTTTACTTCTTACCCTTTCAATTAAATCCGTTATATGGAAAAATTCATTTTCAGGAATTTCATATAATGCTTCTGGTTCCAAAATATACATTCCCGTATTAATTTGAACCAAGTGTTCCGGTTTTTCATCCAGCTCTAATAATTTACCGCCTTTCCCTGTATAAATAGTGCCATAAGGGATTATATAATTTTTTAGAGCAGAAACAATTGTAATTACATTTTTATTCTCATGATGATAATTGTATATTTCTTCCAGATCCTGTTTAATTAAAATATCACAATTTGAAACAAAGAATGTCGTTTTGATTTTTTCTTTTAATAAAAACATGGAACCAGCGGTACCCAAAGGTTTATCTTCCTCAAAATATGTTATTTTATAAATTTTATCCTCCAAGTTGTTCAAATAAAACTTGATTAATTCTGATTTATAATTGACAGAAATATAAAAATCACTGCAACCGACTTTTACAAATCTGTCCATTATATCTTCAATTATCGTTTTTTCCTTAATGGGGATAAGAGGCTTAGGTAAAATATTGCTAAGGGGTTTTAACCTTGCGCCCTTCCCACCAGCCATAATAACTACCGGTAAATTGAGCGAAACTTCCTTTCTCTTAACATTTTCGCCAAAGATATCTTCCCAATACCACAAGTCAATCAAGTTATTGCTTTCATCCAATATCGGCATGCATTCCGTTCTTTTCTCGAGCATTTGTTTTTTGACAAACTCTGGTGAGTCAGATGAATGACAAACGGTAATTTCTTTTCTAAGGATGTTGACAATGCTATCTGTCAACAGGTGCTTATTTAGAATTGCTCTTTGAACATCGCCAATACTTAAAACACTAACAAACTTTTTCTCCTCAATCACAATTAGCAGCTTTCTCTTGATTTCATTCATTTTCTTGAGAGCCTCAAGTAATGTTGTGTTGGAATGAATAAATATCGGGCTCTGTAAATCAATTTTTTTCATGATGGTCCTTTTTTAAAGTAATGTTGTATATATCTATCAAGTCTTTATAAATTTTATTATTATCAAATCTATTCTTTATTAACTCGTATGCATTCTCAACTAATCTGTCTGTTCTTGCTTTGTCATTCAGAACAAGCTTAATTTTCTCAACTAAGTCTGAAATATTTTTACATTCTGCCAAAGTTACACACTCTTTTTGATCGTTGAATGAAGGAATGCCTCCTACATCATATGCAACAACCGGTATTTGCATATACATGGCCTCCCTAATTGAACCAGGAAGACCATCAAAATAGGTGGGCAATACATATACTTTGGCCTGGGCTGCCAATTTGAATACATCTTGTTGGGTAGGCTGAAAACCTGCAAAATATATATTTTCAGCAAGTTGTCGTTTTTTAATTAAACCATTTATATGCCTAACATATTTTGAGTTACCACCACCAATTATAATGGCTTTAAAGTGTCCTATGGACTGTTTCAATCGTAAAACGGCTTCTATAAAGTCTTCAATACCTTTATCTTTAGAAATTCGGGCAAAATAAACTAAATCATATTTTTTTTGAGGAAAATCATGTGCGCTAACCTCAGGGATGGTGGTAGGGTAATAACTATCAAATTTTATTGAGGTGGGATTTATTTTATTTAATACATTTTCCACATCCTTTGTAGCACATACAAAATATTTTTCTTTAGAGTTTATTTTTCGCTCTATTCTAACCATGTTCCACCGGATATATTTGCGGATTATGCTCGTAGGCACAGATGCAAGATGAAGAAAACCTTGAATAGTAACCAAGACCGGATATTTATTTTTCAATGCGAGAATACCGGACGAATACTGTGGATTTTCTGATCCATGAAGATGAATTATATCGGGTTGAATTTTTTGTATAATTTCACCTACCGAACGGCGTGTGGTTTTAAAATTATAGGAAAGTATCGTTGCTTTTTGCGGAATAAAACTGGGCCTGTACTTGAATAATGTGACTTGAATATTATCAAGCAGAAAGCTTTGGAGGATATTTGTGTAATAATTTGGAGAAACTACATACAATTCAACGTCATTCTTATATCTAAACAAATTAATTAAATCTGTTATCCAGGGTGCAAGATTAGGAATATTTAATGCACCAATCTTTTGAGCCACTTCATCATTGGCGAAATGGCATAACCAAACAACTTTTATTTTTTTCATGAATACTGATTAACGAGAGAAACTTTATTTGAAATATTCTTAGTTTCCAGATAAATCAATTACAAATCTTTAATTATTTTTGCTGGAACGCCGACATATAACCCCTTTTTTGTTATATTATCAATAACAACTGCGCCTGCCCCTGTTTTACCGCCTGAAATAATGTTAATGTTATCAATAATAGTTGTATTAATACCTATATTACAACCCGCTCCAATTGTCGAAAACCCTGCCACATTAACACATGGGCCCAAAAAAGAATGTGCTTTTATGGTGGAATTATGCGCAATTGTACATCCAATATTTAACAGTACATTATCTTCAATAACCACACCCTTATCTAAAATACAACAGGGAAGCAGAAATACGCCTTGACCTATTTTCGCCGATGGATCGATAATGCATGAGCTGTGAATGATATTCGCAAACTTAATTTTTGAAGAGAATCTATTAAAAATTGACGCTCTGTATTCAAGTCTTGAATACCCAACAGCAACAATTAGTTGTTCAAACACTCCTTTTTCATAAAAAGGAATTATATCTTTTACCGTTCCTATTACTTTTACTTTACTAATTTCTTGCCCAACATCAGTAAAATCATCAAATATTCCAATTATATCAAACTGACCGTCCAATGTGGCGTAATGAATAATTAGTTGAGCAAGATCTCCTGATCCAATAATTGCTAGCTTTATCATTTTAAATCAATTTCACTTTATTTTTTGACTCTAGGACATAATATATGTTCTGTGGATTCTCGATAACAGAAATTTTAATGGGGTTTGTGTCTATTATCACGTAAGATGGTTTTTTGTTCTCTCTTGGTAAAGTACATGAACCTGGATTTACAATATATCTTTCCCCTTTTTTAATAACAAATTGTTTATGCGTATGCCCACATATCATAATATCAAAATCGAAAGCATTAAAAATATTGTCAAATTTATCAGAGTCAGGATATAAATATTCATCAAATGGATTATAAGGGCTTCCATGGCACATAATAAATTTAAGCCTATCTATTTGTAAATTTTTTATCAAATCTACATTGTAAAATTTTCGTACGTCTTCATTGAATATATTTACTAACGTTTCCTCAATTGCCCCATATTTATTCTGATAATCAATATCAGAAGTCATTAATTTCTCGTATTTCTCAAAATGCTTTATGAAAAGCTCTGTATTCATTCTTCTAAGAAAATATAAATCATGATTTCCTAAAATAAATTCAATGTCATTATTTAAAAATAAATCAACTATTGTGGGCGAACCAATAAAATATCCAAATATGTCACCCGCAAATAAAATTTTATCAAATGAGTTATTTTTAACTACAGACAAGATATTATCCGCTTTTGAATGAATGTCTGAAAATATAAGAATTCTCATTAAATAAAATATTTAATATCGCCAGAATCAGCGCCTGCTGTAATTTCAATTTCTTGAAAAACTCGATAATATTCATTGTTTTCTTTTATTGTAATTTTTTTTAATTCTTCATTCAAAACAAAATTTCGAATTATCATATCCGGCTCATTAAATCCGGCGAGCGCTCTCATAATAGATGACCCACTAAATCGTGGATTTATTTCAAAGATTAATGGGTTATTGTTATCGTCTAACCTTAATTGAACATTCATTGGGCCTGTTGATTGTAACTGCATTGCAACATTTTCGCAAAATTCATTAATATAACTATGTTCACAGACTTTTGCATATCCTGTCGCTCCGCCCAATAAATCTCTTTGCATAACAATTGACTGAATCAAGCGTCCTTTTTTATCATTGATTACACCAACAGTATATTCTTTATTGTTATTCGAAATGTGCTCTTGAATAATATAGTCGATTTTCTTAACTCTAAAGAAATTAACAATAGCTATTAATTCATCTCTATTGTTAGAAATAAAAACATCCTTACTTCCTCTTCCCCTTTTGGGCTTAATAACAAGTTTAACTTCATTTGAAAAATAATTTAATGCTATATCGACATCCTCAAAAGTTATTGGAGTCCCAATTTTATTACTTTTTAGAAACTGATATGTTTGCCATTTATCATCTCCTATTTCTATAAGACGATAATTGTTTACTAATGGTATTATCCCTTTTACCTTCAGTAAATCAGAATGCTTGGATAAAATTTTCGAATCCCATGTCGCGCCAGGCATAACTGCATTAATACTATGTTTTCGACATACATCTATTAACTTTTCAATGTATTCGTATCCATCATCAGGTGTTTTATCAATGATTTCATATTGTGTAATCCGGTAAAGATGTGCAGCATGGTGATCATAATCGAGTAAGGTAATATTTGAGTATTCGGCTAAACGAAGACACTTAAGTAAACCCTCTGTTACGCTTCCACCTTTTCCCCCAATCGCTAAAATGTTTACTTTATCTTTCATTCTATCTTTCACTCTTATTTTGTTTTATGAAATCATAAATATTTGATGTTAATTTATCCCAACCATTATGGTTTATGATAAAATTATTGCATATAATTTCAGCTATTTTTTCTGCTGAAAAAAGTTTTTGAGCATACACTTTTTCATAGCTAAATTCTTTTAAATCTTCTCGATTTTTCAAGTTTGTAACAAGTGTTTTCTGCATATCCGTATCAATACCGCCCGGATAAAATGTAGCAACCCTAATATTTCTGCTCATGTTTTCAAGGCTTAGGTTTTTTGTAATATAATCCAAAAATGATTTACCGACACCATATAAACTTAATCCGGGTAAAGGATTTATGCTAATTCCAGACGAAATATTTAATAAATACGCAGGCGCTTTATTTTTAATAGCGTTATGTACAATATTATTAAGAATAATTAAATTCGATGTAATATTAATATTTATTGATTCGACAATCTGCTCATTTTCAATATTTCCAAGGCATCCAACCGGATTAATCGTACTTATGTTATTTATAAAAAATATATTATTAAAATTGTTTTTAAAAATTCTTCTAAAAAATTCAATAGAATTCAAAGCATCTGATGTTGAACTATAATCACATTTATATATTTCAACATCATTTTTAAATAAAGACAACTCGGACAACTTATTTGTATCTCTCACAAGACAGACAAGTTTGAAATCTTTATTGACAACTAATAACTTAACTATTGCTAAACCGAGGCCCCTGGTAGTGCCGTTTATAATTAAAAGATTATTCATATCGCGTCTTTTAATGAATCAGTAATTAACATTATATCTTTATCTGATAATTTACTGTGCATTGGCAATGTAATCAAATTGTCAACCAAATAGTCCGTTACAGGTAATTCTCTATAAAACTCCTTATAGATTGAAAAACGATGAACTGCAGGATAATGTACACTGGTTTGAATACCGGCTTCAGCCAGTTGATTGCGTATGGCATCCCTTTTTTCAAACGTTGAATTTTTCAATACTATAGAAAAGATGTAATTAGATGAAAATTCATTGTAATCTTTGAACGGTATTATTATTCCTTCAACAGACGACAGGTCTTCAAGATACATTTTCCTGACTATAGTTCTTTTTGCCAAATCTGCTTCTAGTTTATCTAATTGAACCAGTCCAATCGCCGCATGAATGTCATCCATTCGATAGTTGTATCCAAGTTCGACCACATCATAAGCAGTGGAGTGTCCTTGAGCGCGCTCGTACGACATGGTAGTCATGCCATGTGAGCGAAGCAATTTTGCACGGTCGGCATATTCCTGATTGTTGGTCACTAACATGCCACCTTCTCCTGTACTGATGTTTTTGTTTGAAAAGAAACTAAAGCAGCCGATATCGCCAATTGTACCTAGTTTTTTCCCCTTATATTCGCTCAATGGGCCATGACAAGCGTCTTCAACAACCTTTAATTCAAATTCTTTTGCTATGCTCATGATCCCATCCATGTCACATGAAAAACCACCATAGTGCATAACCATTATTGCTTTTGTCTTTGGTGTGATTTTACGTCGTATATCTTCAGGGTCAATTGTGGGTGTGTCATAAGAAGTAACATCCGCAAAAACCGGATTCGCATCCATATAGCGAATGACATTCACTGTCGCAACAAATGTAAGCGAAGGACAAATAACTTCATCACCTGGTTTCACTCCTGCAAGTATTAGTGCCAGATGTAAACTAACAGTGCAGTTGGAAGTAGAAATTGCATGATTTGCAGTTAACATTCTTGCGAAGCGTTCCTCAAAAGCTTTGCATCTTGGACCTATTGAAATCCAGTTGTCTTTAATAGCGTCTTCAACAGCTTGTCCTTCGCGTTCGTCAAAGTTTAGGTCGAATAGTGGTATTTTATAATTCATATTTATAAGTTATAAATATTCGCTTTGTATTTTTTTAAATTTTCAGATTTCATAAACCAATCAATGGTTTCTTTCAAGCCTTGTTCAATATTGAATTCTGGTCGCCATTCAGTTAATGAGGTGATTAAAGTGTTGTCACCCCATAGACGAAATACTTCGGAGTTTGTCGGTCTTAGCCTTTGGTCATCAGTTAAAAATTCAACATCGCTTTTCATAATCTTTTTGATCAGATTTACGGTATCAGTCATAGATATCTCATAATTAGAAGAAATATTTATTTCTTTACCAATGGTTTTATCACTTTCAGCAATAGCCAGAAAGCCACGAGCAGTATCCTTTACATAGCTGAAATCTCGCGTAGGGGAAAGATCACCCAGCTTAATTTTTTTCATACCACTGGCAATTTGCGTAATGATGGTCGGAATGATGGCACGAGCGGATTGCCTGGGTCCATAAGTATTGAAAGGCCTGACCGTAGTTACAGGCAAATTAAAAGCATTGTAAAAACTCATCGCCAAAGCATCAGCTCCGATTTTGGTAGCCGAATATGGCGATTGAGGCTGTCGGGGATGTTTTTCGTCAATAGGAACATATTGAGCTGTTCCATAAACCTCTGAAGTTGAAGTATTCAAAACACGAACATCACCCAGCTCTTTGGCCGCTTGGCAAACATTTAAAGTACCTTTTATATTGGTATCTACATAGCTGTCTGGTGCGTGGTATGAATAAGGAATAGCAATCAGCGCCGCCAGATGGAAAACAATATCAGTATCTTTCATGATATGTTTCACAAAGTAAGGATCACGCACATCGCCAGTTACGACCTTCAAATTCCGATGATTTATTTCTTCAAGCCATCCCCAGTAATTGAATGAATTGTAATAAGAGAGCGCCTTCACTTTGTATCCACGCTCTAATAACATTTCTGTTAAATGCGACCCAATGAATCCATCTGCCCCGGTAACCAAACAATTCATCATAATAAAATTTTCCCTCTTTTTTTAATAATACTACGCAGGCTCATTCGTACAGGATATGGAATTAATCCTTTTATCTTTTCAATAAAAGTTAATTTGAATTGTCTTATGATGAAATCCATGAGTTGTTTATCTGGTTGCAAATCAGGTGGGAAGTAAATATCCTCAAGACCGTCATATGTTTTTTGATTTAAATGTATACTGCTATATCCAGCATGTACACCCGATGCATCACAACCTGTATTCCTAACCCTGGTTTTTACTGGGAGAATTGAGTACATATTTTTATCTAATAAATACAAAAACATAAAATAGTCGCCTGTTAATAAACCTGAGTCCCTTATTTTCAATAATCCAGGAAGATACTTTTTATATTTTTGCTTTATTTTTTTGTAATTCTCTTTCTTGCTTAACATAGAATTATAGCTATCCAATGTATAATCCACTTTATTCCATTTTTCTCTCCAAAGACCAACACCCCAACCGGCAAATGCTTGAATTAAATATGCGTCATATCTATACCAAGACGGAATTGATACGGGATAATTATAGCCAGATACAGAGAAGATATCCGGTCTGTTTACATAAGCACTTAGCCCTTGATTTGCAAAGCTAAGAAATGACGGAGCGAACACATTATCATCCTCGGAAATAATTATCCGGTCATACTTCTCAAATATTTCTGCCTGCGCATCAAAATAATTTTTAAATGCTCCAAAATTAACATTCCGTTTAATTATATGAACATTTTTAAACCCCTGTATTTTTTCGATATAGTTTTCAATCTTCTTATATCCATCCCAATGTGTATCTTTTAATGGATAATCAAAAGCAATGTACAAATCAGTTTTATCTGAATCAGCACATGCCGAGAGTGACTCTACACAACGCCTGAAATGCTCATATCGATCCAGGGTCATTATTAAAACTGGTGCGTAATAGTTCATGCTAGAATTTTACTAGTTTTTTGTTTTATTTTAAGAGCATATGTTGATAATATTTCTTTTTCGTTTCGTTCTATTCCGAAGCAATAAATAGCTGTAAGTAGCCAGACTTCAGCTAAAGTAGATATACTGATAAACCGTAAAAGTCCGGGGACAAAGAAATCGCGAATAAAAAAGAGTGGTAAAACTGAAATAAGAACAAGCATCATCTTGAGAAAAGATTTCTTAAAATACATTTCGATATTGAAATTGATAATTATTCTTAGCATAAAAATTTGTACAATAAAGGATAATGTCGCTGTACAGGTATATACTAACAAGATAGCATAGGGTGGAAAACCATTTTTAAAATAAACGTATGCAATTGGAAGGCTTAGCAGCAACAAAGTACCCAGTATAATATTGAAATATTTTACCTTTCCAGTAGCTTGAACTACGGAAGGCATACCAGCACTCATAGCAGATATCAGAGCATTAACTAGCATTATTTGTATGAATATATTAGTGTAGGTCGGAACGACTTTTAGCCACAGGATTAAGATAAAGTCTGTTTCCAAAAGAATTGGTAAAGCGGGAAGAAGCATAAAAAAAAAGCAATATTTTGATGCATAAATGACCAATTGTAAAGTCCTATCAATACTTCCACTACTATAACTTTTTGTGATCTGAGGTACTACAGACTGCCCCAGACTTTGCGTGAACATTTTAACAACAGCATCCACCTGAGTTGCGATACCTAAACCAGCATTCACTATAGTGCCAAAAAATGAATTAATCATGAGCGCAGATCCTTGCGCCTGGCCTATACTAGCGCCTGCACCAATCATATTCCACCCTGAATGCTTAATCATCTCTTTGTATTTGTTTTTATCATTTTGTAATTGCCAACGTACAATAGTTAAAAAATGATGTCTGCAATATATGTAGTAAAGAACAGGTGGAATCGATGTTGATATAGCAGCCAATATTGCATATAAACGGAGCCTGTTTCCGTTACTGTGCATTATAATTAAAATCATACTCAAGTTAATCAAGCTTTTTAATATTTCAACAGGTACAGTTATCGCGAATTTTTCTTTGGCTACTAGAAGTCCCATAAAAGGAATACTGATGATTGAAATAACCGTGCCGAGCATTGAAAAGAAAAAAACAAAAAGGGCATCATTTACCTTGCCATCAGCAACATTTAAATAATTATTTATATAAAAGACGCCAAGTGTAAATGCAAAAATAATAACTAATATGGCAAGCGCCAGATGGATGACAAAGCTGATATTAAACACTTTTGCAACATTTCCTAAATCCCCTCTTCCAATTTCTATTGCAACATAGGTATAAGTTGTTGTTGTCATAACCATGTTTAGATAAGACATAATGATAACAATACCGCCGACAATAGTGTATAATCCATAATCAGAAACCCCCAAAACTTGCAGAACATATCTGGAAGTTATCAAACTGATTACAGAAACAACTATCAATCTTATATAAAGTATCAGACTGTTTTTAATAATTCTTGAATTATCGGTCATATTGTTAATCACAAAAAAATATACTGGCCAAAGACACTAAATCTGCAACGCATTTATTTCAAAAATAATACTAACAGATATAGAAGGGTTAAGAAGCAATAAAGTATCTTGTTGGGTAACTTAAGCTGCATAATAAACAGACTCCCATTTTATAGGACTATGATGTCCAAAATACAGTTTATAATTGGGGTTTAATTTCTTAATTAGCATAGGAACTTCCCATAAATCTTCTGGTTTATGATATGTACAAATAACAAGTCTAGGTTGGAATTCTCGGAGAATTCTAGAAGCACCTTCTAAAGCCTGCAATTCATATCCTTCAATATCCATTTTGATATAATCAACGCATGGTAAATTATTTTTTTCTACATAATCATCAAGACTAGTTAACGCGAAATTATCAGCTACAAGGCCACCTGGAGAAATTTTTAATGAATCCTTTACATTACCCAAAACATTACTGGAAACTTTACTAACAGCCGATACATTTATATAAAATGTATGTGTAAGGGTTTGATTTAGCTCGGCATGTAAATGAATGAATCGTGAATGGAGAGGAACGGGATCAAATGTATGTACTTGACCTGAAGCTCCAACTAGTCCTGCGAATATGGTCGATACTTCTCCAATACATGCACCACAGTCAAAAACTATTTCCCCTTTTTGGGGAGAAAAATGAATATCTCCACGTGTTATAAAATATTGCCTATATCTATTTAATAATTCCACGTTTATCTTTGGAGAAATAATTTTTAATTCTGGATTTAAACCGCTAGTATTTAAATGGATATTAAATAATTTAAGAGGGAATACACCATAGCTATTTGGCAGATCATCATTAATGAAGTCCTGTTCACTTTCTATTTTAATAAAATCATCAAAGTCTATTCTTGGGTAATAATATCTCGTGTGATCTGTAAATTTTAATAATAACTGGCAATCAAATAGAAGCCTGCTTAGATCATCATCCAACATTTGCCTTGCGTTCCACAATAACTCTGATTTTTCATTCAACCACTTCTTTGTAAATGGTATTGTATTTCCACGGATCAATTGAACTAAAGAAACGAAAGGTGACAAATGTCGTCTCAATTTCCCCCTATATCCTTCGATAGACTTCCACCAAGCCCAATCAAATTCGCCGTCTAAACGATTCTTACTGAACCCTTTTTTATAGAAGTCTACTTGATGATTTATAGATTCTAACCAATTTTGATATGATCTATTTATAATTTCCATTCTTATATTATTTTTTAAGTTGCACCTAACTTATTTACCTCTTTCACACATTAAGAATATGCTGGAACATAAATCCGGATACTGTTGCCCTAGTTTGTAGCACCCTTCCAAGTATTCCTTGGCGATGATATCCGTTTTTAAAGGAACATTGGCATTGGGACATACCATGAAGAACCAGCCATCTTCAGCCAGCCATTCGTCATTAATTCTTTTCAAAACCAGCACGGGATTATCTAAATGTTCCAACACATGGGTAAGCACGATGTTGTCATAAACAACAAATTCATCAACCGCATTCATTAATTGAAAATATCCAATATATGGGAAGAAATACGGTTGCATGATGCCAACCTTCATAATCACTTCTCCATAATGATTGATACGATCCTCGTGATAGATTCATTGTCCAGAGCAGGATAAATAGGCAAACACAACACCTGTTCAGCTGTTTTCTTGGCAATCGGCAAGTTGGATTGTTCAGCTGAAGGCAAGCCCCTATACATCGGAAACTCACTTATCAATGGATAAAAATAGCGCCGGGGGAAAATACCATGCTCGCGAAGTTTATCATTTAGTTCATCGCGCGACAGGGGATAATCTTTTTCAATCAAGATCGGGAAATAGGCATAATTATAAATGGTGTCGGCTGGCGGTAATGGCGGATATGAAATACCCGCAACATTCAAGAGTTGTTCCCTGTATTGGGTATCTATTTCTCGCCGTCTATTAATTGCCTTATCAATATGCTTGAGTTGCAATAGTCCGAATGCTGCCTGCATTTCATTCATCTTAGCATTGATTCCCGGTGCAACAACAGTCACTTCACCATGGTAGCCAAAATTTTTCAAATCATCAATGCGATCTTTAGTTTTAGAGTCAGGACAAACTATCGCGCCGCCCTCAAAGGTATTGAATACTTTTGTTGCATGGAAGCTCAACGTTGACAGGTCTCCGTGCTTCAAAAGACTCTCGCCTTTATAGTTGACTCCAAAGGCATGCGCAGCATCGTAAATGACCTTAAGACCGTATGTATCTGCAATCTGTTGTATCTTATCCACATCACAAGGTCTTCCATACACATGCACCGGCATAATCGCAGTAGTGTGGGGCGTGATTGCCGCTTCAATCTTTTCCGGATCAAGATTGAACGTTTCGGGATGGATATCAACAAACACTGGCTTGATACCATTCCATAGAAGGGAATGTGCGGTGGCAACAAATGAAAATGGCGTGGTAATGACTTCATCGGTAATCCGCAACGCTTGAAGAGCAGTAACAAGGGCAAGTGTACCATTGGCAAATAAGGCAAGATGAGCCACTCCAAGATATTCAGCCAACTTTTTTTCCAGTTCCTGATGAAACGGACCGCCATTAGTAAGCCATTTACTCTCCCATATTTGCTCGAGATAGGGCTGAAATTCCTCCAGCGGGGGCAGTAGTGGTTGTGTTACATATATTGGTTTTTCTGAAGAATTCATCTTGTTTCTCCAATTTGTTAGTGCTTATCTTTTTAATGTCTTGTTTCTATAGGTTTCTTATCATCGAAGTGGAAATAATCAGAATGTCACGAATGCCCGCTATCATGAGCGTGGCCAGGGGATAGTAAATAATCGGCTTATCATAAACTGGCTGTAACTGTTTGCTGGCCACCAAGGTCAGGGGATAGAGTCTGCTGCCGCACCATCGGCCAGTATTATTACTTTTTTGATACCTTTCATATGTTACTTTATTCTATTTCTGGACATGTATTTCTCCTGCTATTCTTTTATATTGTGTTTTGCATAATGGGCATTTTAGTTTTTCGGTTAGTTTCTCACCGCATATACAGGCCCATCCTATTTTTCTGGCCGGATTGCCGGTCATAAGAGCGTGATCCGGCACATCTTTTGTTACGACTGCTCCCGCGCCGATAAAAGCATATTTGCCTATGGTATGACCGCAGACGATGGTGCAATTGGCCCCGAGCGTTGCACCTTTTTTAACAAGTGTCGGGCGTACCTGATCCATTTTGCCGATTTCCGCCCTGGGATTGTAGATATTGGTAAAAACCACCGACGGTCCGCAGAAGACACCATCATCCAGCGTGACGCCTTTATATACGCTAATGTTGTTTTGAATCTTACACTTGTTTCCGATTACGGCATCGGGTCCAATAACAACATTCTGTCCTATATTGCAGTTTTCGCCAATCTTTGAACCTGAAAGGACATGGGAGAAGTGCCACACCTT
>Ga0182021_10005078_pt1 | contig 15540 bp, 12 predicted proteins | sample 612E3MmetaG_FD_120493 | JGI IMG/M metagenome (GOLD analysis project Ga0182021, IMG submission 120493) | Permafrost microbial communities from Stordalen Mire, Sweden - 612E3M metaG (Illumina Assembly) | ecosystem: Environmental > Terrestrial > Soil > Wetlands > Permafrost | place: Sweden... | reverse complement strand
GTGACCGCCGGGAACATGGACTCGATGGTGAACCTCTTCACCTCGGAGAAGCGGGTGCGCAGCGACGACGCGTATTCGCCGGATGGAAAACCTCGCCTGCGGCCGGAACGCGCTGTCACGGTCTACGCCCAACGCTGCCGCGAGGCCTTTCCCAACGTGCCCGTGATCATCGGCGGCATCGAGGCCAGCCTGCGCCGGGTCGCTCACTATGACTACTGGTCGGACAAGGTGCGGCGCTCGGTGCTCTTCGATTCCAAGGCTGACCTGCTGGTCTACGGCAACGGCGAACGCCAGGTGGTCGAGATCGCCCATCGCCTGGCCGCGGGCGAGCCGGTCGCGGCGCTCGCCGACGTGCGTGGCACGGCCCTGGTCTTGTCGGCCAAGGCACCACGGCCCGGCCATGACTGTGAAATCAATTGCACCACCATCGGCCGCACCAGTGCGTCCAGGGGACAGGTCATTCGCCTGCCCAGTTTCGAGGTGGTGGCCGAAGATCCGGTCCTCTACGCTCATGCCTCACGCATCGTCCACCTCGAATCCAACCCGGGCAACGCGCGCGTTCTGGTGCAGCGGCATGGCACCCGCGACCTGTGGGTGAACCCGCCCGCTCTGCCCCTCACCACGGCGGAACTGGACGCGGTCTACGATCTGCCGTTCTCGCGCCGGCCTCATCCGAGCTATGGCGACTCGCGCATTCCAGCCTACGAGATGATCAAGTGCTCGATCGCCATCATGCGCGGGTGTTTCGGCGGCTGCACCTTCTGCTCGCTCACCGAGCACGAGGGCCGCATCATCCAAAGCCGATCGCCTGCGTCGGTCTTGCGTGAGATCGAATCGGTGCGCGAGAAGACGCCGGGGTTCACCGGCGTAATCTCCGATCTGGGCGGACCCACGGCCAATATGTATCGGCTCGGCTGCAAGCACCCCGTGTTTGAGGCGGCGTGCCGGCGGCTCTCGTGCCTCCACCCGGGCATTTGCCCCAACCTAGACACCGACCACGGCCCGCTCATCGACCTGTACCGGCGGGCGCGCCAGGCACAAGGGGTGAAGAAGGTCACCATCGGCTCAGGCGTGCGCTACGACCTGGCGCTGGTCTCGCCTGCATACGTCGAGGAACTGGTCAGGCACCATGTGGGCGGTTACCTCAAGGTCGCGCCTGAGCATACCGAACCCGGGCCGCTGGCCAAGATGTGCAAGCCCGGCATCGCCGCCTTCGACGAGTTCCGCGCGCTGTTCGATCGCTTCTCTCGCCAGGCGGGAAAGGAGCAGTATCTCATTCCCTATTTCATCGCCGCGCACCCGGGCACCTCGCTGCGGGACATGGTAGCGCTCGCGCTCTGGTGCAAACGCAACGGCTTCCGGCCCGACCAGGTACAAGCTTTCCTGCCCACGCCCATGGCCCTGGCCACCGCCATGTATCACTCGGGCAAGAACCCTTTGCGTCCCTTGCGCCGGCGCGGCGGTGAGGAAGTCTGCGTGGCCCGTGGCGAAAAACAGCGCCGGCTGCACAAAGCTTTTCTGCGCTACCACGATCCCGAAAACGGACCGCTGCTTCGCGCCGCCCTGGTCCATTTGGGCCGACCCGACCTCATCGGTCATGGCCCAGACTGCCTGGTCCCGCCTGACCGCCAGCACCGCGTCCGTCCCGAAATGAACAGGCCTCGCCGTCGGCGCTGATCGCGGCTGCTCCTGCGCGACTGCGCGGTTGGGAGTCGTCTCAGGTCCATGGCATTGACAGCCACCGCCAAGTGGCGCGAGACGTTCTCCAAGGGCAGACATCGCTTGCTGCGGATTCGGGGTCTCTTCCCAAATCCCTCGGACATCGTTACTCTTCTCACATGGCTTTCACTTCCGCTAGCGGCGCAAACATATTTTGTCGGCTCACAGTAGCAGCCGGTCTGTGCGGGTTGATGCTGATCACCGGGGCGTGTGCCAAGACGACCGCGGGTGCGCCCAGCAGTGGCGGATCAACGAGCCCCGCCACGACCAAGCCCGCAGGAGGAAACACGAGCAGCGGAGGTTCCTCGGCCGCGGGCGGTTCCTCAGGCTCCTCAAGTTCGTCGGCCACTGCGGGAAACGGCGGATCAACCACGAGCGCCCCGGCCACGGGCGGCATCCCGGTCATGACGACAGGCGGTTCCACTTCCGAGGGCGGCGCCACCAACACCGGCGGCGCCACCAGCAACAGCGGCACGCCGGGCAGCACGACTGCCAGCGGCGGCACCCAACAATCGGGCGGCTCGACTGTTAACGGTGGCACGCAACAACCCGGCGGCTCGACTAGCAGTGGGGGAACCGCGCGAACCGGCGGCTCGACCGTCAGCGGGGGCAACGCCGGAGCGGGCGGCACGACCGGGACGGCCGGAGCCGTGGCAGGCGGCAGTGGGACCGCGGTGAGCTACAAGCTTCCACCGCCCGACCAGTGCCACGACCAGGACTACATCCCCTACGACTACCAAGCGAAGACGGGGTGCTTGTCCGGAGACAAGACCACCGACTGTGGCGGAAAATGCCAGGTCATCAATGCATGCTCGGAGACCACTGCTAGCAAGCCGAACGCCGACGTCACGTTTATGTGCCAACGAAACCAGCTATTCAGCCCTGAGATGGAACAAGCCGCAGCGGACGACGGAAACACTGGTTTCCACTACGCCGTGGTCGGACACGACGTGGATCGCGGAGGGATCGACGGCACCGATCAAAGCGCCTGCTGCCAATGCTACCAGCTTGTCTATGCCTGGCCGAGCCCAGCCAACGATCGGCAGGTGCAGGTCAATCCCGACAATCCCAATCCCCCAGCCTCGGCCATCCCCGTTCCACCTCCGCTCATCGTGCAAGCCTTCAACACCGCGGCCACGCCCCAGACCTTTGACGTCTACATGCCTGCCGGTGGGTTGGGGGCGAACAACGCCTGCGCCGCGGTCGCTGGCTCCACATCGCAGTCAGGCCAGTACATGTACACCAGTTATCCGGCAGACGGTCAGCCAAGCAATGGTGGCGTCAAGCCCGCCAGCCTCTATTCGGAGTGCAAGACTGCCGTTAGCTGGGTGACCACGGCGACCCTCACCTCGGCGGCCTGCGTACAGAAAACTGCCGACGCCTGCAACAAGATCGTCTCGAGTATTCCCGGCCTGACGAACCAGGCCGAAAGTGCCTGCATCAAGGCGAACAGTATCAATACGTTCTATCACCTCAACTGGTCGGTCTACGCGATGAAGGTCGAGTGTCCCGAGAACCTCACCCGAGTCACCGGTTGCAAGCTGGCACCTCAGAGCTTGCCCAGCGTGAAGAAGAACGTGACGACCGCGGCGCAGGCAGCTCAGGATCCGGCTTTTCTAAAGAAAACCGGCAGCACTGCCAACATGTATGAAACCACGACCATGGAAGATTGCTGCCGTCCCTCCTGCGCGGCCATCAATTGGATCTCGGCCAAAGGGCTAGTGACGGACCCCCAATACCGAGCCTTCTATAGCTGCGACGCCAAGGGCGTGCCCTACACCCAGCCACAGTAGGGCGTCTCGACGTCACGCCCGTGCGCGCAGGATCTGAGCGGCGGCGTCTGCCGTGATGTCGCCTTGCTCGCCAAAAGCCGATTTGCGGTTGGCAAAGCGCTCGCCCACCTTGCGGGCCGCATCGTCGGCATCGATGCCGAAGTCCTTGAGGTGCGTGGGCATGTTGAGCGAATGGAAGAACGCCTCGGTCTTGTCGATGGCGGCCCTTGCGTCGCTCACGTTCCAGATGCGGCGGCCGTACTGGCTCAGCTTGGCTGACTTGGCGGCCAGCTTGTAGGTCCACACGCCGGGCATGACCACCGCCAGCGACTCGGCATGATCGACGCCATAGAAAGCGGTGAGTTCGTGGCCAATCATGTGGGTGGCCCAGTCGCCGGGCACGCCGCAGGCAAGCAGGTTGTTGAGCGCGATGGTGGCCGACCACATGAAGTCCGCGCGGCTGGCGTAGTCGCGAGGGCTCGCCAGCGTGCGCGGCGCGACCTCGACCAGAGTTTGCAGCACGCTCTCTGCGAGCCGGTCTTGCAGAAGCGCGGCCGCAGGCAACGTCATGTACTGCTCGCACACGTGAACAAAGGCGTCGACCAGGCCGTTGCGCACCTGCTTCGCAGGCAGCGAGAACGTGGTCTCGGGGTCGAGCACCGAAAACGCCGGATACACGTGGTTCGACGCGAAGTGCAGCTTCTCGCTGGTGCTCTTGCGCGAGATCACCGCGTTGCCGTTGGACTCGGAGCCAGTGGCAGGCAGGGTCAGCACCGCGCCCAAGGGCAAGGCGCCGGTCACGGTGCTGCCATTCGTGCGCAGGATCTCCCATGAGTCGGCGCCAGGGAACACCGCCGCAGCCGCAACATACTTGGCCGCGTCCAGCACGGAGCCGCCCCCCACAGCGAGCAAGAACTTGATGCCCTCGTCTTTGGCCACGGCAAGGGCCTTCATGCATGTCTCGTGCAGCGGATTCGGTTCGATGCCACTGAACTCAACGAGCTTGTGTCTCGCCAACGCGGCCTTCACCTGGTCGTACACGCCGTTCTTCTTGATGGACCCGCCGCCCCACACCATCAGCACCGGCCGATCCGCAGGCACGCGCGACGCAATCTCGGCAATCATGCCCTTGCCGAACAGGATCTCCGTCGGGTTGCGGTAGGTGAAGTTGTCCATCGTGAAACTCCTTGGATTCGACCACGAGGTTGTCCGATACCCTCTTCGGCGTCAACTCCGTCGCGCCGGCACCGCCGCGCTATATCGTCGGTCCAGCGACCTCGTGTGCGGGAGGCTTTCCATCGCGCCTTGACCCCCTGGCGCACGAAGACATACACTCACCCGATGGTGCGTTTCCCCCTGCTCCCGTCGATCCTTCTGTGCGTCTCGTTTGTCGCCTGTGGTTGCGCAGAGACCGCTGGCTTTCGGGTTGATGGTTTTCGTGCCGAGAACGCCGCCTACTCAGTGGCATACCTGGACGCCTCGAGCGGGAGGCTTCTTCCGCGCGAGTGGAACCTTGACAACTACTTCCTCGGCGAAGACGGCAAGCCATCTTCGCAGAAGGACGACGGGCTCTACCGAAGGAAGGTTGAGTGGATTCTTCCCGACGGCTCGAGCATGAGGGTGGGTCTGGTTGTCCACGACCTGAAGTTTCTGCACAACTCGGGGGCCGTTTTGAGCGTGCGCAGGGTGCCGGTGCCCTTTCACATGCAGACCATGAATCTCAGTGCAGTCGCAGAGGAATGGGCCAACAGTAACAATGGAACCCTGGTGGAATTCTCGTTCGACTCGACCCTGCTTGCCAGGCGCAGCGCAAGCAAGCTCATCGACAGCCAGGCACGAACGATCTCCGGCCATCCGGCCCGCGAAGTCACCTTCGAGTTGGTTGACGTCGATCAACTCCAGTTCAACCCGCAGGCCCCTCGCACGCGAATTCGGGCCTTGTTCATCCAGGCGCCTATCGTCAAGCAACTCAATTCAATGCAGATGATCGGCGACGTGCCGGCCGTGCTGCTGGTCGCCTACGCTCATGATGCGCAGAAGTTCGACAAGCTCGTGCCCGACTACGAGAGCCTGGTCAGTCGCATCCGCATCCCGCAGTGAACCTCCCTTGCCCCTACCCTGTTCCGCCGGTGAACGCCGGCCGTCGCGCAAAAGCGGTAGGTCGCTGCCCTGCATTCGTAATATAGATCCGGGGTGCGCGCCTCGGTGGCCTCGTGCTACCCCGAACGTCGCGATCTCGCTCTCTCACCTCGGGAGTCCCACCCATGACTGACGAGAACTCCACGATTGACCACGCGACATCCGCAGTACCTCGATTGCTTCCCCTGCTGCTCCTGCTCTTCTTCGGCAGCGGCTGTGCCGCGTTGATCTACGAAATCGTCTGGTTCCAGTTGCTGCAACTGGTGATCGGATCAACCGCCGTGTCCTTGGGTGTGTTGCTGGGAACATTCATGGGCGGGATGTGCCTGGGCAGCTTCGCCTTGCCCCGTGTCGTTTCTGCGCGAGAGCATCCCTTGCGTGTCTACGCCTTGATGGAGGCGGCCATTGGGCTCATTGCAATTCTGGTGTTGGTTGGCATGCCAGCCATTGCGGGCCTCTATGCAGCCGCGGTCGGGTATGGACTTCCGGGGATCTTGCTTCGTGCAATCGTGTGCGGCCTGTGTTTGCTGCCACCCACACTCCTGATGGGTGCCACCCTGCCAGCGATTTCCCGCTGGATTGAGACCACGCCCCAGGGAGTCTCCTGGCTGGGTTTCTTCTACGGCGGCAACATCGCGGGTGCCGTGCTGGGCTCGTTGCTGGCAGGGTTCTATCTGCTGCGCTTGTACGGTGCAGGGACCGCAACCCTCGTGGCGGTGGCCATCAATGCGGCCGTGGCAGGCATTGCATTCACCCTGGCGAGACGGACGCCCTATCAGGCAGCCGTTGTCGTGCCAGCGCCGCGTCCCGCAGCGCCCGATGCCAGCACCCGCTTGGTCTATGCCACCATCGCGCTATCGGGGATGAGCGCTTTGGGTGCCGAGGTCGTGTGGACGCGGCTGCTGTCGCTGATGCTGGGTCCCACGGTCTACACTTTTTGCATCATCCTAGCGGTGTTCCTCGTCGGCCTGGGCATCGGCAGCAGTGCCGGCTCCTACCTGTCGCGCCGGACTGAATCGCCGCGGGTCGCTCTGGCCTGGTGCCAGATGTTGCTGGCACTCGCCATAGCCTGGTGCGCATGCATGCTCACCCGATCCATCCCCTTCTGGCCGATCAACCCCGCACTTTCCCGAAGTCCGGGCCTGACCTTCCAGATTGATCTCGTGCGATGTCTCTGGGCGATCTTGCCGGCAGCCTGCTTGTGGGGGGCCAGTTTTCCACTGGCACTGGCCGGTGCAGCTTCGCGCGGACAGGATCCCGGCCGCCTGGTTGGCGGAGTCTATGCGGCCAACACGGTCGGTGCGATCGTCGGCGCCCTTGGCTTCAGCCTGCTGGTCATCCCCACAATGGGCACCCAGCAAGCCCAGCGACTCCTGATTGGGTTGGCCGCCACGGCAGCCGTGCTGGCCCTCGCCTCGTTCTCCCAGCAACGGAGTTCCTTGCAGGGCAAGCCGCTGCCTCTGGCGTCCAGGGCCGCGGGTGCGGCACCGGTCGCGATCTTCACCGCAGTCGTGGCCTTCCTCATCTGGAGCGTGGCGCCGATTCCGCCCGGCACAGTGGGATACGGACGATCCATCCTCACTTACCCCACGCTGCCTAAGTTTCTCTTCATCGGGGAGGGAATGAATTCCACGGTCGCGGTCTCGGAGTGGCCGGGCGGCATGCGGACCTTCCACGTCGCCGGAAAAGTGGAAGCGACGTCGGCGGCCATCGACATGCGCCTGCAGGTCATGCTGGGTGACATACCGGCCCTGCTCCACCCGCAACCACATTCGGCTCTGGTCGTCGGCTTCGGGGCCGGCGTCACCGCCGGCTCTTTCTTGCCCTATCCCGACATCCAGAGAGTCGTCATCTGCGAAATCGAACCGCTGATTCCCAAGGTGGTGTCCCGCTACTTTGGGCCGCAGAATCGCCACGTCCGCGACGATCCGCGTACACAGGTGATCTATGACGACGCTCGCCACTTCATCCTCACCACCCGCGAAAAATTCGACATCATCACCTCGGACCCGATTCATCCCTGGGTAAGGGGATCGGCGACGCTCTACACGAAAGAGTATTTCGAACTCGTCCGACGGCACCTGAATCCCGGCGGCCTGGTCACCCAATGGGTGCCCCTGTACGAAACCAGTTCCGACGTCGTCAAGAGCGAGATTGCCACGTTCATGGAAGTCTTCCCCCACACCTCGATCTGGGCGACCAACCACCACGGCGAGGGCTACGACCTCGTTTTGCTGGGCAAGGCTGATGTTCTCGAAATCGATCTGAACCAGATCCAGGAACGCGCCAACCAGCCACGCTATTCCGGCGTGTTGACGGCACTGACCGATGCGGGCTTCGATCCACCGGTAGATCTGTTGAGCACCTTCGCCGGCCAGGCGTCCGATCTCAGACCGTGGCTTGCGAATGCAGAGATCAACCGCGATCGGGACCTGCGGCTGCAATACCTGGCCGGTTTCCAGCTCAATCTCTATCAGGGCGAACCCATCTATCGCGAGATCTTGAAGTACCGCAAGTTCCCTGGCGACTTGTTCGTCGGCTCGGACGATCTGAAACAATTGGTCACCAAGGCGATGACAGCATCGCGACAGAATCCGTAGGGGCTAAGGACTACAGCGACTGGATTTCGACCAAACCGCGGGTGCCGTCGCTGCTTGACCGAATGGGGGCTGGTCGCCAGGTCCGGTCCGAAACGTGTCGGTATTCGATCGCGGCGAGGTTGGCCGGACAATCCAGGGAGAAGGAAAAGGCCTGAAAACCGTGGACGAGACTATCGGGCGCGCAGCGCACGGCGATTCTGGGTGCAATGAGATCCTCAGATGGCTCCGCACGCACGATTCCCGCGATCTCCTTCAGGCGCTCACAATCGACGACCAGATAGTTCCTCCCCGGATTGAGGACGACACGAGCCGGCTTGGCAATGCAATCTCTGCCAGAAACTCTCACCTCGGCGGCTGCGGTCACAGGCAGATTCTCCAGGACACATCCTGTCGGGCTTTCCGCGCAGCCCTGTTTCCGTATACCGTGCCCGCCCAGATCGAGAACCACGGCAAACGAACCGGGCGTGGATCCGCGCACTGAGAGTTCCAGTTCCGCCTTCGGGTCCTGGTCGGGATCGCGACAAGGTGGGTGGAAACACAAGAAAGGCGGATCGCCATGGGCGGGCATTTCGACATCAGCCTCGAAGTGCCACCCTCGGCCCGAGGCCAGCACGTGAACACGCGGCACTTCGGGCAGATCATCCATCTCGAACCGGCAATCTCGGTCGAAAGCAACAGAAGACCCGTCGATTCCCGAAGGGAGAGCCTGGTTGTTTTGGTCTTCAAGCCACGCAGACTCCATCGGGCACCGCTCGTCCGCTGAAACGCCGAATCCCGCGCGCAGCGTTGGGGCGTCCTCGAGATTCACGACAATCCCCTGCGCAGGCGCGCGCACTCTTTCTAACTCGACGCTGCGCAATCCCGGACTCGAAAAGCGCAGATCGTAGTTCCAGCCCGGCACCAGGCTGCAGGCCTCGAACTCGCCGCGCGCGTTCGGCGATGTCTCAGCCGGATCGATATGGGTGCCGGCACGCACGATCCGCACCTCGACCCTTCTCTTGGACCCTGACGGCGTCGTAACCGTGCCCGCGATGGTTGCCGCCTTGGTCAGACGAAGGGTTACCTCGCGGTCTTCGTTTTCCTTCAAATCAGGGACCTCAACCGTCGCAACCTGGCTTGGGCTTTCAGCCAACAGGGTGTAACTGGCGGGCGGCAAGTGGATGAAGAAATGGCCGCCCTCAACCTCCGCTGCGTAGTTCCGTCCCGCGGTCTGCGCACCCACCGACAACTCGTCCGCGTCGCCTTGCAAACCCAGGATCGTTCCGTGGATGCTGGCTGTGCCTGTGGGCCGTTCTTGCGTCGCAGTTGCCTGCCGGTCGACGTCATCATCGAATTCAATCCGGACCGTGGCCGCAAGACGCGGTCCAGACTCGTTCTGGCTGTCTGCCGGCTCGACGGTCTTCGCAGCCTCCCTGCGCAGTCGCGAGCGATGCACCTTGAACGCCTGGTAGCCCATCAAGAGGATGGCCGCGGTGGCTGTTGTCGCGGCCAATCGGAAGGCCAGCATGGGGCACCTCCTGTTCCGAAAGACAACACTCCGCGAAGAAAGTTTCGGATTTTCTCGCCCGGGTTCACGGTGGTGACAGGGGTGACCATGTCGAGAACAAAGGTGACGACCATCGGGGCGGTGCCATTCGGCTCTTGAATGCTCGGGTTGATAGATTGCGTGCTGGTGAATTCGAGAAGTTTGGTCTCAGCCGTACTTCTCGCGTGTATCCGGTCATTGTGACGTACGACAACCTTTGCGCAATTGACCTGCACTACCAATGGCTTGACGAGCGTTGCCAATCTCACCAACTCCTCCAGCAGGAAGGAGGCGGTCCTTTCGCTCTTTCGCGTCTTGCCGAGTTCGAGGAGTTGATGGCCTTGTTGACGCAGCAAAGATCCATCGTCAGCCTGCTGCGCAGACGCGAGTCAAAGGACAAACACAGGTGCCTCGATCAAATGCTCTACGAGGAGGGAAGACCACCAAGGCTGCCGTTCTTCGATGACCAACACAGCAAACTGCAGGCCCGGATCATGGCGAGACTATTTGGAGGAGAGAAGCGGCCTAGCTGACTGGCAAGTTGCACGACGATCTCGACGCGGCGGTCTTCGACGCCTACGGCTGGCCTCACGATCTTTCCGACGAACAGATCCTCGAACGACTGGTGGCACTGAACGCCGAGCGCGCGGCCGAAGAGAAACGCGGCCTCATCCGCTGGCTACGCCCCGATTTCCAGAACCCCAGCGGCGCCAGGGCCGCGATCCAGCGAGAGCTAGCCGCCACCGACGAGCGCGAAGAAGCCGTCGCCCCGTTGCCCGCGGTCGCTACTGCCTGGCCCAGGAAACAGATCGCCGCCATCCGCGACCTGGTCGCCCGCACCCACGAGGCCTGGACCATCGAGAAGGTCTGCACAGCCTTCAAGGGCGCCAAGAAGACCGATGTGGAAGAAGTTCTCGAAAGCCTCGAAGCCCTGGGCTTGCTCACCGGCTACACCCACAAATCCACCCGCCTCTGGAAGTCTTCCTGATATCCGCTCGGCGCGAGACTGCCTCAACGTGCGGCGAGGCTCGGTCCCTTCTTCCGCTTTGCGTGCCAGAAGGCTCGCACGATGACTTCGGTGTCGTCGAAAGTGCAGTACAAATGCGACGAAAGCCGGCGCAGATACACCCTTCGCACGCCTGGGATCGCCGACCGTAGGTAGCCGGTCCCCGCGGCCGGAGAGATCCTCAAGAACGCGACGGCTTCCTGCAATTCCTGCCCGAATACTTCCACGTGGTCTCGGTTTTGTGCCCACCACAGTTTCTGCTCCGCAATCTGGGCGCGGGCGCCTTCGGTGAAACGAACGCGGCGAAGGCTCAAGCGGTTCGAATTTCCTTCAAGACATCGTCGGCATCCACGAGCCTGCCAGCGGCCACATCAGCCTCCGATGCGTCGAGGGAGCGGTGCAATGCCTCGCGATCCTCGTCATCAAGCCAGTCACCCGGATCCAGGGGGAGCAAATCGACCTCGGTCCCATCAGGCAAGTCGGTCGGCTCATCGAGAACCAGACGACCTTTTTGAACCCTTGCCTTCAACGTCATGAACAAAAGCTAGCACCGCCCTCGCAAGTCGTCCACAGAGCGGATCGAAGTGCCAACGCACACGATTCCACCCGCCGATGGAAGGCCACCGGGGCGAGAACCAGGTTCGCCCCGGACGCTGGTCGGGGTACGCCTCGGATCGGGGGAAGAACGCCCGGCCCTGCCCTTCGGGCGCAGCCGCCCTTGACTTGGTATCCAGCCACGCGGCATACCTTCGCTTCCCAATTCCCAGAGACATGGCCCCGTAGCTCAGGTGGATAGAGCGGCGGTTTCCTAAACCGTAGGTCGCCTGTTCGAATCAGGCCGGGGTCACAACCAGCATGATTGCCATTGCCCAGCGGGTTTCCCGCTCTGAAGTCCGGGTCGGTGCCGAAGTCGTCGGACGCATCGACAAGGGCGTGCTCCTGCTGGTCGCTGTCGAGCGGGGCGACACCGAGGCCGATGCGGACGTGCTGGCCCGCAAGCTCGTCGCCCTGCGCATCTTTCCGGGCCGTACGCCCATGGATCTCAGCCTCAAGGACGCGGGCGGGGCTTGCCTGGTGGTCAGCCAGTTCACCCTGGCGGGCTCGATACGCAAGGGCAATCGGCCCAGCTTCGACCGCGCGGAGGATCCCGCTTTGGCGCAGGCTCTCTACCAGCGTGTCGCCGACCGCGTCGCCGCCGACGGCATCCCAGTCTCCTGCGGCCGTTTTGCCGCTGACATGGATGTGGAGTTGGTGAACGACGGCCCGGTCACCTTCATCATCGAAGCCCGCGACGGCGCCCTGACCGGGCACTGATGATCAGGGATACGTGATGAGCGCTTCGACGGGCACGCTTGAGAGCTGTGCCCGGCCGTTCAGCCCGGCCAGTTCGACCACGAAGGTCGCCAGGACGACTTGCCCGCCCAGATCCTGCAGCAAGCGGCAGGCCGCAGCCGCGGTGCCACCGGTGGCAAGAAGGTCATCTACCAGGGCCACGCGCGCGCCTGCGACCACGGCATCTTCGTGGATTTCGACACCGTCGCTGCCGTACTCGAGCTGGTAGCGCTGCTGGCGCGTCTTCCAGGGCAGCTTGCCAGGCTTGCGCATGGGCACGAAGCCGACGCCCAGCATGGTGGCCGCGGCAGCGCCAAATATGAAGCCGCGCGACTCGATGCCCGCGATGACGGCCGGCCGCGCCTTCGCGATCCCCTCGCACAGACGTTCCACGCAGCAGCGAAACGCTGGACCGTGCTGCAACAGCGGCGTCACGTCGCGGAAAAGAATTCCCTTCTTGGGGAAGTCCGGGACGTCGCGAATCAGAAAACGAAGATCACCAGTGAACTGTTCGGTCGCGGCTGGCATGCCCTGTTTTTACTTCAGGGGCGGCAGAAATTGCAGCGGATCTTGCGGCTCCTCTTTGCGGCGCACCTCGAAGTGCAGGTGCGTTCCGGTGGACCGCCCCGTGGAGCCCACCCGGGCGATCTCTTGGCCGACGACGATACGGTCCCCGACGTGCACCAACAGGAGCGAGTTGTGGGCGTAGACAGTCAGCAGATCGCCTGCGTGCTGAAGCACCACCATGTTCCCGTAGCCCCGCACCCGGTCACCCGCGTACACAACCTCGCCATCGGCCGCGGCCAGCACGGGCGTTCCATTGGGTGCGCCCATGTCGATGCCTTCGTGGTCGCGGCCCCACCGCTTGCCGAACAGCGAGGTGAGCACGGGCTTGGCCAGTGGCCAGCGCAGGGGCGCCTTGCTCTTCGCCTCACCCTGCACCGCGGGCTCGACGGGCGGCTCCGCGCTCGCCGCGGTCGTCTCGGTGGCAAGCGTGCCATCCTGGGCTGCGCCGCCCAGGATGTAGATCAGCCGACCGGGCTCCAGGGGCTGGCCCCGTCGCAGTCCATTGATCTCCAGCAGATCCTCCAGCGGGATCCCCGCCTCCTTGGCGATCTTGGCCGGGGTTTCGCCCGGCTTGACCACGTGCCATGTCCCTGGCGGATTATCGTCGTGCAAGGGCCGCCCGGTGGTGGCGCAAGCGCCGAGGCCCAGCAACGTGAATGCAGCCACCAGGGCGCGCTGCCGGCACAGGATCCCTGCGCTAAGCCCGCGGATTGTCACGACCCACCCCATAGCGTCCAATCAGGTTCACGTAGCGGCAGGGGACATCCTGCATGGTTTCGAACTCCTCGCCCCTGCGCCGCACGCGGGTCAGCACCTGTTCATCGAATCCGCCGACCGGTGCCACCACGCGGCCCCCGTCGCGCAACTCATCCAAGAGCAGTGCGGGAATCTGCGGGGTCGCGGCCGAAACGATGATGATGTCGTAGGGCGCGTGGTCGGGCCAACCGCAACTGCCGTCGGACACGGCCAGGGTGACGTTCTGGCAGCCCGCCTCGGCCAGGTGCGCCCGCGCCTTGTCCACCAGTCCGGGCAGGATGTCCACGGCAAAGACCTGCGCGCACAGCAGGGCCAGCACCGCCGTCTGATAGCCGGAGCCCACTCCGATCTCGAGCGCGATGTCGCCCGCATCCGGCACTGCCAGCTCGGTCGCGCGTGCCACCATGTACGGCTGCGAAATGGTCTGACCAAGTCCGATGGGCAGCGGTCGATCCTCGTAGGCAGAGTCCACCTGTTCCGGGTCGACGAAGAGATGGCGTGGGGCCCGACTCATGGCCTGCAGCACGCGCGCGTCGGTGATGCCCCGGCGGACCAGTTGCTCCGCCACCATGCTCGCGCGCTGGCCGACGAAGCGATCCGGCCGCCCCGATGGGCCTGGCGTATCGCCGGATCGGCGTCCTGCATTCACGGCGCTATTTCCCGGCGTGAACCGCTGCGCCTTCTGCGAACGACCCCAGGTTCCAGCCGGACATTCGTTGCAAAGCCGGACGGTGGGTGAGGTCCAGGCTGAGCGGTGTGATCGACGCCAAGCCGGAACGCACGGCCGCGCTATCCGAGCCGGGAACGTCCTCGCCTTTCTCCTCGGGCCCGCCAATCCAGTAGTAGGCCCGGCCGCGCAGATCCTCGCGCACGTCCACTTGATCCCGGTACGACCGCTTGCCCATGCAGGTCAGCGCGTATCCGCGCACCGGGCCGGCTGGCAGGTTCACATTCAGCAGGCTGCCCGCTTCGATGGCCTGCGGGCCCTGCGCCAGAACCTGTTGCACCAGCGCGCGCGCGAAACCAGCCACGGGCGCGAAATCCTGTGGCCAGCGCCGCTCGACCGACAGGGCGATGGCAGGGACCCCGCGCAAGGCAGCTTCCAGGGCCGCCCCGACGGTTCCCGAATAGAAGACGTCCGAGCCCAGGTTGAACCCGTTGTTGATCCCTGACACGCACAGGTCCGGCTTGCGCGCCACCAGGTGCAGCAGCGCCAGGTACACGCAATCCACCGGAGTCCCATCGATGGCGTACACGTTGGACCGCACCTGCTCCACGCGCAGCGGGCGGTCCAGGCTGATCGAATGCGCCGCCGCGCTCCGCTCGCGGTCAGGCGCGGCGACCATCAAGTCAGCCAGGTCGGCCAGCACGTCCGCGAGCGCAGAGATCCCCGGCGCCATCACGCCATCGTCATTGCTGAGGAGAATGAATGGCTTTGACGACATGGTGTTTGTCGGGGCGACTGGATTTGAACCAGCGACCCCCTGACCCCCAGTCAGGTGCGCTAACCAGGCTGCGCCACGCCCCGATATTTGTTTTTTTCAGATCGCTGACATGGGAACCCTGGGAGGGTTCCCAAACTCTCCCGCGATGGTGCGCCGCCGGCAAAGCCGTCGGCTCCCCACGCGGCTATTCTTCCACGACTCGTATCAGATCCAAAAGCCCCTGCTTGATTTTTCTCATGGTCTCGACGTCGATTTCCGGCGGCGGCACCGGCGGCGGCGGCCCCTCGTCATGCCCCAATTCCCGAAGCCGTGTGCGTGCCCCCTGGATGGTGAAGCGCTGCACGTATAGCAGGTCCCGGATGGTGAGCAACAGCTCAATGTCCTTGCGCCGGTAGAGTCGCTGCCGCGAGCGTGTCTTCTGCGGCCGGATGGAATGGAACTCGGTTTCCCAGTAGCGCAGCACGTATGGCTTGACCGCGCACAGGCGGGCCGCATCGCCGATCTTGAAGAACGGCTTGTCCGGGATCGTGCTCGGATCGACGGGAGCGGAGGCACGCCGGGGCAAGGTTTTCCTGCTGGTCGAGGGTCTAGGAGTTGAGCGCGTTCTTCAGCACCTGGCTGGGCTTGAAGGTCAGCACGCGACGGGCACTGATCGTGATCTCCTGGCCGGTCTGCGGAT
>Ga0182021_10005077_pt1 | contig 15540 bp, 9 predicted proteins | sample 612E3MmetaG_FD_120493 | JGI IMG/M metagenome (GOLD analysis project Ga0182021, IMG submission 120493) | Permafrost microbial communities from Stordalen Mire, Sweden - 612E3M metaG (Illumina Assembly) | ecosystem: Environmental > Terrestrial > Soil > Wetlands > Permafrost | place: Sweden... | reverse complement strand
TTCCCCTTCCTCCGAAACATTTTTTCACATTGCCCTCCTAGCAATAATTCACTAACTTTGCACTCCATAATAGTATTGGTGCAATGAAATTTCTTAATGACCTAAATCCTGTACAGGTAGAAGCGGTGAAAGCCGCAAACGGTCCGGTGATCATCGTAGCCGGCGCCGGCAGCGGTAAAACGCGTGTTCTTACCTATCGCATCGCTTATCTCATGGAGTGCGGTGTCCCTGCTCACCAGATACTTGCACTCACATTCACCAATAAAGCTGCGAAGGAAATGAAGGGTCGCATTGCCAAATTAGTGGGCATTGAAGCGGGCAATCTTTGGATGGGAACATTTCATTCTATGTTCGCACGGATTCTCCGAAAAGAATGCTTGCATCTCAAGTTTACGCCATCCTTCACTATTTATGACTCTGATGATTCGTTCAGTACCATAAAAAAAGTGATGGAAAGACTCAATCTGCCGACTCAGCAATTTAATCCCGCCGCGATCCGTTCCCGCATCAGTATGGCCAAGAACCAGTATCTGACTCCCAAAAAGTTTGCTGAAACAGTCCATGAACTCTTCGATGAAAAAACAGCACTTGTCTATGCGGAGTACCAAAAGACACTCGAGCGCAGCAACGCCATGGATTTTGATGATTTGCTGATAAAACCGATTGAATTGTTCGAAAAGAACAAAGACGTGCTGGAAAAATATCAGCATCGTTTCAAGTTTATTTTGGTAGATGAATTTCAAGACACCAACCGCGCACAATACCATGTTATCCGACTGCTTGGCAGTATGTTGAAGAATATTGCTGTTGTGGGAGATGATGCGCAGAGCATTTATTCGTTCCGCGGTGCAGATATCCGCAACATCCTGGATTTCCAAAAAGATTATCCTGACTGCCGGCTGTTTCGGTTAGAGCAAAATTATCGTTCCACAAAATCGATCATTTCAGTTGCTGATGAACTGATTCACTTCAACAAAGAACAATTAAAGAAAAAATTATGGACTGAGAATCCGGTCGGTGAACCGGTTACAGTGGTGCAATGCGCTGATGACCATGAAGAGGGAAGTCAAATTGTCCGTGCTATACAGCAGGAAAGCCATCGCCGCAAACTGGACCTGAAGGATTTTGCAGTGCTCTATCGAACGAATGCACAATCGCGTGCACTGGAAGAAGCGTTTAGAAAAAATGCGATTCCCTATGAAATTGTCGGCGGTGTGAGATTCTACGAGCGAAAAGAAATCAAAGATGTGCTTGCGTATTTGCGTTTGCTGGTAAATCCGACCGATGAAGTAAGTCTGTTACGCGTCATCAATTATCCTGTACGCGGGATCGGCGATGTGAGTCTCGAGCATCTCCAGCGATATGCTTCGCAGCATAAACTGAGCATCTTTGACACATTAAAAAAACTAGACGAAGTAAGTGAATTGACTGATAGGGCAAAGAATAACCTGGTACAATTCAGAGCTCTTATTGATAAATATCAGTCATTGCGTCCGCAAATGACGTTCAGTGAATGGACTCGTTCCTTGGTGGATGAGCTGGAGATTCTTTCAATCTTTAAAGAAGAACGCACCGCTGAATCCATGGGACGGTGGGAGAATGTGCAGGAATTACTTTCTGCAATTTCTGAATTCAGCAATGATAGACCGGATGGCACGCTCGAATCGTTTCTGGAAGAAGTAGCGCTCGTGTCAGATATCGACACGTGGGAAGGTGAACACAATGCAGTCACATTGATGACCTTGCATGCGTCAAAAGGATTGGAATTTCCTGTCGTGATGATTGCTGGATTGGAGGAAGGGCTGTTGCCGTTTTATTCCAGTACGATCGAATCTTCAGATGTAGAAGAGGAGCGGCGGCTGTTTTATGTCGGGATTACCAGAGCGCAGCAAAAGCTGTACATCACTCATACGAACCTTCGTTACAGATTTGGCGATGTCACGTATCCAAGCGAATCACGATTTCTTCATGAACTTGGAACAGAAAATATCGAGCGTCTCGGATTAAAACCTCAGCGTCAGCGGGCTGCAGCTTCCCTCTTTGAATTCGACAAAGCAGCGGCTGCTTCACGGCGAGCGGCGCAAAAGAAGAAGACTGAAGAAACAGCGTACTTCCATGATGCCATGCCGGACTATGAATCGGAATCACAGGAACATTTCGAAATAAAACGCGGCACAGAAGTGAAGCACGAAATATTTGGTTACGGACGTGTGATGGTTGTCAGCGGAAAAGGAGACGCGCAAAAGGCTGTTGTTGAATTTGAAAGCTGTGGTACGAAAAACTTGATTCTGAAGTACGCCCGGTTAAGACCTGCCTGAACCTAAACCAATCCGATCCTTAAAAGGGGTCGGATTGGTCAGAACTCATATCCAAAATCTCAACCTCCCAAAAGCAAACACGAGTCAACACTATTTCCCAGAAGGTGCAGTGCCGGAAAGAACTCGTTCGTAGTACTGTTCATACTGGCTGATAATTTTTGAAGATTCAAATTCGATGGCACGTTTTCGTGCCGCTTCTGCAAAAAGCTTATGCTTGGCCGGGTTCGTGAGCAGATCAATTGCATAGCGTGCCATTCGATCAATGTCACCGATTTCGGCTATGTATCCTGTCTGGCCATGGATTTGTAGTTCGGGCAATCCACCGACACTGGAGGAAATGACCGGTACTTCACATGCCATCGCCTCAAGCGCGGATAATCCAAAACTCTCGGATTGACTGGGCATTAAGAAGAGGTCAGCAGTCGAAAGAATGGGTACCAGTTCCACTTGTTTCCCGAGGAAACGAACTTTCTCTTGTATTCCGAATTCACGGCAGAGCATTTCGCATTGCGAGCGATCCGGGCCATCTCCAATGAGAATGAGAAGGCTGTTAATTTTTTTCTGCACTTCATTAAAAATCCGAATCACATCCCCTACACGCTTCACCGGACGGAAATTTGAAGTATGTGCTAACACTTTTTGACCTTCTGATGCGAACTTCAAACAAAATGTGTCCGATGGCTGCCGTGCGTATTTCGCGGTATCAATAAAATTAGGAATGACTTCGATTTCTTTTTCGATTCCATAATTCGTCAGAGTCTTTTCTTTGAGGAAACGGGAAACAGCCGTCACGCCATCACTTTGCTCAATACTAAATTTCATGATCGGCAGAAAACTCGGTTCTAATCCCACAAGAGTAATGTCAGTTCCATGTAATGTGGTGACTATCTTAATATGATCTTCCATGATCTGCTTTGCCAGATATGCACTCGTTGCATGTGGAATTGCATAATGGCAATGGAGAAGATCGAGCTTCTCATACCGTGCCACTTCCACCATTTTACTACTTAAAGCAAGCGTGTAGAGTGGAAAGTCGAACAGCGGATAGTTAGACATTTCTACTTCATGATAAAATATATTATCCTGGAAGCCGCTCAACCGCATCGGAAGGGCGTAGCTAATGAAATGGATGGAATGACCACGATTGGCAAGCGCTTTACCAAGCTCGGTTGCAACGACGCCGCTTCCGCCATAAGTGGGATAACACGTAATACCGATTCTCATAAGACCCTCATGTATATAAAAAGGTAGGCAGAAATCGTTTGATATTCAAACGGGCAGGTGAATGGGCAGCGTCTCAGTTTAGTGCGGTCAGGACTTACGTCCTGACTGATACTATTGAATGTCAGGAAGAAATTCCTGACATCACTAACCAACTATATAAAATTGAGATACTACTAGTGGATTGAGTACAAGTGCAAAAAATCCCAGAAATGATATCATCACTTCCGGGATTGCTTAATGCTGATAAGATTAAAATTATTTCGTCAATAACATCTTCCTCACTTGCACAATTGGACTGCCGCCATCTTTCGGTTGTACAGTGAGCCGGGCGAAGTAAATGCCACTTGAAAGCTTCGAGCCATCAAATGTTGCGGTATAGTATCCAGCTTCTTTTATATCATTCACTAACGAGGTGACATCTCTTCCTAAGATGTCAAATACCTTCAAATTCACTCTGCTGACTGCCGGAAGCTGATAACTGAGAACCGTTGTCGGATTAAACGGATTTGGATAACTTTCCGAAAGCTTGCATTCATTCGGAGCTGCTTTTTCTATCGTAGATTCCTTCTTAACTTGGTCTTTGTCGCCAATCGTCAGATTCTTTGAGGGATCTAACATTAGCTGAGCCATTTCAATTTCATTTTCCGGATCGTCTTCGGAATACTTCGATATGATCTTATCTAAAAGATGTGAGGCTGCATTTGTATCTTTCTGAGCGTACAAAGTATAATAAAACTTTAAAAACCATGCATTTCGCTCATTGTAAGTGCCGGGGAACGCAGCAATAATTGCATCATACAAGGCCGCTCCTTTCTCTTTTTCACCATTCCGTAAATATATGCCCGATAATAATTGCATCACATCTGCTTGATAAGCAGTTTTCGTGTCTTTGAGTGATTCGAAGTATTTCACGAAACCAGGATCCGCTGTTTTCGTACCAATACGAGCTATGGCTGTTAATGCCATCTTTGTCAATTTGCCTGCTGCCACCATTTTCTTATATTGATCCATTGCGTTAATATAATCCTTCTGGTGTTCATACTGTCGTCCTTTTATAAATTCTTTTATATCCTCTGGACTTATAACTGCTTGCCCGCCAGAATTTTGATTTGCAGATGTCGATTGATTTTGTATACCAGTGCCACTAGATGCTAAAGCACTTTTTGCAAATCCCAGCCAAGGATCGATAGTTAACGGATTCCCGATTCTGCAATACATTGAAGTACTATCGACAGAGACAATTGGATTACCTCCTCCATAGTAATTATCCTTATCCCCTATTTGTGAACTGCTTCCTACAAATAAATCATCCTGATCGTTATTATAAATACTGTTATGTCCGCAACCATCCCAATACATCATGTCAACAAATGACCCAAAGTCTACCTCTAATCCAATATGACAATTGCGTATTCTATTGTCTCTCGCGAGAATGCTGTCATTTTCAATCGACAACAATGCAGTTGAGTTAAAAGCCACAGAAATTCCCGAATAAAAACCTTTGATGTCATTATGATACACATGCCCACATGCCCCCGTGCATAAAAAAATTCCCTTCGCGCACAAATTACCCGGGTTGGTTATGACATTGTCACCGATGGTAGGGTAGTACCCGCCGTTAATACCTCGCACCGCATTGAAATGAACTTCGGAGATGGTATCATTTGCTATTCTAGCCTCTGAGCAATTTAATAACACGCCATTCGTTGTATGTAGGAGCTTTGAATATTGAAGTGTGCCATTAGCTCCGTTCAGGAACTGAAGGACGTTTCCATATTGCATAGTAATATGGTCCAAATTTGCAGATGCACCTTCCCCGTCAATAGTAATTGATCCCCAACTGTTCCAAGAGGTGCCTGATATGGAGGTAAATGTAGCCCCGTTGGCATTAAGCGTACCATTAACGGTAAGTGATATATTCGATGCAAATTTTAGAACCGCACCTGGGTTCGCAATTAATGAAACACCAGCAGGAATTGTCAAGCTGGAACTTGTATTGAGAGTACCGTTAACTGTGAGCGAGGTCCCATTTGTAAAAGCTATGTATGCATTGGAAGGAATATTTAATGCGGTTCCACTATTTACAGTTACGCTACCCAACACAGTCATTATCGAACCCGATGGAACTGTAAACGCTGTTGAACTGGTCAGCTTCCACTTGCCTGCGACCCAGAGGTTGGAAAAGCTGTTATTATCGTAGCCTCCAATTTCCATAAACGATGTTCCAGATTGATCAAGAAACAGATCGGTTGTACAATTCTGGAATTGGTTATTTGCAATGATTGGTTCATGACCAGAGTTGCTAATGAACACCGTAACTCCAAAACCATTATTGGATGTCACACCGTTGATCAAACACTTTGTGATGCTCGAGCGTTGTGAGCTATTATCTACTTGTAGAATAATACCGCCCCATGGAACCCTCGAGCTTCCGAAACCAACTCCCTGGAAGGAAATGGAATTTTGTGAAGAAGCGTTTGCCGAGAGATAGCTCGTGTATATGCTCCCTCCTCCGGGAGCGAATTCAACATGACTGCTATCGCTTACGGTAAGACTTGACGGAAAATTGCCGCCTCCGATATAAATATTCCCAGAAATTGGACTTGGGATATCGCCGTCTGTGAAAAATTGTGAGTAGGTAGGAACCGCACCGAGATTATAATTTACCGTTACTGCTATTTGGTTGTTTGCAACGGAGAAGTTAGACATTGAGATACCGGTAGTTAAATGCACAATTGAATTTGTGTTTGGATTTGTTGACGAGTCGATTGAATTGTTACCAGCATAAAAAAAGTGAGAAGTATCACCGGCATTTGATAAAACCATATTATCAACGATATTATTGGCATCGCAATAATTGTAAATTTTTAATCCAATATTAGTCTGAGCACCTGAAGAAAACGTGAATGCCCCATATTGAGAATAATGCCAGATTAAGACGCCGCCAGGAAACGATGTAGGATCCTGTCCTCCGGCAAATCTGTTAAAACCATTTCGAGGACGGTACTCTAAGACAAAATACTCACTGTGGCTCGCATTATTATTCCGCATCGCATCGCCATACAAGGTTATGGTTGCAAAGTTATGATTTGAATTTGAAGGAGATAAGTTTAGTGTGCTATTACTGTGCAACTTGGTAAAATCGTTTGTGCTTATCCAGCCAGCCTGCAATTTATACAAAGGATTAAAATGTGGTGGACAATACAGATGTTTTGTCCATCCATTTCTGAGTGTTACGTTCATAGGGTCGTAGGAACCGCTTGCAAGATGTGTAAAACCTAAAAGATGGCCGAATTCATGAACTGAAACCCAAATGCCATCTAAGGTCGATTGATTGTCATAATTAGAATATCGTTTTTCGCGCACACTACAATAGCGACCGGGGATCGATTCAGCGATTCCACCATTGAAACCACCTGCCCCAATAATTATAATCCTTCCTTGATATGTATCGACATTAAAACTAATTTGCCCTTGGTTATATAAATTTCGAAGAACAGGATCGATGTCACTGTGAAGATATGGCGGTTTAATTTGACCATCGTATATATAACTGCTTTTACTATTTGGCATCATTATCCAGCGAACGTATTTTATACCGTTTGCTTCATCGATAGCATTTACAATGCCTGTGTGATATTTATCGGGAGTGCCGGTCCTGGTTTGATACGGCACAATATCCATGCTATTGTAGCTGACTTCTCTGTAGTAATCCCGCATACTGCCATACGCCAATATACCATGCGAAGCGTTATCCGGATGCCTTGTACCAAAATAATATGAGCCTACAGAAAAATACATATCCCAGTAATCATCGTATGTGTACTTGCGAATCTTTTTTCTAAGATGACCCGTCGAGTCAACTACATATCCCATTCCACCGACACTCTCAACCTGAGTATCGCTTGGAAAATACATTGTGTCTGCATCAACAGTTGGCAGAAGATACTGTCCGTTTTGATATATTCTTCCTTCCGGATAGTCGACAAAGAGAATCACAAGGTCTTGCGATCCGGTGGTGCCCAAAGTCGCTCCATTGGCAGCACCGACAGATGCATTAACATTCCGCACTCCTCCTCTGGTCCTAAACGATGAATTTACCGGGCAATTAATATCCCCATCCTGTCCATAGCCCGTCGTAATAAGAACGACGCAAACCAGTACAACAACAAAAACAAATATATTTGTTTTCATACTGACCTCCTTGTTATTTTGTTAACAGCATTTTGTGAGTTGCGACTCTTTTTCCATCAATTTCTAGCGTGTAAAAATAGATGCCAGATGCCATTCTTGATCCATTCCATTGTACCGTGTATGTCCCTGCTTGCATAGTTGTATTCACTATGCTTTGAATTTCTCTTCCTAATAGATCAAATACTTTTATTGCGACAGATGTTTTTTGAGCAATCCCTAAAGTAAATGAAGTTGCTGGATTGAAGGGATTAGGATAATTTTGACTAATAAAATATTTTGCAGGAATGGTATTGTTTTCATAAATGTTAACTGACGTAATTATTCCCAACTTCCCATTCCTACCAGAATGTTGAGCGTAAATGCCACCTAACGTTGTCCAAAATGCAACGATACATCCACCGTTATTGTCGGAGGCAAAAACTTTAGAGTACGCCTCCGATGGATTTGAGAAGACAACTACAGAGTCTTCCCATAGTGGTTGCCCAGCTAGGTTGTATTTTTGTGCTGTGCCATTTCCAAAATAAGTACCTACTTGATCCTTACCGGAAAATAGAGCTTGAACTGTGATTGGAGAAAATTTTAATCCATTACCACCATTAGCTATCCATCTTGGGCCATTTGAAGCAATGTTTTGAACATATGAAATCCAATTCTTTTGCAGATTTTCAAAAGAAGTTGCCATAAATATTCCATCATTCCCGTCGCTCAGAACTCCATTGGCAACTAACCCAAATTGAAAAGCAGGTTCATAAACTCGTTCAAAATCGTACGTCCAAACAGAATCCCAATTATCTTCTAATTTTATTATCCTTGTTCGTAGGTAAGTAGTTCCAGAACTATCATTTCTTCCAGCCAAAGGTATAAACTCAAATGCACCATTTTCTATTACCCTATACAAATCTCCAACAGCTTTATGTTTAAGTGTATCTATTACCTTTCCTTTTTTATCAATAAATTTGAAACCGTTTCTAAATGGAATTCGCGTAATCGAATCTAAGCGGACCAAACCACTAGGAGGATAAACATTGAATGCACTTGTTGAAGAATCGATCAGATAGTTCCACAGCTTGCCACCATTGTTGTTATAATGTTGAATCCATAGCCGTTCTTTCTGTGCGGCGCCCTGTCTTTGAAAATCACTTTCCCCTAATAACACGATCGCGCCGCCACTGCCATCATCTACAATTGTCGCTTCTTTAATTCCACCATCAACAGAGGCAATCTGCACTCCATTTGTTTGCCAGAGAATATTTCCATTTTTATCAACCCTTTGCATGTACACTGCATTATTATAGTAATCGTCTGGACCAACATAAGCACCACGATAATCCTTCCAAACAAATATCAATCCTCCTAAACCATCTGTGATCATAGTGAAAAAACCAAGATTATCAGTACCTGGTGTATTAAAGACTTGAACAGGCTGTGACCACAATTTGTATCCTCGTGGATCCAATTTTTGCACGTATAAGTAATCGCTCAATCCTCCTGCAATGTAGGAACTACCATCATTTAGCGATAGAATACCAGGTTCAAATCCAGGACAAACATATAATGCACTATCCGCGTTTGTAGAGGTAGACCATTGCGCTAATAAATTTTGAACGACCAGCAGTGTAGCAACAAACAGCAATTTTGTTTTCATAAAAATCACCAATATAAATTTTATGCCAGTTCGTTATTTTTGGATTTGAGATATAGAAAAGATACACATAAAGGTATGGGAATTAAAAGAACTTGAACTAGCTTCTTCATATAAAGGTCTCAAGAGATACTACGGTCAGGTAAGTACATACAATATAGGATTTTACCAAATTCCTGTCAATCACGCAAACGTGTGATTTAACAATATCTATTGAAACAAAAATATCCTTCGCCTCCAATCTCTCCGCCACATTGCCAAACAAACGGTGGTCAAGAAATATTGATGGATAAACGCTTGGAAGTGCATTTATCTCGCTCTATTGTGTAGTACTTGCTTGATTGAAGGCAGGCATTTAAAAAACCGGATGGTGTAAGGGATAGAATACAGCGGTCCAGCCAGTTCCAGGACTCTACATTCAAACAATCTCATTTACTCAATGACTTATAGACTCTGCTACTAGACTTATTTCGTCAGCACCATTTTCTTAACTTGTGTGAAATTGCCGGCTGAGAGCTTGTAGAAGTACACTCCGCTTGAGAAATTCGATGCATCCCAGGGAATAGAATAGGAACCGGCCGCTTTTTCTCCATGAGCTAATGTCGTTACTACACGTCCTGTTATATCGTAGACAATAAGGCTGACAGAACTTGCCTTCGCCAAGGAATAACTAATGGTTGTTGAAGGATTGAACGGATTCGGATAATTATTCTTTAATTCAAATGATGAAATAGTTGATGCGTTTTTATCATTCACAGAAGTTGCATTTCCAGTGCTTAAAAACTTCAATCCCAAAACTCTATTTCCTTTGTACAAAACATTTGGCTGGACTTCGCAAATGTTGAGACTGAAGGTAAATTTCCCAACACTTTGATATGATTTAACGAGGAGTTTATTCAGTCCCTGTTGTACATTAATTAAAACGATCTCTTTATAAAATTCATTCCCGGCAAAAGTTCGCGTACCAGAATAGTTGTAAACAACAACGCCATTAAGATAAATTTTTAGAGCTTCATCTGATCCGACCCACAGTTCAGCAGCTTGAGATGCCGGAGCATTGAAATATGTAAATGCATAGCTCACCGCCGATTGAGCGCCAAGTGTTGAATAATAGTCGTTTAATAATATTTGATCATCGGTGAAATAGACTGGTTGACTCCAAATACCAACACCCGCTTCCGGAGCAACAGAAGCTTCGTTTGTAATAAACTCATGGTTCATCGGATCGCTGACACCGGTTGTAGGATAGTATCCACTTAACAACCATGTTCTATTGCTTTGCCCGTAAGAAGAAGTGTTCGTTGTGCTAAAGGGTTGAGCATATCTACACTGCCTCTTTGTTTGGTCGATCGTAGCACCAACAATGGTAATATTATCTGAATTATTTGTTCCCAAACCAACGCGTTCTGCCAACGTGAGATAACGAATGTCATCGGGATTGAGCCCCATTACACGGCAGCAAACATTATCGACTGCCACCGGATCATATCCTGCCATAACAGTGTTCATTTTAATTCGATTGGAAATATAAATGTTTGGAATGTTAGGAGTTGAAGAACTGCCACTATATTTCGGGGATTTTGTCGAGTCTAAACAGGTAATGGCATCCATCACGACAAATTTGATCCTTGCAATTTTAGCCAAGTCTACAATCTCTTTGTCCTGCCAGTTATGCCAACTTGTTGCCATCTGACTAGTGTGAAGTAACTTGTGAATATAATTATCCTGTAGTACGCCGGTCATTTTATTAAAGCCATAGCGTGAGCTTGCTGCTAATCCGATTTGATCTTTTACAGCGCCCGTGTAACGTACGTCTTTGTGAATTTTCATCACCGGTACATCGATATAGACGCTTGCGTGAGTCACATCCCGATGAACAAAATACTTTCCGCCTTGTGGTTCTGCTTGTCCTCCTCCCGGAACAGACACCGTATCCAATTCCGGCCACGGATTTGTATCAGAATTTCCATTCAAATTTGAAAGACGAAAATCTATCTTAGCGGCAAGCGCCTCCGTCTGTAAGAGTTGATACCCTGGCACATCAAATAACGCTGTCCATGCAGTTCCTCCTCCACCGCTTGCTTTTTCGAACGTGGTGTACGGCCTCGGCGATCCTTCACCAACAATAATCTTGATACGCCCATGATCTATTTCGTCGACTAGGTAGACCAGCGCTTTCACTACACGAACATCGGTCACACCACCGCTGCCGCTAGAATCCATCTGGACAATGTTTGGCTTGATGAGTACGGTGTCGCCGCTTTTAATAATCGTGCTCAATCCATTCGGTCCGCAAACAAGTTCCACAGCATGCTTCACCATTTTATATATCGTCGTATATGTTATGCTCTCGGATGTCACGCCGCAAGTATCTGAACCCAATGCCGAATCGTTGGAACGCACGATTGAAACTGTAGTGGGCTGGGAGGAAGAAGCATTCATTTCCGAATCCAGAAAGAATGATGTATAGATATTATTGATGTTGCTATGTGCTTGAGAGAGATCCCACCACATCCAGATAAAAATAACGACAAGAACGAGAGAATATTTCAGAATACTATTTTTCAGCAGTTTCATTTATTCACCTTTTCTATTAAATAAATGAATAAGCCAACCCAGCTATATATGAAAATACGAAAGTTATGATCAAGTAAAAAATTAATACTTTCATTCCCAGCAAAGTTTTATATGCATACAATGTTTCCAGCTTCGTCGCTGGACCGGCAATGAAAAATGCTAATGTTGCTCCTTTACTCATACCCAATTCCATGAGTGTCTCGATAAAAGGGATAGCAGAACCACCGCAAGTATAGAAGGGAACTCCCATGCCGATTGCTATGAGCGTGCTTATTTTTGCATTGCCTGAAAGTAAGCGGGTAATCATTTCAGGAGGGACTAATGCCTTCACTGCCGCGCTGAGTAAAATCGCGATGGAAAAATATTTTGCTACGTATTTCGTATTCCCGTAAATATCTGACCAGAGTGATTTGTCAGATGATTTCTTTATGAAGGGTGTTGGTGCATCAGCATTGTAGATATGTTTGAATAACTTGATTGTAAGCAATCCACCGATCATGGCAAGTATAAAAGCGCTCACGGTTCTTGCAATCGCCATTTCCATACTGATCTGAGTGGCGGTGAGAAAAAAAATAGTCGGGTTCATCAATGGTGACGAAAGAATGAACGCGATAACAGCGCTAAAAGGAACCCCGGATGTCATCAACGAGAGCCCGATGGGGATTGCTGCATATGTGGGTAACGGTGAAATCAAACCGATGAGAGATGCAGAAATAATGGCGAGATATTCGTTTCGGGAAGAGAAATGGATTTTTTTATTACGAAAATATCGGACCGCGAATACATTGAGAACAATGCTTATCAGGAGATATGGGCTGATCTTGAAGAATAAATCGAAGAAGTCTTCTACAATTCGTAAGGTATAAGTTCCTTGCAGCCAATAATATAGTTGATAATAGAATTTGATGGGCAGCACTCATTTTGTGTGATGAAAGTAGACAGAATTTATATTACATCCAAACAACGATTATAAATATTGGTATCGTGATTAATAATCCTGCCGGGAGAAGTACCAGATCGAAAGCAAATAAAGAAGGCACGTTGAGAAGAAAGAATAGACAAATGGCATAAACGTAAAATCCGGTGCGTTGGGAATATATGGAAGCTTTCCGATAACGCGGGTAGAATTTTCGAGCATGGCATTTAACTGCGGTGTGAGATAATACAGTGCATCAAGGAATCGGTGATAAACGACATTGTCCCAAATTTTGTACAATCCATTTTCCCTCACCTCGAGTCCCCACGAAATGATAGAGAAAACAAATGCGAGCATAATGGTAAAGCCGGCGCTCTTTGTAATTAATCCAACGAATGTGACGACGGAAAAGAAACATACAAAAGCATAAACAACATAAATAATCGAAGAAAGAAATCCCGAATGCCACACTCCGACTTTCAAGCCAAAGATAAGCCAAACACCGAGAAAGAAATAAATGAGATTGAGCGCAATGCCAGAGACAGCGCCAAGCGCACGCGCCATCAGCAATTCAGCTCGCGCGAGGGGTTTACTCAGGAAGAGGTCAATCGTTCCTTTCTCGAGCATTGATGGAATCAATCCCGCAACACCGAACATACCAAAAATCATGATCCAAAAAATAGATAATGAATGCAATTGAATAAGAAGGAAGTCAACAACGTTCAATCCAATTTGCGACAGTCGTGCGAGCGGTTTCCCGAAGATCGTAATTATGTCCGGTTCATTCACTGGATGGCTTATTCCCAGCGCCAGGAGTAATAAAACAATATTGGAGATCGCAAAATAAAAAACAAGCGTTCCCCTGCGCATTGCTTCTACCACCGTGAACCGAAACATGCCCCAGAACCTCACAGTGAGTTTTCTCCTTTCATGATCTGCATAAAGTAATCCTCCAGTGATGTTTTTTGCTGATTCATGCTTTCTATTCCTATACCGCTTGCACGAAGGATATCGATGATCGTATTGAGATCGCTTTTATCATGTACAGAAACTATCAAATTGGAATCCTGATATTCGATCGGCAGATTTGTCTGTTGTAATTGTTCCCGACTAACTTGAGTGAGGGGAGAAGAGAGCTGAATGATATACGCCAGTTTTTGTGTCGTCAGCTCTGCAATTGTTCCTGTGCGCACGACCTTACCCTTATTTAAGATTGTGACGCGATCGCAGATCATTTCAACTTCTGAAAGAAGGTGCGAGTTAAGAAAGATAGTGGTGCCTTGTGCTTTTAAGTTCAAGAGGAGATCGCGAATTTCTTTTCGCCCGATAGGATCTACCCCGTCGGTAGGTTCATCTAAAAACAGTAACTTCGGATCATTGATGAGTGCTTGGGCAAGTCCGAGCCGTTGGAGCATTCCCTTTGAATACTTTTTTGTTTTCACCTTCGCCCAGTCTTTTAATCCGACTAATTCCAGAAGAGAGAAGGCTTTGCTGGTTAAATCTTCTTTCTGAAGATTATTCAATCTTCCGAACAAGAGCAGGGTATCCAGCGCATTGAGAAAGCCCGGATAGCGGTGGTTTTCAGGTAAGTACCCGCAATGTTCTTTCAGTACCCGCTTTCCTAACGGATAACCAAGAACAGTAGCCGTACCTGATGTCGGGTGCACAATGGATAGAATAAGCTTAACAAAAGTGGTCTTTCCAGCTCCGTTCGGACCGAGCAATCCAAAAATTTCACCCTCTTCAACGGAAATGGAAACTTTTTCGAGTGCAGGAATGTTATTCCTTTTGAATGCACTTGAACGATAATGCTTTGTAAGTTCTATTGTTTGAATAGCTTCCATAGTAGTGACAAGATAGGAAAATATTGTTCCTTCTTCAAAGATAATAAAGAAGAGATTTGCGCTGGCACTTGATTTAATAGAAAAAGAAAAAGATATTTAAATAGAAAGGGTCATTGAAGGACTCTTATTTTTTGAGGTAATATAAGACTGGAATAGTCGTATTTATGTTGCAACTTTCAAAAAAAGTAGAATATGGTTTGATCGCTCTTCGGCACATGGCCTTGAATACAAGAGGACAGGTGTTCACTGCAAAAGAGATTGCTGGGAAGTACGATATTTCTTATGAACTGCTTGCAAAGGTTTTGCAGAAATTAACAAAAGCTGGAGTTGTATCCTCAACACAAGGAGTGTACGGTGGTTATTCACTTGCTAAGAAGCCGAACGAATTACAGGTCTCAAGCATCATCAGTGTCATTGAAGAAGAAAAGCCGACCATCGCCGAATGCTATGCTGAAGGCGGAGAGAATTGTTCTATCTTCGATGTATGCACTATTCGAAAACCGCTTGGCAAAATGCAGCACAACTTGAATGCGCTGCTTGAAAATACAACTCTGGAGCAAATTGTGTAACCGGTTTTTAGACAGAGAAATTTATGAACAATGAAACAAGTACAATAGAAGAATTCGCTGCTCAAGAATACAAGTACGGCTTTGTGACGGATATTGAAGCCGATTCTGCACCTCCCGGATTGAACGAAGACATCATTCGGTTCATATCTGCAAAGAAACAGGAGCCGATTTGGCTGCTTGAATGGCGGCTGAAAGCATTCCGTCATTGGCAAACGATGGAAGAACCGCACTGGCAGAATGTCAACTATCCACCAAT
>Ga0182021_10005076_pt1 | contig 15541 bp, 11 predicted proteins | sample 612E3MmetaG_FD_120493 | JGI IMG/M metagenome (GOLD analysis project Ga0182021, IMG submission 120493) | Permafrost microbial communities from Stordalen Mire, Sweden - 612E3M metaG (Illumina Assembly) | ecosystem: Environmental > Terrestrial > Soil > Wetlands > Permafrost | place: Sweden... | reverse complement strand
TATGAACCATTGATTATAAAAATAGATTTTTCAAGTGCAAAGGATGTATCAAAAAAATTCCAATTGAAGCCAACGATCATCCAAGGTGAAGAAGTTGTTGTGACCGGACAGGTACGTGGTCAACAAGCAGCCATAAATCAACAGATTACAGCAAATACAATGGTCAACGTTGTTTCAACAGAAAAGATTAAAGAATTGCCGGACGCAAATGCCGCAGAGTCCATAGGGCGTTTGCCTGGTGTTGCATTACAACGGTCAGGCGGTGAAGCGACTCAAATTGTTTTGCGAGGAATGAGCGCTGGATTCAGCACTGTTACCTTAGACGGCGTCAGAGTACCTGCAACCGAGGCTGATACCAGGGGTGTTGACCTGAGCATGATGTCTCAAGGTTCGTTAGCCGGTATAGAGCTCTATAAAGCATTGACTCCGGATAAAGATGCTGATGCAATAGCCGGTTCAGTAAACCTCGTTACACCTAAAGCACCAGCCGAACGATTCATTCAAGCAAATGCTAAAGGTGCGTATGAAAAACTTGATAAAACGCTTCAACAGTACGATTTTTCTGCAAAGTATGGCGAGCGATTTTTCAATGATGTGCTTGGCGTGCAAATCTCCGGCAACCTTGAAAAACGAAACAGAAGCAGTGAAAGCACTAATTTGACATATGATTTTACACCCAACAATTACACAGACTATACATTAACAAATTTAACATTGCAATATGTCAATGAAGTAAGAAAAAGAGAGGGTGGCAACGTTATTCTCGATATCAACACGCCGGATAACGGTTCCATAAAAATCAGCAACATCTATAATAAAACTACTCGAGACTTTCTTACTTATAATAGAAATTACCCAACTGATGCGAGCCTCGGCCCTCTGTATTTCATGAGGGATCAGGAGCAGGAAATTTCAAACATTAACAGCTCTATCAGCGGAAAAAATTATTTGCTCGGTTTAACCGCAGATTGGGGAGTTTCTTTTTCTCAATCCAAATCTGATTTTCCATATGATTTTTATACTGATTTCTTCGAACCCAGTGAAAGCTCCGGAGGCGTTGCGACTGCAGGAATGGCTCCTGTCCCCGGACAAAATCCAAAAGGGCCAGCAGAAACGTACATTCCGTATGCCTTGAATAATTTTCAAAAAGCATATCTCGTGTGGTCTTATTACCGGCAAGAAGCAAATCTGGATAAAGAAAAGACTATCCATCTTGATTTGACTAAACAATATGCAATCGGAAATTCAGTGTCCGGTGAAATAAAGATCGGAGGTAAATATAGGGACAAAGTCCGATCGAAAGATGTAAATCAATTGACTGCGAATTATGAAATTTTCGGTGCATATGCAAATACACCAACAGGGCCAAAGAATTTTGCCGGAACACCTTTTCAAAATGATAATATTACGCAGGGTAGTAAAGTGCTCCTTTCCTATTTTCTCGATCCCGTACCGCAGGAACGGAATCTTTATGACAAATATCGCCTTTATCCCATGATCAGCGATAATGATTTACGTGCATGGTGGGACATTAATAAAAATGGAGTTAACGGTTCTTTACTCGAATATTCACCGGATGATGAGATAGGCGCTCAAGGGTATAATATTGAAGAACAAGTTTCAGCCGGTTATTTGATGAATACTTTGAATTTCGGACAAATAACAACTCTCATCCTTGGTGTTAGAGTGGAATCTGAAAATAACGATTACACTTCGAAATATTCAAAAACAGCGCTCTCAGGGTATCCTACTGTGAGGGGCATTTTAAAAGATACAACTGCCTCGCACACTGAAACTGTTTGGCTCCCGAATGCACAATTGACCTTGAAGCCGCTCGATTTCATGAATGTGCGTCTTGCCGCCTATAGAGCGTTGGCAAGACCCGACTTCAATTTTAGGTTGGAACAAATGATCGCAAGAAGTTCAGGCACGGCGTTACCGAAGGGTGTTCCAGGACAGTACGGGACTTCGATGGTTGTGGGTGATCCTAATCTTGTGGACGCAAAAGCATGGAATTATGAACTGAATACGTCCCTCTTTGGAAACACCATAGGATTGTTTACCGTCTCTGTTTTTTATAAAGATATTTCAGATATGTTTCACTACGCAAATCAAGTGCAAATAGATGGCGCCATCACACAAAATGGACAAAAGTATCTTGATAGTGTAGGAATAAAATGGAAAGATCCCTTCAACCAATCGCAATCCTATTATCTCTTTTATCCCTATTCTTCTTCAAAACCTACAAACGTATGGGGTCTCGAAATCACTCATCAATTAAACACAGGATTTCTTCCAGGCCTCTTGAAGAATTTTGTTATCTCATATAACTTTTCACTTATCCGGTCAGAAACCTATATCCGGGCGTTTTTAAACGATGATACGGTTAGTCAAATGTCGGTTTTTAGAGGCGATACGAGTTATACAAAAAGCCCGGTGCCAAGATATTTTGATTCAAAACAAAAATTAGAAGGACAACCAGAATTCTTTGGCAATGCATCGCTTGGCTATGATATCGGCGGATTTTCTGTGCGTATTTCCCTCTTTTTCCAGAGTGAATATACAAGCATCTATTCGGCTGATGGAAGAACCGATGTTGTCACCAATTCTTTAAATAGATGGGATCTATCACTCAAAGAACAGTTTACTAGTAAAATCGCCTTGATGCTCAATATAAACAATTTAACAAATGTTGATGAGAGTACATCTGTAAAAAATAGAATTAACGGATGGACTCTTCCGTATCAAAGCGAAAACTATGGCTTAACGGCAGATTTAGGAGTGCAGGTTACTTTATAAATCAATAATTCATCAATCATTATCAGGAGGATGTTATTATGAAACAATTATTCTATGGTTTTATTGTCATTGCGATTCTTGGTTTATTACCAGCTTTCAGTTTTAGCGCTGACCGCATTGTCACTGTGCCCACGCTCGCGGCATCAGGTCAGTATTTGAACGAATTTATTACTGCTGACTCCATCAACCGTGGCACTACAGACAACACAGTGTATGTACTTGCTCGCAATGGTCTCTATTATGCAAATTCATATATTAAAAATACTGGATGGACATTAAGGATGAGATCGGCATATGGCTCAGGATATAAGGCTACAATTTTCTTAAAACTGGGCTCCTCGGGTACTCAGGTCTCAAATTTAGTCCAAATAGCAGGAAATGTTTCTTTATCGAATCTTGAAATTAGTGGATATGACGAAACAGTAACACCGTCAGCGCTTGGGACAATATTTGAAGAAATACTTCTCACAACTGCAGCCGGATGTAATATCGCAATCGATAGTTGTATTTTGACAAATTGCGGCCAAGGTGTCCTTCGCCTCAATAGTGCTCCACAAACCGTGAAGGTGACAAACTCGATTTTTGCAAATATGGGGTCTCGCTTGTTCTCTGATCTCGGTAACGGCAGAGCAATTGATTGCCGCAATGGATCGGTCGACTCGTTGATTGTTGTGAACAATACATTTATCAATAATCAAGATCGTATTATTCGTCACTATAGCAGCCTTGCAGCGATAAAATACATGAAGTTCGACCATAATACCTGCGTCAATTCAGCGTCATTCCATGGATTGTTGTCTTTCGGTTACACACAAGGACAATTTTCCATAACAAATAATTTATTTGTTAATCCCTGGGCATTAGGACAGGATACAGATGTTGTACGTCAAGCCGAAATGGGAGATAATAAAGAAAATGATGCATATGGAAACGCAAGAATGACACTGCTTAATGCCAAACCTGATACAGTTGGACAACTAGTGCCAACAACCTGGACAATTAAGAATAATTATTATCGCGTTACACCAGCCGAACAAACTTGGTGGACTAACGCAGGTGCAAATCCAGTACTGACGCTGCCACCTGCATTACCATGGCACATTAGTAAAAAAATAGGTACAGATTCCCTTACTGCCTTCCAGGCAACAACAGCGGATGTGAATATGGTTCCTGCGTTGATGACTGAAACAATGGCTTACTACAGATCTCCCTCTGGTGCAAATAAAACCAAAGTGAACAACACGGCAGCCCCTGATATGCACCGCGTCAGTTTTATTTACCTCACAGATACACTTGATTGCAAATATCCAACAAGTGCATCGATCTATACTGCTGCAGCCGGTGGTCAACCGATTGGTTCACTTATGTGGTGGGGGCTCAAATTGGTGGGTGTAACAACAACTGGCAATTCACTTCCTGAAGGATACGCTCTCACACAGAATTATCCCAATCCTTTCAATCCGACAACCTTGATTAACTATCAATTGCCGGTAGCCAGTAACGTAACGTTAAAGGTATTCGATGTTCTCGGGCGTGAAATAGCAACACTTGTAGGCGGAATGAAAGAAGCCGGAGATTACACCATATCATTTGACGGCTCGCATCTTTCAAGTGGTGTGTACTTTGCACGGATTGCTGCTCAAGGAAAGAATGCGATCCAGTATACGAAGGGAATCAAATTGGTTCTTTCGAAATAACGATAGAACCGTCTTGATAGCATAAGCAGATAACGCCCGGTCCCCTGATCGGGCGTTATTATTGCGTGTTTTAATATTTTCCGATATGAAAAATATATTGTCCCCAAATAATGCTTTAAATATATAATACTATTCAATAATTAAATGGAGACGCCATGAAACCAATTATTACTTTTTCAATCATCTGTTTGATAGTAGTCTTTATATTTTCAGGATGTGGCAAGTCAAGTGAACAAATCAAAAAGGTTGGAACATTACAACTGGAATTATTCCAGATGCAACAACAGCTCTATTCAAAAATGGCCGAACTAAACAAGTTTTCCTGGCAGATCGAAGCACTCGCCAACCGTAAGGATCAAGTTGCTATGAGTATGGCAAATGACATCCATGCTGCTCAAGCACTTATTACGGAAGTATACAAAGCAAGTGAAGATGAAGGAATGCAGCCTACAGTTCAGAATAATGCTGAAGAAATGATGAAGAAGCTGGAAGTGAGTATTGACAAGCTCAAGAACACAATTGATAAAGCCTCGATCGCTATTATCAAATCACGTGATGTAATCCTCGAGTATAAGAAGAGAGAAAAATAAACAGATTCTTTGTTGCACCTATCTAATTTTTATAAAGAATCCGGCCATGAAGCTGCCTGCCTGCCGAAAGACATGCAGGCAGGGACCGGTAAGAGTAGTTTATAATATTTTCGCTCAATGAAGTACCATTTTATTTTTAAATAACATTTCCCGATACATCCCGCGTTACAGTATTCAAGAGATTAATGAACTCAGTTCAATTATTTATACGATATCAGATGGTGTTTGATTGTAGCCAATTTGAGCGGCTGTCATTATATCGTCATGTGTTCGAGCCCTGGCCAAGTTGGTTCAATCAACAAACTCATTTTCATGTATCCTTTTGAATTCTTGCTTTGATAACCGAGGCAGCGACAGCGATTAATATAACAGTTCCTACCACCCCCAGTGCCACTCCAATTGGAATATTCACATATTCCACGAGCAACATCTTCAATCCAATGAATGTTAAAACGATGGACAATCCATGCCGAAGGTAGTAGAATAGATCCATTATGCCGGCAAGGGCAAAGTAGAGTGATCGCAGTCCAAGAATAGCAAACACATTGGAAGTGTAGATAACAAAAGAATCCTGTGTGATAGCAAATATTGCAGGAATAGAATCTACAGCAAAAAGCAAATCCGTTGTCTCTATAACGATTAACACGATGAAGAGAAGTGTGGCAAAGCGCTTCCCTTCCTTTTTTACAAAAAACTTTTGTTCGTCGTACCGCGAGATAACTGGAACGAATTTTTTAAATAACCGAACGACAAAATTACGTTCAGGATGAACTTCCTGTTTCTCGGCCTGCAACGCCATCTTGACACCGGTAATCACAAGGAATAATCCAAAGATATACAGGATCCAATGGAATCGCATTATTAAGGCAGCGCCAAGAAGGATTAATAAGCCACGCATGATGAGGGCGCCTATTATTCCCCAATAGAGTACTTTATGCTGGTATCTTGCAGGAACTTTGAAGTAGGAAAAGAGAAGAAGGAAAACGAATAAATTATCAATACTCAACGATTTTTCAATCAAGTAACCGGTAAAAAATTGCAAAGCAGGTTCACGGCCAAACCACGAATAAACCCCAATATTGAAGAGAAGCGATAAACCAATCCAGACTCCGCTCCATATTAAAGATTCTTTAATACTAATCTCATGCGGATTGCGATTTAATACTTTCAAGTCGAACGTCAAAAGAAATAATATAAAAAGATTAAACCCTATCCATAAAAAAATAGAATGCATCTGGATTACTTTCTTGAAAGAACTTCTTGGTCCATGTGTCGTTTCCAATAAAGATAGAAAGGAATTCCTACAACAAGCAAGAGGAAACCTACTAATGAATCAGCGGTTTGCACAAGAATAGTATTCACTACAAACCACGTTGCGACAATGACGAATGCTATTGGAACATAGGGATACCCCGGGACACGGTACGCCCGATTTGCATCGGGAATCTTTTTTCGTATAATAAATATTGCGGCGGCGCCCAGAGCGTAAAATATCCAGCCTGCGAAGATGACATAAGTGAATAATTGATCGTACGTTCCGGTCAGCGTTAGGAAGGAAGCCCACACACCTTGAACGATGAGAGATCTGCCCGGCGTTTTGTATTTCGGATGGACATTCCTAAACCCTGAAAAGAAAAGTTTATCTTTTGCCATTGCAAAATAGACGCGAGCTGTTGTCATCGATGTCCCGTTTACTGTTCCGAATGTTGAAATCATCACACACAAGGAGATGATCGCGCCGCCATAGCCGCTGAAGACCTTCTCCATCATATCAGCCGCAACCAAATTAGATGTTGCAATTTCTTGTATCGGAAGGACATAGAGATAGGCAAGGTTTGTCACCACATAGATGATAATAACGGCAATAGTTCCAAGGACCAATGCTCTTGGAATTATTTTCTGAGGTTCTTTTACTTCTCCTGCAAGATACGTCAGACTGTTCCAGCCGTCATAGGACCAGAGTGTTGCGATCATTGCTACGCCAATTGCTGGCAGCAGACTTCCCGAAGAAGGGCTCCCCCATAATGGAAAGAAATGGTCGACGCTTCCCTGTCCGAATGAAAACCCAAGGAACACAATACCGCCGATAGCCGCTATTTTCATGAAGGTAAATACATTCTGTACAAATCCACCAAACTGCACTCCAAAATAATTAATGATCGCAAGAAGCATAATGGCCGAGATTGCAATGAGTTTTATTCCGATATCTGCAAATGGATGAATATTCCCAATCAGTGGGAGTTGCCATGCTTCAAGTGCCGGAGAAAGATGGGGAAGGGTGATGAAGAACCCGAAATATTTTGCAAACGCAACTGCAATTGCCGCGATAGAGCCAGTCTGGTAAACAATAAATGTCGTCCAACCGTAGAGGAATGCAGTAAGGTCATTGTAAAGAACACGGAAGAAAACGTACTGACCACCCGCATCGGTTATTTGACTGGCAATCTCTGCATTGGTCAAGGCACCAGCAAGCGTTAGGAGCCCAGTCAGCACCCACACAAACAACATCACCCCGGGGATCTGAACAGCCGCTGCTACATTAGACGGAGTTAAAAAAATCCCAGATCCAACAACCGACCCAATAACGATCATGATCGCAGAAGTCAATCCCAACCTGCGAGAGAGTTCCTCCTGCTGGTTCCCCGTCCCCTGATCAAGAGATATCTGTTCCATTGTTCATCAAACTCCATCTCAGTTGTAGGGACACTACAATCAGGATAAACGGGTTTTAGCCGCCAAAGATAACAAGTTGGACTTCTTCCGGCAATAATGCACTGAGAGAGCGCATGACGCTTCCTCTCAACATACTTTCCAATACACTTCGTTTTGTGGCGCCCATAATAACACGATCAACACCAAAGGTCGCAGCTTGTTCGGCAATTGTGTACCCGACCTCGTAACTCGGGATCGAAATAATCTGATAATCTATGCCGGTAGCAGAACACATTGCTTCGATATGTTCTTCTTCACCATTCACTTTCATTTCAAGACGTTCGGGCAAGGCGTCTACAGCAATTTCCTTCACACGGAGGATAAACAATAAGGCACCTCGTTGTTTCGCTTCATCAAGTGCAAATTTTAGCAGCCGATCGTTAACATCCTTTAAAGCAAGGAGATATTTAGCTGCTGGAATAGAGGTTCGCCGGCGTTTTCGCGTAGGAGACGGCGCAACAGCAGCGTCGACTTGAATAGCTGCAGCAACTTTCTTACGCTGCATAAGATACCGGGCGCCAAGTCCAACAAAGAGAATCAACCCTGCATAGATGGTAGCTTGGTGCTTTTCGATAACAATCGAAAGTTCAATGAGAAACATTACCGCAGCAGAGATAAGCATCAGAATTTTCACTTGCGGCTTCATACTTACGGTCTTATCCGTTGCGGTGGAACCCAGGTTAATGGTCATTGCCCCCACGAGCCCAATAGCATACAGATGAGAAAGTTGTTCTACATCTGAAATTATTATAAGTACTATAATTGGCACCGATGTAGCTATGAGTAATGGCCAGATAGGCACACCATGGCGATTGAGCTTGCGTAAAAAGGCAGGCAATTCCTTATCGACTGCCATGAGGAACTGAATGGAAATCAGATCGTTGATTGCCGTATTACCGGCAGAAACGAGAAGAACACCAAGTGAAAGTGCCACTACTATTCCAAACCATGGACCGACATAATGTTCTCCCAGGAATCGCAGCATATCATCCCGATGATCGCCCGGCACCAATCCTTGCACCGCATGCATTGCCAGTCCTAAAAAAACATTAAGAATGACTACTTTAACGAGGACTGAGACGATGGCACGGCGGGAATCGCGCTGAGGATCTTTCATAAGACCGGTCATATTGGAGATAGCTTCGATCCCCGAAAGACTGAGAATAAAGGTTACAAAGATTCCCCAATTATGGAACAGACCGCCTTCCAATGGCTGAATATTTGCAGAATGTACTGCTGTTGGAGCCGAAAAGAAGACAATCACCAGTAACGTGATGAGTGTAAACGCTGAAATAAGCAACGCTAAGCCGCCGGAATGTTTCGGACCAAACCAGTTAATTCCTCCAATCAAGGCAATAAACGCTATCGCAATGAATGCTGCATGTACAGAGCCGAGCCCCATATAGTGACACCCGTCGAGCACGGAGAGAGACGCTGTGACGACATAATCTGCTGAAAGGAGTAAGGCACCGATAACAGCAAGCATCTTAGACCGATGATGAACAGAACTATAGACCCCACCGCCATGAGGATACAGGCGGCAAATCGTGATATAATTGAGGGCAACAATAGACATGAATACCATCATGAACGAGAGGTGCCAAAAGCTTCGGTAGCCGGCATTGAAGAAACCAAGACCCATTACATACGCAACACTGGTACCCCAGTCACCATCGAGGATTGCTGCACTGCGGAGCCATCCCAGAACGCGGGGGCGGCTTGTTGCGAATTCCTTCGCTCCCAGGGATGGGAGTGAACTACTAGAGTCACCAGGATCCAAAATACAATTGTCCGAATTCAACAAAAGGGAAGCCGAGATCGAAGGTCGACCTCGGCTTATTATAAAGATGGGAATAATAATACTACTTTAAGCGAATGGAAGCAATCACTTTCTCAAATGCCGGCAGGAAGTCTTTCTTCATTGGAGTATAATAACTAAAGATAATGCGGACTATTTTATCATTTTTGACAACAAAATAAACCCGGCTGTCGACATTTTTTACGGGGGAGTAATTCAAAAATACTGATTTCTCCCCGCCAATCGTCGTATTATTTTTGGAAGAAGCTTTAAAGAATTTCGAATTTTGATCAACCACTTTGTCCAGCGAAAGTTTCTTCGCAGGTCGTACATCGATATCTATAGTACAATCATTTCTCGAATCCTTGTTGGTTCCCATAAACCTTACAGCCGATATCACATCTCCCTTCTTTGCTACATCAGTGGGACCAAAATTCGCGGGATATTCCAGTTGGAGATAGGTGTCTGAATACGGTTCAGTTTGGGCAATAGGCAATGCGGGATCGATACCTTTTTCAATAATAATTTTTTTGGGTAACGTCAATGACGCCATGACCGAATCAAATATCAACTTATTCGGTTCGAAGAGATTGTTGAATGCAGCATATTGCACATAATAAATTGCAGAATCTTTTATTGTGGCAGCATAGATTGAGCTAATTTTTGTCTTTTCATCATATGCGCCCGAAAACGCAACCTTTTTGGCAGGAAGACCATCAATCGTGGCATCTTCTATTTCTTTAACGGTGTATCCTTCGGCAATCATATTGTTTTTAAAATCCTGGACATACTTGATATAATCCTGCAACGAATCGCTGCGCACTGATGCAACAACGATCTGGATTCCATCGGCTTTGCGAGAATCGTGATCAAAAAATTTCTCAGCCGCTTCGGCTGAAGATGAGATGACGACTTTTTTTAATTCGGGTACAACGATCCAATTCTTAGGATAATTAAATGTAACCTTGAAGAATTGATCTTGAAACTGTACCCATTCCTTGATATTCTCACCTGCATTTTTTTTGCAGCCGGGCAAAAGCGCAAATGCTGCAAACAAGAAGAGGATGATTTTCTTATTCATCGCGGTTCCTTTCGATTAGAGCTGTTTAGATAAAATATTTTTTTAAATGCGTTTTCGAAATAGCAATTCACTTTTTATTCAGGTTGTAAATCTTTCAAGCCCTTTTTTGCTGCATCGTTTTTTGGATCCAGTTGGAGCGCACGTTTATATTCTTTAATAGCATCATCCTTTTTATTTAAATTCTGCCAACATTGTCCAAGAAGGAGATGTGTTTGTCCGACATCCTCTTTATATTTCACTGACTTTTTTAAGTACACGAGAGCATTTTCCCATTTTTTCTGAGATTCTTCGGCTGCTAGTTTCTTTTCCAGCATTAACGCCAATGCAATCATGCGGTTGGCATCGGCAAGTTCAGATCGGTACTTTGTTTCGGCTGTATCAATTACTTTAATGGCTGTTTCAAATTCCTTACGCCCTGCATCATAATCTTTCATCTGGAAATAGCAAAAGCCCAGATTGACGTACGCAGGAGGATATTTAGGATTTCGCAGAATCGCCTTTCTCAAAGCTGATATTGCCTTTTCATATTCTTCTATCTGTATTAAACAGTTCGCCAAATTAATGGAGGCACCTACAGCTGTTGTATCGAGCAGAATTCGTTTTTGGAAAAACTCTACAGCACGGTCAAAACGCTTGAACATCATCCATATCGACCCCACCTCGCCATATAAATAGGACCGCAGTGGAATGGACTGGGTTGTATCTTTCAGTGCTTCTTCCCAAGTCGTCGCTGCAAGTGAATCTTTCTTTAATTGTTTGTATGCTGTTCCTAACCAGCGAAAATCGTCGAATTCCATTGTGTCGAGAGTGGCAATTTTTTTATAAGCTTCAACAGACTGCGCATATTGTTTGTCGATAAGATTGCCGTAGGCAATAGCTCTGTACGCGAGTGCCGAGTTAGGTTCTAATTTCAGATATCCCTTCGCTACCTCGAATGCTTCCTTATATTGTTTACTTTTATAGAGCGCTTCTAAATACATCGACTGGACATCCTTTGGAGGATTCTTCTGTCCTTTAAAATAGTCTTTGAGAGTTCTTGTACAGTTTGAATATTGTTTTGCTCGAAAAAATAAATTAGCAAGCTCCAGCCGAGCAGCCTCGTTATTAGGATCCAGGGCAAGAATACGGACATACACCTCTGCAGCTTTTGTATATTCCCGTTCATTCTTATAAGTATTGGCAATTTTATACAATACGCCTTGCTGAAGTGAATCAATTTCCAATGATTTTTCATAACTGTTAATTGCCATCGGTGCAACTTTTTGTTTTGAATATGCATCTCCCATCACTTCGTAGGCAGTTGCATTCTGTGGGTCCAATTCCTTTGCTTCTGCAGAGGAGACCAATGCTGCATCAGCTGAATCCAAAGCAAGGAGACTTTGTCCCAGTACAATAAGAAGAGGAGGATACTTGGATTCCTTTCGCGGTGTCATCTTTATCCCTGTTTTTGCGGTCGCATAGGCATCGTGAGCATTTTTCTTTGCGAGTTGGATCTGTGCCAGGGTTGTATATGCATCCATCATCTCGTCCTCTAATTGTACTGCTTTCTTTGCAGCGATTTCTGCAGAGTCGAGATTTTGTATTTGTTGATAAGCTTTCGCAAGCACTAACCATCCATTTTCATCACGCGGACTTGCTTGAAGATAACTCTGGCAAATAGGAATTACCTCGACGTATTTTTTTTGTTTCATCAAGTCCTTCGCTTTATCAAGAAGTTGCTGACTGACGACTGGAGTCGTGGCAGCGAGTAAGAGAACCGCAGCAATCGATAGGATATGCTTCATTGTTTTTTCACTCCGCATGTAACTGAATTGTTCTATAAGGAATAGAGACGGGCACCAGACCTGATCTCTGAAAAATTTTCTGCCCAACATTTGACAGTACTAATGCACTGAAGCCCAGTCCGACAGCAGCCTTGGTTTCAGCAGTATAAAGATACAAAGAAAAATGGAAGGGATAAAGAGATTCAAAAATTTCTTGCTGCTTGGGGAAATATGCCTTTTCTGTCCCGTCAGGAGATTTTGTAAGAACCGGGAGCATTTTCACTTTCATATTTTCATCCGTTAGAAGCGATGCGGCGACACATCCAACCGACTGAGGATGCTCAGATACGTACTGAATGACATCACGCTGAGAGTTCATCACCGTATTGGGTTCCAGAAGCTTCGATGCATGAAATATTTTATTTTGAAGCAATTCCTGCATACCGGAATTTCTGCCAGTAAGAACGAAATCGATCGGTCCAGACCAATGAGATTCTGCTAGCTGCGACCATTCTACAGCAGCTTTTGTGATTATTTGATGTACCGACTCAGGCGTTATACTTGATAGTGGATTCTGTTTATGAACAATGATCGCAACTCCATCCTCTGCAATTTTACTCTCCACAAGCCGAAGAGAAGCTTGTTGAGCTACTTGTTTTTCTTCTTCGTTGAACTGCCGATCGACCGCGATTATATGCACGCTGTCATTCAATAATAAAACGATCGCCTCTCGTGTCGTTACACCGCGTACTTCCATGTTCACCTGCGGATAGAGACTAACAAATTGTTCCACTTCTTGTTGCATCAATGATTCATACGGATCTGCAGCAAGCAGAAGACGACGACCAACTGTCGCTGTTTCGGTGTGTTTTTTGCACCCGCCGAGAAGCACCATCAGAACCATAAAGATTGAAAAAAGGGGACGATTCATTCTTCTTCTTCATCATCTTCATGTTGCCGGCGCAGTTGACTCCGTGTTGCCACGAACCGATATATTCCCCACAGCACTAAAACGATACCAAAGGATATTCGTAATTTGTTCGGTACGTATTGAAAAGCAACACCACTCAAGATTATCGCCCCGAAGAAAAATGTAATAATCGAGACACTATAGTTTAAATAGATCGATATAGTGGAGAGCTTCAGCACAACGAATTATCATTGCCTCATAAACGTTCAAAGCTGATCAGTCTCGTCAACAGTTCCTCCCGGCACTACGGGACGGACAGTTTTCTTAAACTCATCAGCTTTGGCGTGTTATTTGTTTATTTGTTTCCCGTTAATCTGAACCTGAACGGGATCGAGACCCAAACCGAAACCGGGCCCTTCTGCATTACTGCAGGAGTAAAGACCCACTGTTTTGCTGCGTTGATTGCCGCTTCTTCAAAAATGGGAGCATCGCTCTTGAGGAGAACGACCTTTCGTACTTTTCCTTCTTTATCTACCCACACTTTCACGAACACGTTCCCTTCCAGACCGGCTCGTAAGGCAAGATCCGGATATTTCGGCTCAATTCTCTTTACGACTGTAGGCTCCTTTTCGTAAGGAACGAAATCAGGAGGTGCGGTATCGTCATCAATTTTTAAATCTTGTTCAATTGAAGCATTGCCTGCATTCGCGTTTGCATCAGCTGAAGGTGCAGCTTGCTGGCTTAATTCTGTTTGCGAGGCAATTGTCTGGTCAGGGCTTACTTCTGCATCAGGCACCGGAACGGGCACACCGACACTTGGGCGTACTGCCGGACCGGAAGCTGCGACGGCTGCTGCCGTTTGATTGGTCATCGACGGGGGCGGTCCAAGATCTGTATATTTCAAAATGCGGACCATCTGAACAGGCTCTTCATCACTCAGCCAGACGGCAAGATCATACGTTCCAATGCCGGAGAAACAGATGAGGATACCGGACACTAGGCCTAGTATCATATATTTTTGAGCGACTGATTTTAATTCGACTGCACCATATAGGGCAGTTACTGCTAATGTTTGCGCCATATCATCTCCTATCCTGCTACTTTCGCGATCAGCTTTTTATCAGCATCTTGCATGGGAGCTATGCTGAATTTAGTGATCTCGGCGAGATTCAGCTCATCCATAACGTTGACCATATCATCATACTTTGCTTCACGATCGATCTGTACCAATGTTATGAGTTTCGGATTATTTTTTAGTTTATCAATAAGCAGCGGACGTAGCTCTTTAAATGTAATTTTTTTCAGCGCAGTAGGTTCATTTCCCATACTCCAGTAGATTGCCATATTGGGTTCTATGCGTACTGTGAGCAGCAAAGATGCAGCAACTTCCACCTGTACTTTATCATCAGGCGGCAAATTTAACTCCATTGTTTGAGGTTTGTTGAACACTGTTGTAAGCATGAAGAATGTCAACAACAACATAGCAACATCAACCATTGGCGTCATATCAATACGAACACCTGTGCGCTTCTTTTTCTTCTTCTTTCCTTTTGCGTGAGATCTTGATTCAACAACTTCTCCACCAGCCATAATTAAGCTCCTTTATTCAAATCTGTGACGAGATTAAAACGCGTAATCTTCGCTTTCACTAAAACATCCATCACATCTTCTATTGGTCCATAAGGGGCGTTTTTATCACCCTTCACAACCGTGCGAAGCTTCGGATCGTTTATACGCGCTTGAATAAGAATATTGCCCAGCGTGATTTTATCTACTTCAACAGCACGCCTATATTTATTTTGTGTTCCAAATAAGCGTTCCATCAATCCTTGAGCATCTACGCCAAGATAGATTTTACCTTCTTTGTTCACATAGACCATCATGATATGCGATTCTGGCAGTTTGAACTGCGAGTGAGACGCCGGAATGATAACATCAACATCCTCGGGTGGTTTAAACTGTGTCGTCATCATGAAGAACGTAAGCAAGAGCATTGCTACGTCCACCATCGGCGTCATGTCGATACGAGTGCCGAGTCGTTTCTTATGTTTTGCCATGCCATCACCTTTTCTAATTACTTCTTATGTGGTCTGCGCGAGGCTAATGATTGAATGATTGAATAGCTCGCCTCGTCAATCATATAGGTGAAGTTATCTATTTTTGTGACAAAGAAGTTATAGGCAACGATACC
>Ga0182021_10005075_pt1 | contig 15542 bp, 11 predicted proteins | sample 612E3MmetaG_FD_120493 | JGI IMG/M metagenome (GOLD analysis project Ga0182021, IMG submission 120493) | Permafrost microbial communities from Stordalen Mire, Sweden - 612E3M metaG (Illumina Assembly) | ecosystem: Environmental > Terrestrial > Soil > Wetlands > Permafrost | place: Sweden... | reverse complement strand
GTGATGATCGTGTGGACCTTCGCCCGAGCGATCCGGCTGCGACGGCGTCGAGACTGGGCCGCTTTCGGCTGTGCGGCGGTCGCCGGCGTCTACACCCACTATTTCATTGCGCTGCTTCTGGTACTCGAGGGCGCAAGCTTGATGGTCGTGGAAGGCATTCGAATCGCCCGGCGGCGATCGGTCGGCCCAGCCGTCGTCGAGATAGGCCGACGTCTCCTCCCGTTGGTTCTCGTCGGCGTGGTCACGGGGCTGGCATTTCTGCCCTGGTACCTGTATGCGGCCCGCCCTCAGCTGTCGATTGTGTACGCCTACCCGCCCATTGCCGCCCTGAGCCCCGAACGTCTCGCCCAGGTGCTGGAGACTCTTCTGGCTGCCACCTGGGCCGGCGGGCCCGGTGGAGTTTCGTGGAGCGACTGGCTACTGACCGCCGCGGTCGTGGCACTTGCCGTTCCTGGGGCGGCTCGCCTGATGCGCGCCCGTCCGGAAACCGCAACAGCGATGGTCTCCATGGCAATCGTCCTCATCCCGCTTGTCTGGGTGATGGACATCCGATCGCACTACTTCATCTCAGAGAGACAGTTCATCTTCTTAGTCCCGTTGCTCTACATCCTGGCTGCAGCCGGTCTCGACACGGCAATCTCCGGGCTCGAGCGCCTGGCTGAGTTTGCGCGCCCGCGCGCATCGCAGGTCGTCCACATACTGGCCCCGGTGGGCCTGGCCGTCGCGCTGGTGGGTATGAGCATCCTTCCTCTCCGTCGCGTATACGCCGGCGATTTCCGGCCGCGTGAGAACTGGCAACTGGCGTCCTCCATAACGGAAAAGCTGCTTTGCTCGGGTGGCCGCGTCTATAGCAACGTCGCGGCGAGCTACTACTACGGCGTCGTCTTTTACGCCCCGGAACTAGAGCCGCGCGCGGTTTTTCTCGCGCAGCACGGTCAGAACGAGTTCCTCGTGGATGTCTTCAAGCGATACCCGATAGGTTCGAGTGACGTCATCGTCGTCTACACGCCGGCGCCCGGGGTCTGGGTGCCGGGCCGCGGGACGATCGGCACCATCAGTGACGCTCTCAAGCGGCAGGGTTTCCAGTTCCAGAGCATCAGCGCGGATCGCATCCGCATCTTCTACACCCCCGCAGGGTGCCAGGCGGCCGCGGCAAAGACCCTGGTCGTCTCGGGCATGACCACGCCGCGAACCTCGGGTTCGAAAGGCAGCATCCGGGTCACCGCAGTCGACGCGTACGGCAACCGCGCCCCAGGCTATCGGGGCACGGTGCATTTCAGGAGCACGGACCTGCAGGCGAGCCTGCCTTCGAACTACACCTTCACGGCTGCTGACGCTGGAACCCACGTCTTCGTCGCGAACGTGACCCTCAAGACTGCCGGCACGTGGTCTGTGACCGCAACCGACACGGCGACCGCCTCGCTCGAGGGCACCCAAAGCAGTATCGTGGTCAACTGATCTGGAGCAGCGCTCACTTGCCTATGGTGTCAAGCGGCGGGGCGCCACCGAGACGGGGCGGATGAGGGTTGGCCTCGCGGCCGCAGTCGTGGTCGGCGCCTCCGATGTCGGCTCGGATCCCTCCTCGCATGGCAGCTGACCGCACCTAACCAGACCGTGCCGGACGTGCGGGCGACGTTCGCCACCTGCGCCCATCTGCTCGACCGCGGTCACGGGCGCAAGACCGATGCCTCCGTTACTGCGATTCGTTCTCAGGCTCCCGGTCCAGTTGGCCTAGAGGTGGAAGCGGCGGAAGACCGCGACCGCGTTCTGGCCGCCGAACCCAAAGCCGTTGATGATCGCCGTGTCGACTCTCTTGACCCGCTTCACGTTCGGAACGTAGTCCAGGTCGCACTCCGGATCCGGATTCTCCAGGTTGATCGTCGGGGGAATGACGCCCTCGCGGATTGCTCCGATGGCCGCCAGCCCGCTCACTGCGCCGGCCGCGCCGAGGAGATGGCCCACCATCGATTTCGGTGAGCTGATCGCGACTGTGCGGGCATGGTCGCCGAAAGCCGACTTGATGGCCCGCGTCTCGGTGGCGTCGTTGAGCGGCGTCGAGGTTCCGTGGGCGACGATGTAGTCGATTTCGTCCGGCGCGACGCCGGACCGGGCCATGGCCTTGGTCATAGCGGCACTGGCGCCACGGCCGGTCGGCTCCGGAGCGCTGATGTGGAAGGCGTCCGCGGTCAGGGCGCCGCCGAGGACCTCGCACTGGATCTTGGCGCCGCGAGCCAGGGCGTGCTCGGCGGACTCGAGGACGACGATCGCAGCGCCCTCACCGAAGACGAAGCCGTCGCGCTCGCGATCGAAGGGCCGGGATGCGCGGGTCGGGTCGTCGTTTCGGCGCGAGAGCGCGCCCATGTTGCCGAGCGCGGCGAAGGCGATCGGCACGAGGTTCCCCTCCGAACCACCAAGGATCACGACGTCGCACTCACCGGCCTCGATCAGGCGCTGCCCGTCGATGAAGGCGATGACACTGCTCGCGCAGGCCGCGACCTGGCACATGACGGGGCCCGTTATGCCGTACTTGATCGATACCTGGCAGGCCGCCATCGAGCCCGACAGGGCAGGAATTGCGAACGGCGATACCTGGCCGTTGCCCTTCTCGGCGAGGACCCTCGTGCCCTCGATCACCTGCTCGACGCCGCCGCCGCCGGTATTCACGATGACGGCGACGCGATCGCGCTCTTCCTGCGTATAGGTTGAGAAATCGATCCCGGCATCCTCCACCGCTTCGGTCGCGGCTGCCATGGCGAAATGGACGAAGCGGCTCATTCGACGGGCCATCTTGCGATCCATGGTCAAGGATGGGTCGAAGTTCTTGACCTCGGCGGCGATGCGCACGTCGAGCCCGGAAGGATCCCAGCACCTGATCGTGTCGACGCCCGAATTACCGGCGATGAGGCTATCCCAGTAAGCGCGGGCGGTGATACCGATCGGGGTGACGGCCCCAAGACCGGTGATTACGGCGCGACGGGCAAGATCCTTGTTGGCCACTACCAATCTCCTACGACGTGTTCGGCGGGCGGCTGCGGGGGCAGCCGGATGCGTTCTGACTTGTCTGCCCGGACGGAGAGCACGGTGCCCGTTGGCGGGACGGCATTCCGGCTGGCCGCACGCGAGGACCGCGGCTACTAACTAATGGGGGAATTGTACCGGCTCCGGACGGGTCGGCGGGCGAAGATCGTCGGTTTGTTCGCCCCGTCCGACCGACAACCGCCGGCGCGCCTTCGAAGGGCCGCGTCAACGGTGGCTGGGCTCGGCTTCGCGCATCAGGTCGATGACCCTGCGCAGGAATAGGCGAATGGCCGCCCGCTCGCCGTCCGAAAGTGGCTCCAGGGCGTGCCAGACGGCCTCGCCTCGCCAGGCGTAGGCACGCTCGACCTGCTCGAAGGCTGCTTCATCGAGCCGCACGCGGACGACGCGTCGATCTGAGGCGTCCCGTTCTCGGACGACGTAGTGCGCCGCCTCCAGCTCCTCGACGACCCGGCTTGCCCAGCCGTAGGAGATGCCCAGGCCGGAGGCAAGTTGGCCGACCGTCCGCTCGCCGTGCTGATACACGTGAATGGCCGCTCTAACGGCGTGGGCCGACATGGGCGGCCCGCTCGCGACGGCTTCGACAGAAGGCAGAACGGACGCGTCGGGCCGAGCGCCCTCGCCCCCGGCGGCGTCGAACCGCTGCCGCCGCGTGGCGTACGTGGCGTGCAGAAACTCAACCAGGAGCTTGCTGGTTTCGAGGGCATCGTCCGGTATTCGCGTCTTCGGCTGCTTGTCTTTCGTCATCGACTCTTGCCAGCTGGGGCTCTCTATATGATAATGGACTTCCTATTAGTTGCGTAAGACAAGGAATATTCCAAACGTGACACCGAACCCAATCTCCGCCACCGATCCGCGCCGGCGCTGGCTTGGGCTGGCAATGCTGAGCGTGGGCGTGGCGATGATCATCGTCGATGCGACCATCGTCAACGTCGCGGTACCGTCTATCGCCCGCGATCTGGGACTATCCGGCACCGGAACCCAGTGGGTCAACACGATCTACGCCCTCGTCTTTGCGGCTTTCCTGGTGACGCTGGGGCGCATCGGCGACCAGGCCGGGCGGCGCCGGACCTACGTGGCTGGCCTGATCCTGTTTCTGTTCGCGTCGGCCCTGGCAGGCTTCGCCCAGTCGGGCGAGGAACTCATCGGGGCCCGCTTCCTGCAGGGCCTCGGCGGGGCGGCGATCCTGCCTGCCACCCAGTCCATCCTGAACAGCAACTTCCGCGGCCGTGATCGGGCCATCGCGTTCGGCATATGGGGTTCCGTCATCGGCGGCATGGCGGCGCTCGGGCCGCTCCTCGGCGGGTGGTTGACGACGAACCTGTCGTGGCGCTGGGCCTTCTACGTCAACATTCCGTGGGGTCTGCTCGCGATCTTCGGCACGCTGGCCTGGATCGACGAGTCCCGCGACGAGAACGCCCGGGCTGGATTCGACCTGCCCGGCTTCCTCTTCATCACCGTCGGTCTGTCGTCCTTCGTATTCGCCATGATCGAGGGCTACACCTACGGCTGGACTTCACCCTCGCAGCCGTTCGGGATCCTCGGCTGGCGCTGGCCGCTGGAGTCGATCTCGATCGTCCCGTTTGCCATCGCGCTTGGGCTCCTGTGCCTGGTCGGGTTCACTGTCGTCGAGATTCTGCGCGAGCGGGCCGGCAAGTTCTTCCTTTTCGACTTCGCGCTGTGGCGCTATCCGGCCTTCCGATACGGCAACCTGGCGGGGACGATCGTGTCCCTCGGCGAGTTCGGCCTGCTGTTCGTGCTGCCGCTCTTCTTGCAGGCGGTCCTGGGGATGTCCGCCTTTGAGGTGGGACTTGTGCTCGTGGCGCTCGCCGCGGGTGCGTTCGTGGCAGCGCCCGTTGCCGCGGGGTTCGCCCGTCGCTACGGCCCGCGCCGCGTTGTGACGATGGGAATGGGCCTGGAGGCGATCGGCATCTTCTCGACGGCGATCCTGATCTCGCACGACCTCAACGTCCTTGTGCTCGTTCCGCCGCTCGTCGTCTATGGGCTCGGGGTTGGCTTCGCCACGGCGCAGCTTACGAGCGTGGTTCTGGCCGACATCCCGGCGGAGGTTTCCGGTCTGGCATCAGGCACCAACTCGATGATGCGCCAGATAGGCTCCGCGCTCGGCATCGCCATCCTGGGCTCCGTTCTGTTCGTCTCCCTCGGCGTCGGCACGGGGAACCGGCTGGCTCAGATTCCGGGTCTTCCGCCGGTCGCTCAAAATGCCGTTCGCCAGGCCATCGAGCAATCGGCCGGTCAGGCGCTCATCGGCTTCCGAACGGGGCAGGTGGATCCGGCGGTCGCCGCGCAACTCGGCGGCCAGATCGACCCGAAGCAGCTCGCCCAGTTCGGTCGGCAGGTCGCGCCGCCGATCGAGGATGCGTTTGTCGATGCCGCTCACCTGGCCGGATTGGCGGCGACCGGGTTTGTTCTGGTAGGGCTGATGTTCTCCCTGCTACTGCCCAGGACGAAGCCACAAGAGGCGGTCGCGAAGGACGTGGCGGTCGGAGAAGAGGCAGTCGCGGGTTGAAACGGGCCGGGGAACCTGTGGCGCCGGGATCTGCGGTGGCGACCAGCGGGGGAGCGCGGCGCGGCTAGCCTTTGTGCGGGTTGCTGAAGTTCATGCCCAGAGTGGCCTCGAGCAGGTCTCTGGCCGCCGAGTGGAGCTGCTCGGCGAAGCCCGCCGGATCGTCGCGTTCGGCCCGGATGCCTTCCCAGAGGATCTTCTCCTCGTCGCCGGCCAGAGTGATGTACGGCTGCGCGAACCAGCGCTTGGGCGTCGCCACGATATCCAGGCAGCTCGTCAGGCGGCGGCCATCCTTGAGATGCGTCTCAATGATGATCCGCAGGATGACCTGGTCTTCGCCGCCGACCTCCCGCCAGCGGTCACCGTCGGCCGAGGCCTTGACGATCACGGTGCGCTCGGCCGTGGGCAGACGCTCTCGATCCCAGATCAGGTGCCGCGCCGAGGACAGCTGCTGTCGAGCCTTCGTGACGGTATTCAACAACTCCCAGGCGGCGGTCAAGTCTCGCGACATCGCTGCTCCCTGGGTCGGGCAGTGGGCGGCGTTCGTCCGCTCAGAAGCCCGGCCAGCTCCCGCGGTAATGCAGGCGTCAGAAGCGTACAGCCGCGGCTCGGGTGGCCACAAGCGGTGTTGTCCGGCGTGCTTCGGCCATGGTGCGCCAGTCAGTCGCCGATGTAGTGCTTGAAGATGATCGCCGCGTTGTGGCCGCCCAGCCCGATGTTGTTCGAAAGCGCGTAGCGAAGCGGCTTCTCGACCGTCTCGGTGGCGATCGTGACGTTGCATTCCGGATCGGGCTCGCGGTAGTTGAGCGTGCCGGGAACCATTTGGTGGTGGATCGAAAGAACGGTCGCGATGCCCTCGAACGCTCCGGCGGCACCCATCATGTGGCCCGTCATCGACTTCGTGGCCGAAATCAGGATTTCGGGTGTGTGGCTGCCGAACGCGGCCCAGATGGCCTCGCTCTCGCGCTTGTCGCCGACTGGAGTGGAGGTGCCGTGGGGGTTGATCATGCCGATCTCGTCGGCCGGGACGCCCCACCGCTCGAGCGCCATCTTCATGGCCCGAGCCGAGCCCTCGCCGCCGTCCGCCGGGGCGATCATGTCGAAACCGTCGGCAGCCGAGCCGTAGCCCACGATCTCTGCATAGATCCTGGCGCCGCGGGCCTTGGCCAGCTCCAGATCCTCGAGGATCAGGGCGCCGGCGCCTTCACCCAGGACGAACCCATCGCGGGTGCGATCGAATGGCCGGGAGACTGTTCCGATCGGCTGGCCCGGCAGCGGAGTGCCCAGCCCGCGCATGTTGGTGAAGCCGATGTGGACCAACTCCAGGAGTGGGGATTCGGCCGAGCCCGCGATGACGGCCGTGCAGTCGCCGCGGCGTATCGCTTCGGCCGCTTCGCCGATCGCGGTCGTCCCGGTGGAGCACGCCGAAACCGGGCAGAAGTTGTGGCCCTTGGCGCCGGTCTCGATGGCGATCGTGCCCGAGCTCGCGTCCACCAGGCCGTTGGCGATGAAGAATGGGCTGACCGATCGAGCGCCCCTCGAGTGCCAGACCTCCTGGTTGGAGATGAACAGACCCTGACCACCCCCTCCGGATCCGTAGATGACGCCGACGTCGTACCGGTTTTCGTCGGTGATCTCCAGACCGGAGTCGGCCACGGCCATCCGCGCCGAGGCCACAGCGAAGTGGACCGTCGTCTCCGTCCGCCGCGCGTCCTTGAAGTTGAAGAACTTGGTGACGTCGAAATCGTGGACCTCGCCACCGGCCTTGTGCTCATACGGCGTCGTATCGAAGTGGGTGATCTTGCCGATGCCCGAATGGCCGTTGACCAGGTTCTGCCAGACGGTGTCCAGATCGTTGCCGATTGGGCTCACTACCCCCATTCCGGTGACGACGACTCGCCGGTTGTAGTCAGGTTTGCGCACGGGGGTCAGATCCTCCTGGGGCTCGGATGCGCCGCTCTCCCGGCGGCGGGGCGTGGGTAGTTCATGCGTCGAGGAACGGGACCGCTATGCCTCCGGGCGAAGAGGCATCGTCGGTGGCGACGGCCGTGGCCTCGGGCGCGATGCGCTTGATGAGGCCGGTCAGGACCTTGCCGGGCCCGATCTCGACGAATGTCGTGACGCCGTCGGCGGTCATCCGCCGCACCGCGGAAACCCAGTCGACGCCACGGGTCAGGTGTTCGATGAGCTCGCCCCGAGCGGCCGGGGCCGTCGCGATCGGGCGTGCGTCGGCATTGGCGAGCAGGGGAGTGGCGGGCTCGGCGAAAGCGATCGGCACCAGGACGCGGGCCATTCCCTCGGCCGCCTCCTTCATCAGCGACGAGTGCGCCGCAACGGAGACCGGCAGCATGATCGCGCGCCGGGCGCCCAGGTCCCGCGCGCCCGCAACTGCGGCCTCGACCGCGGCCTTGTCGCCGGAGATGACAACCTGGCCGGGCGCGTTGCGGTTAGCCACGGTCAGACTGCCGAGCGGCTCGCCGAGAGCGATCAGCTCCGGGAGGCGGGCGTCGTCGAGCCCGATCAGCGCGGCCATGGCACCGGTTCGTCCCTGACCCGAGGATTGCATCTGGCGGCCGCGTTCGCGGACCAGCCGAACGGCGTCGCCGAGCGAGATGACGCCTGCCGCCACGAAGGCGGAGTACTGGCCCATCGAATGGCCGGCGCAGTAAGCCGGCGTAGGGGCGGCGATCCCGGCCGCGGCCCATCTCTCGCGCAGGGCGGCCAGAAATGCGATCGAGGTGGCCACGAGTGCGGGCTGGGCGTTGACCGTCAGATCGAGCTGCTCGGCCGGTCCTTCGAACGCCAGGCGGCTGAGCGGCTCGCCGAGAGCCTCGTCGGCTTCGGCCATGACGGCCGCCGCGGCCGGCGACGATTCCGCGACGGCCTTGCCCATTCCAACCGACTGGGACCCCTGCCCCGGAAAGACAAACGCGATTCGATCCATGAGCCTGTGACTGATCTCCTCCGACCGGAGAGCGCGAGGTGACGGGCCCGGCGCCACTCCCGGTCGAGCTGGAACTCGATGAGCCGCCGCTGAGGGACGGGAACTGTGTTGCTAGAGTAAGTCGGCGTGGTTGGGTCGTGCGGAAATCGTGTGCAGGTTTGCAAGTACCGACCGGCAGGGCTTAACCTGGCGCCTATGCCGCAGTTTCATCCCAAGCTCCCCAACCTCGGGCAGCGCACGGCAGACGTGCCGTCCGGAGGTGCCGTTCAGCCCCCGAATGGGTCACCGGATGTCGCTCCGCAACTCGCCCAAGACTCGCGCGCCGCCGGCCCGGCGCTCGCCGAGGGGCGCGCTGAGCCGCTGCCGGGCGCGCACGAAGGTCCCGCTCGGTCGACCATCCGCCTGCTCCGGGGATCGCCCCGACCGTTCCTGCGCCTGCCGTCGCTGACCGTCCCGAGCCGGGCGGCGGTCGAGTCGGCCGCTCGGGAGCTGCTATCAGCGCCGGTCGAAGCGGCCCGAAACCGCATGCAGAACCCGCGCGAGCTTTCAGATCGCATTGCGATGGGCCGCGCGATCTGGCGGGACCTGGTGATCGGGTTTGCGGCGCAGCTCGGCGAGCTGAACCTGGGGTTTACGCAGCTGGCGGCGATGTACGCCCTGGCCGACAGCGGGACGATGACGGTGGCAGACCTGGCGGATTCGCTGGGCCGCTCGCCGTCGGCGGTGAGCCGGATGGTCGACGCCCTGGTCCAGCGGCAACTGATCGAGCGGCGTCAGGACTCGGAGGATCGGCGGCAGCGGACGCTGAGGCTCACAGGCCGCGGCCAGGCTCTCCTGGGACTCGTGGATCGAGCCCGCGCCCAGGAGTTTCTATCGATCGTGCGGCCTCTGCCAGCGGCGGAGCGGGCGGTAGTGGCCATGGGCGTGGCGGCACTCTCGACCCATGCCATGACGCGCCGTGGCCGCCTGATCAAGCAACGGGCTGGAGTCGGCGCCCGAGGTTCGGGTACCTCATGGGGCCGGGAGCGGCGCGGGACGCGGTCCGAGGCCTAGACTCTAGAGGCGCGACTACTGCGCTGCTTGGGCCGCATCGGAAGGGCGAGTCTATGGACAAACCGGGTCGGAACATCCTGGACACCAGCGAGTCGAGGATCGATCGGGCCATAGTCGGCGCCCTGCGCGGCCAGGATCTCTCGGGTTTCGAGATCTGGCACTGGCTCGGATCGGGGGACGGTGCAGCCGGTCTGCTGACCGAGGCCGATCTGTACCCAACTTTGTATCGGCTCGAAGCGACGCGTCTCCTCAAGAGCGACTGGCACGAAGGTGAACGGACCAGGCGAACCTACCGACTGACCTCTACCGCGCTCAGGCTGGCCGAAGAGAACGGCTGGCCACCGCTTGTCTTCCGAAGCGGCGCGGCCACGCAGGGCGAGCCCGATCGCCCCAACCGCGCCGTCAGCCCCGGTCCGGACTCGGGGTCTTGGTTCGTACCGCTCAAAAGGCAGCCGGTCGCCACCGATCCGCTGCCCGTGGTTTCGCCGGCCCGAAGTGCGGGCAGTCCCGCCGACCGGGACCGACATAGCGAGAGCCGGCCGTCGCCGGAATGGAGCGACGCCGCCGAGCCGGACGGTGCGGCAATCGAGCTATACGCCGCCGACCTTGCCGCCGCCCTCGACCTGCCCCGGATCGAATTGAGCCGTGTCCGTCAGGAGATCGCCGACCACCTGGCCGACTCCGCCGTCGCCCTCGAACTGAGCGGTCTCGACTCGAAGTCGGCAACCGCTGAGGCCATCGAGCGCCTCGGGGATGCCCGTGATCAGGCGACGCGAATCAACCGGGCCCAGCAAACCAAGAGCCGACGAAGCCGCGCCACCAGCCGCGCCATCATCGAGTTTGTCGGTGAGATGGTGCTGTGGCTGACCCTGTCCGTGGCGGTTTTCGCCGTCTCGTCGGGCTTCGCCGACCTGCTCGTTGCGCTGGGCGGCCTGCTGGGGCTCCACCTGACGGTGCTTCGCTCCGCCGAATGGACCACCAATCAGCTGGCGATCATGGTGTGCGCGGGGGCCTTCATGGCCGGGCGCCTGAGCCTCGGCCACCTGGCCCAGGTCAGCCGCCACGGAGACGCCACGCTTCGGAGACGGTGGGCAATCCGTGGAGCGGTTGCCGTGCTCGCCATCGCTCTGGTGTTGCCGGGCTTCCAGGACACACTCGTCGTCGCGACCATGCTCGCGGCGCCGGTCGCCTTCGTGCTGGGCACTTTCCGGCCGAAGCACGTGCAAGAAAGTTCTTACAACTGGCGCGGCATTGCCATCGCCGTCCTCGTGGTGGCAACGGTCACCCTCCTGCCATTCGGGCGGTTGTTCGCCTACGACCCGAATGCAACGCCGGGCACGCCCCTGGCCGCCGGCAACAACGCCGCCCAGTTGACGGTGTTCCAGCTCCCCGACGGCACCGTCGACTACGAGATTCGCCAGCCGGCCGGGAGCGGAGCGGTAACAGTCGAGTTGTGGCCGGCATCGCTCCAGGGTCCGTTCGTCATTGTCGATCCATCCGCGAGCGGACCCGCGATCGTCGTCAGAGCGGGCACTCCGAGCTCGGACTCGACGGTGGCGCCGGCAGGAGCGCAGTCTGTCGACATCTCGAAGCTGCCGCCATATCGGCAGTGGTGGGTCGTGGCCGTGACAACGGGCCCTTCCGGGCAGCGGACGGCGATTGCCGTGGCCATCCAGACGGGCGCCTCTCCGAGCCCCGGCACCGTCCTGGGCTGGCTGATCTCGAAGCTCTAGAAGGCGGCGCGGGCCGGCTGGCCTCGGGCTAAACTTGGCCCGACCGAAACGCCCGCTTCCAGCCCCGCGGAGATGCCCCACGATGTCGAACGACGCCCCTCGCCCGCTGCCCTACGACCTGCCCAGCAATCCGGACAAGCGCCACAGCGCCGCGCTGACCGACGGCCCGGATCGGGCCGCGGCCCGCGGCATGCTCAAGGCCATCGGCTTCGACGACAACGATCTCGCCCGGCCACTGATCGGCGTGGCCACGACGTGGATCGAGACGATGCCGTGCAACTACAACCAGCGCCGGCTGGCAGAGCACGTCAAGGCGGGGATTCGGGCGGCGGGCGGGACGCCGATGGAGTTCAGCACGATCTCCGTCTCGGACGGCACGACGATGGGCACCGAGGGCATGAAGGCCTCGCTCATCAGCCGCGAGGTGATCGCCGACTCGATCGAACTGTGCGTTCGCGGCCACATGCTCGACGGCGTCGTCTGCCTGGTCGGCTGCGACAAGACGATCCCGGGCGCCGCCATCGCCCTCGGCCGTCTCGACCGGCCGGGCCTGATCCTGTACAACGGCTCGATCTATCCGGGCGTGTACAAGGGCAAGCGCGACGCCACGATCGTCACGATCTTCGAGGCGATCGGCGCATATCGCGCCGGCAAGATCAAGGCCGAAGAGCTGTACGAGATCGAGTCGGTCAGCTGCCCGGGCGCCGGGGCGTGCGGCGGGCAGTACACGGCCAACACGATGTCGATGGTCCTCGAGATCCTGGGCCTCTCGCCGGCCGGCCTGAATGGCATCCCGGCCGAGCATCCGGACAAGGACAAGGCCGCGCACCGCTGCGGCGAGATCGTGATGGACCTGATCAGACGCGACGTCCGGCCCAAGGAGTTCGTCACCCGCAAGTCAATCGACAACGCGATCGCCTGCGTGGCCGCGACCGGCGGCTCGACCAATGCCGTCCTGCACCTGCTCGCCATCGCTCACGAATATGGCCTGCCGCTCGAGATCGACGATTTCGGCAAGATCGCCGACCGGACGCCGATCGTCGGCGACATGATCCCCGGCGGCCGCTACGCCGCGGCGGATCTGTTCGAGGCCGGCGGGCTGAGCCTGGTCACCCGCGAGCTGCTCAAGAAGGGCCTGATCGATGGCTCGACTCCGAACGTCGACGGCGGCACCATCGCCAGCGCCGCGGCGGCCACCGTCGAGACCGAGGGCCAGAAGGTCGTCGTGCCGATCGAGACTCCGCTCAAGGAGACCGGCGGCCTCACGATCCTCCACGGAACGCTCGCCCCCGAAGGCTGCGTCATCAAGCTGGCCGGCCACGAGCGTCGCTTCCACAAGGGCCCGGCCCGCGTCTTCGAGAACGAGAACGCCTGCTACGCGGCCGTGCGAGACCAGAAGATCAACAAGGGCGACGTCATCGTGATCCGATACGAGGGTCCGGTCGGCGGCCCCGGCATGCAGGAGATGCTGTCGGTGACGGCGGCTCTCTCCGGGGAGGGCATGGGCGAGCACGTCGCCCTGCTGACAGACGGCCGCTTCTCCGGCGGCACGCACGGGCTGATGATCGGCCACGTGGCGCCGGAAGCGGTGCTCGGCGGCCCGATCGCGCTGGTCGAGGAGGGCGACGAGATCGTCATCGACGTCGACCGCCATGCCCTGGACCTGAACGTTCCTGCCGCAGAGTTGGCGGCCCGCCGCGCCCGCTGGACCCCGCCGGCGCCCCGCTACAAGACCGGCGTCATGGCCAAGTACGCGGCGCTGGTTTCGTCCGCCTCACTCGGTGCGGTGACAACGGGCGAGCGGTTGGCCGAGCAGCTGGCACGCGCGACGGCGAAGTAGCGAGCGACCGATCTCCGGCATCCGGCGATCGGATGGCTAACTCTCATTCCAGGCAAGTTTGAGCAGGAAGCCGCTCGGCTTGCGGGCCGTGCCAGGATCGGGCTCTTCGGGGCACCTGGGCTATGCTCGTTTCTGACCTGAGCCCGAGTCCCTGATCGGGTCGCCGAAGCCACGCCACGGAGGGTGCTCGTGACCGTCGATGAACCAGCCGAAGTGATGACGGAACCCGAGCTGTCCGAGCTCGTCGAGCTGCTGCGCTCGCTCATTCGAATCAAGAGCGTCAACCCGCCCGGCGACGAGATCCTCGCGGCTCGCTACCTCGAGCAGGTCCTCGCCGACGAGGGCATTCCCTCAACGGTTGTGGAGCCGTTCCCCGGCCGCGGATCGGTCGTCGCTCGAGTTCACGGTGAAGGCGCGCCCGAGGGCGGCGACGGCGGCCCGTTGCTGCTCCTGTCCCACCTCGATGTGGTGCCCGCGGAGCCCGCAGGGTGGACGCACGACCCGTTCGGCGGCGACCTCGTCGATGGCTACGTCTGGGGCCGTGGCGCGATCGACATGAAGAGCATGGTCGCGATGGAGGTGCAGGTCATGCGCCGCCTCGCTCGAGCCGCCCGCGCGGCCGGCCGCGACCCCGCTTCGGACCCGATCCCCGGCCTGCGCCGCGATGTCATCTTCTGCTCGTCGGCCGACGAAGAGGCGGGCGGCTGGCAGGGCGCCGACTGGCTCGTGAACGAGCATCCCGAGTGGCTGCGCGCCGCGGCGGCCCTGAATGAGGCAGGTGGCATCTCCACCACCTACGGCGGCGTTCGCTTCTATCCCATCCAGGTTGCCGAGAAGGGCTTCGTCGTTTACAAGATCCACGTCAAGGGTCGCTGGGGCCACGGTTCCGTCCCGACTCCCGACAACGCCGCGGTCCTGGCAGCTCAGATCGTGACGCGGCTCGCCGAGCCCGGGCCGCCGCGTTTCACGGAGGCTGTCGCAGTTTCAGTGGCGCGGGCGATCCCGCACCTCACGGCCCGAGCGGCCGGCTCGATCCGGGCACTCATGTCGAGCCCGAACGGCCTCACTGTCCCCGAGCCCGGCGCCATCGATGCCACTCTTCGCGACCTGTGCGACCCGGTCCTGGCCCGCACGATCTCGGCAATGATCCACGACACCGTGTCCGTCGGCATCGTCTCGGCCGGGGTCAAGTACAACGTCATCCCGGGCACGGCGTACATAGAGATCGACTGCCGGACGCTGCCCGGCACTGACGAGCCGGCGATGCGTGCGGAGCTGCAACGCCGCATCGGCGAGGACTTGTGGTCCCGTCTCGAGATCGAGTGCGAGCAGGTAGGAGCGTCCGTTTCGGCGCCGCTCGATGGCGCGCTCTATCCGATCCTCGAGCAGGTCCTGCGCGACCACGACTCCGGGGCCGTGCCGCTGCCGTTCCTCGCACCGTTCGCAACCGATGCCAAGCACCTGGCCCGGCTCGGTGTCCCGACCTACGGCTTCTCGCCGCTCAAGACCGGCCGCGACGACGGACTGCTGCAGCTCATGCACGGCGACAACGAGCGGGTCAGCGTCGAGGCGCTGCGCTTCGGGCTGCCGGTACTGTGGGACGCGGTAACCCGCTTCTGCGCCTGAACCGCCGCGAGCGCCCTGATCGGGCCGGATCCGGCGGCGCCTCGATCGGATCCGCCGCGGTGCCTCTCGGCCCGAATTCGGCGCCGGCGTCTCGAACGAACCCGGCGCATAAGATAGCCGGGCAGATTGCGCCGACTCGAGGACTCGAGCCCCCGCCCCGCCAGTTGAGGAGAACTCGATGACCGTGTCGAGCCCGGCACGAAGCCTTGCCATCGGCGGCGCTATGACCGTCGTCGGTGCCGCGTTGACCATCGTCGGGACGCTGCTCCCGTGGGCGCACTTCGACCCAGTCCTTGCTGCGGCGGCGAACGCCTCCAGTTCTCCGATCGGGTTCGAGTGGGACGACGGCAAGATCTTCGTCTTCGTGGCCGTCCTCACGATCGTGGCTTCCGGGTGCCGGCTTGCCGGCCAGTGGCTATCGCCCCGTCTCGTGGCGCCCGTCGGCAAACTCCTCGGCAGCGGCGCCGGCCTCTCGGCCCTGGCCGGTGGCTACGTGGTGTGTTTCGGCATCCTGAATCTGCGAGACATCACGGCCGAGGCCGACAGACTGAACGCCATAGTCAGCGGTTCTGCCTCGGTCGGCATCGGGATCTACCTCGACCTGGCAGCCGGCATCGTCATCCTCGCGGGTGGGGCGATCGGGCTACTTCTCAACCGCCGGTAACGCCGGTATGGCCGGTAGCGCCGGTAGCACCGGTAGCACCGGTAGCGCCGGTAGCGCCGGCGCAAGACCACAGCCTGGAAGACGCGCTCCGCTTCGACCTGCCGAAGTTCGGGTGGTTT
>Ga0182021_10005074_pt1 | contig 15549 bp, 12 predicted proteins | sample 612E3MmetaG_FD_120493 | JGI IMG/M metagenome (GOLD analysis project Ga0182021, IMG submission 120493) | Permafrost microbial communities from Stordalen Mire, Sweden - 612E3M metaG (Illumina Assembly) | ecosystem: Environmental > Terrestrial > Soil > Wetlands > Permafrost | place: Sweden... | reverse complement strand
GATGAAATTGAGATGCCAATGCATATAATTCGCTCTTTGGAAAGGCAGTTGTGGTTTGTCTAACTACTTTCGTAAAGAGCAGAGATCGTCTATAGACATCAAGTTTTCTATAATCGTGCACACAGACCTCTCACCTATTTCTTTTTACTTATTACCTTCTACTATTGACTTGCTTCTCCTCACAACTCATCAAACCAAGATTTCATTTTTTGGAAAATTGTTTTTCCTTTTCCATCTTGAATAATCGCTTTGACGCCGGACCTGTCCCGGTGTTTTAGTTCATGCATCACCAATCCGACTCCTGTTGCATAGATCGGATTTTCAATTTCCCGCACGAGTCCGGAACTGAACCCACCTGGTATACCAATCTTGACTGGCATACCAAGCACTTCTTTGGCAAGATCCGCGGTACCTTTAATGAGCGAGCCACCGCCTGTCAGCACGACACCGGCTGATAAATGTTTTGAATATCCCGAGCGTTTGATTTCCATCGCAGCAAATTCAAGAATCTCTTCCATCCGCGGTTGGATGACTTTGCAGAGAAGCCTTTTGTCAATATCGATCGGTGCACGTCCGCCGATGCCGGGAAGCTGGATAGGCTGGTTGTCAACAATTGCCGGTTCGTATGTGAAACCATATTCAACTTTTGTTTTTTCTGCTTGATCTGTCAGAATACCAAAACCTTTACGAATGTCATCCGTCACTTTTTTACCCGCAATACCGATGACTGCAGTATGGCGAATGGTGCGTTCCTCAAACACCGCAAGATCCGTTGTGCCGCCTCCGATATCCAGCAGTGCCACACCGACTTCCTTTTCCTCATCATCCAAGACTGCATAACTCGATGCAAGCGGTTCCAGGACCATATCGTTTATATGTAACCCGGCGCGTTGAACACATTTATAAATATTCTGCGCTGCCGTAACAAGGCCGGTAATGATATGAACAACTGCTTCCATTCGCACGCCGGACATTCCTACCGGATCATAAATTCCATCTTGTCCATCAACGATAAACTGTTGTGGTATGACGTGAATAATTTTTCTGTCGAGCGGAAGCGCGACGCGTTTTGTGTCTTCGATCAATCGATCAACGTCGTCCTGGGTGATTTCATTCTCAGGCCTGCTGATGCTAATAACACCGCGACTCTGAAAGCTCTGTATGTGATCACCTGCAATGCCAACCGTGACAGTAGTAATCTTCACGCCTGATTGCTGTTCAGCGTCCTGTACTGCTGCCTGTATCGAGCGAACAGTTTTTTCAATGTTCGTTACTACACCGCGCGTTAATCCTTCTGAAGCGCTTTTCCCGATGCCGAGAATTTTAAGTTTACCGGGATAATTATCATCCGGCGATGCGACAATAGCGCATACTTTCGTTGTTCCAATATCCAAACCAACTGCAATATCTTGTTCCATATTACATCCTTATTGTCAATAGTGATTTCGTATGAACTTCGCTGTTACATGCTTTTATTCGCCGAGGGTTCAGGTTTCCAACTCGCCACAATCTGATCCTGATAACGTAAATCTATATACTGCAAGTATTGTGTACCGCGTGTGCGCACAACAGTATTCCAAAAAGTTTCTAACCGCACTAACTTGCCCGGCATTTCATCGCGCCCGAAAATAATGGGTACACCGCCTTCCGTTGAATAGACAACGATATCACCGCCGTTTCGCACCTGTACTTCTGAAATGTTATGATACATCGGACGATTGACTATCTTCATCGTTGAAAGCAAGTGCAGGGCTTCCATGACATCCGGTTGTTTCACTGTCGATCCCAGGGCCAGCGGTTCACTTTCCGAAATTCCGCTGATCATAGGCAAATCAAATAACCTGTGCGATATACTTCTCGGGAGCACCACACCTTCCCCGTCCAAATACATTGTTTCAGGACGATTGACTATTGTAATCGGAACTCGTTCCACAATGTGGATGCTGAGAGAATTGGGCAGATTGCGTTCTACGATTGCATCTTTAATATAATGATGACTCATCACATTGCGTTGAATGGCCGTTAAGTCAACTTTATAAAGAAGCGCATTCATCTGCACCTGTGTCAGTTGAAGTATCTCGTTTTCTCCGACGATCCTATTCCCGTCAATTTTAATTTGTTTTATTCTTAAACTCGATTTCCAGGCGTTTGCACCGAATACGAGACAAATCGTCGCGACAAGAAGTACCAGTATGCCGGCGGTTTTATTTTTTAATTCGCTCATGCCGCTTCCTTTTTGAAGTTCGAAAATCCAACCATTTTTACTTCCAACTCCAATTTCAAACCGGAATTCTGATACACTGTTCGTTTTACTAAATCAATCAACGTTACAATATCTGCCGCCTTTGCATTACCCAGATTGACGATGAAGTTGGCATGTTTTTCTGAGACCTGCGCATCGCCCACACGTTTGCCTTTCAGCCCGGCTTGCTCAATTAACCTAGCAGCAAAAGTATGCGGCGGGTTCTTGAACATACTTCCAAGATTGGGATACTCCAGCGGCTGCGACTCATTGCGTTTTAAAATGCACTCACGGCGTATTGCCGAAAGTTTTTCTTTGTCTCCATGTTCTAATTGGAACGACGCTCCCAGAACAACATCCTCGGCAAAACGAGAGCGTCGATAGGAGAACGAATCCTGTTCTTTTTTTATGCGCTGGAGAACGCCGTCATGAATAACTTCTACCTCTACGAGATGATCTGCGATTTCTCCCCCGTGTGCGCCTGCGTTCATAGCCACCGCTCCACCAATGGTGCCCGGAATTCCGGCAAGCATTTCCACCCCGGCGAGTTTGTTTTGAATGCAGAAATCTACAAATTTTGTCAACCGCACTCCGGCTTCAGCAACTACCATGTTTTTTTCTCTTTGAATACCTGTAAGAGCAGTTTCCATGTTGATCACTGCGCCGCGAATTCCCTCATCATTGACGAGCACATTACTGCCGCGTCCGAGAATCATCCATGCATAGTGACGCTCACGGAAATATTCAATAAGCGCAATGACATCATTCTTGTCAGCCGGCTCGATATAAAAATCCGCCGGACCGCCCACTTTCATCCATGTGTACTTCGCCATCGGCTCATCGACCATGATCGTTCCACGAAAAAATTTTTGTATGTCCGTTAATGAGATCATTTTTCAAATCAAATGAAAAAAGTGACAGGTAAAAATACTTTTTCTTTTTTACTTACTGTTTTGTACTTGTTTAAGAAATTCTTCACCATATTTCCAAATATCACCGGCGCCCATCGTTATCACGATATCGCCATCTTTGACGACAGTTTTCAAAAATGACGGGATCTTTTTTTTATCTGGAATATAATGAGCATCTTTATGGCCAAACTGTTTTGCCGCATTCACAATCAACTCGCCTGTTATGCCTTGAATCGGTTCTTCTCGTGCCGGATAGATATCGGTAACAACCAGTACATCGGATAAGAGAAATGATTTGCCGAAGTCTTCGTAGAAATCACGCGTCCGGCTGTACAAGTGCGGCTGGAATACACACACGACACGGCGACGCCAGCCAGCTTTTACACCGGACAGGGTTGCTCTGCACTCGGTGGGATGATGTGCGTAATCATCATACACCGAGATACCATTGAGTTCACCTTTCTTTTCCCATCTGCGATACACGCCGGTGAATTTTTCAATGCCTGCTTTTATCTTTTCAAATGGAACACCAAGCTCCAACCCCACCGCAATCGCACCAAGTGAATTCTGCACATTGTGCTTCCCCGGTACCTGCAGAGTGATTGTGCCGAGTTCTTTATCAGCACGTATCAAAGTATAGGTTGAAGTATTGTTTTTATGCAGGATATCAACCGCCTGCACATCTGCTTGTGGATTCAGTCCGTACGTTATAATTTTTTTCTTGCTGAGATTCGGCATAATATCTAAAAGTGCAGGCTCATCGAGGCACAATACGACGAATCCATAGAACGGCACTTTATTCGCAAATTGCACAAACGCGCTCTTGATATCTTCCAAGTCTCGATAGCAATCAAGGTGGTCAGTTTCCAATGTTGTGAGTACAGCGATGGTTGGTGAAATAGACAGGAAGGACCGATCGAATTCATCCGCTTCTACAACAATAAATTCTCCGCGTCCAAGCCGTGCGTTTGTGCCTCCAAGGCCGCTTAACTTTCCACCGACGATCACTGTCGGATCAAGTCCGCCTTCCATCAGCACAAGACTGGTCATTGATGTTGTCGTCGTTTTGCCATGTGTTCCGGCGATGCCAATACCGTATTTCAGCCGCATGACTTCTGCAAGCATTTCCGCTCTTCGCACGAGTGGTATTTTTCGTCGTTGTGCTTCAACGACTTCCTCGTTTTCCGGTTGCACAGCAGATGAATACACCACGGTGTCAACATCGTTCGTGATGTTGCTTGCGCGATGACCTTCAAATATAACGGCGCCTAAATTCTGGAGACGCTCGGTGACATCGGAAAGAGCACGGTCAGAACCACTGACATTAAATCCCTGATCGAGCAGTATTTCTGCAATACCACTCATCCCAATACCTCCGATACCAATAAAATGCAATTTCTTTATTGAACTAAACATTTCATGATCTTTCGTTCGATATTTCAGCAAACATCAGTCATGGATCAATTCAAGAACCCGTTGTGCTATTTCTCTGCCGGCGTTTGGTTTTCCAAGAGCGCGACCTGCTTCACTCATGTGCAGGCGTTTCTTATCATCATCCAAGAGAGAACTTAGTGTCTCTTTTATTTTCATCTTCACATCTCGATCCGCAATCATCACTGCAGCGCCGGCATCCACTAAAGTCTGCCCGTTGAATGTCTGATGATCGGCTGCCGCAAGGGGATACGGAATCAATATCAATGCTTTGCCCAGCCGGGTTAATTCTGCCAATGTTGACGCACCAGCGCGGCAAACAACAATGTCGGCAGCGGCGTACGCGTACTCAATTCTGTCGATGAAAGTATTTACCCGGCAATTTTTAATATTTTTAAATTCCCTAACCAACACTTCGTCCGTTTTGCCTGTTTGCCAAATCCATTGAATATTCGCATCAATTAATTCGTTCACTAACATTTTTATTGCCTCATTGATGGAGGCAGCGCCGAGACTTCCTCCAAATACAAACACCGTTTTTTTTGATGGTTCTAAATTAAAAAACTTTATTCCTTCTTCATGTGATACAGTTCCTAGCACATCGCGTGTTGGTGTTCCTGTCACTACTATGTTGTCTTTCCGTTTCAGCCAATGCGCTGTAGCGTTAAACGCGGTAAAGACTCTTGTCGCCCTTGTTGACAGCAACCGTGTTGTTATTCCCGGAAAGCTGTTCGACTCGTGAACCACGAGCGGAATTCCCAGCAGCGATGAAATATATAAAACAGGACCGCATACATATCCGCCGGTTCCAATGACAATGTCCGGCTGAAAATGTTTCATGAGAAGGAACGATTGTACAAGCGATACAAAAACTTTTACCGGAAACAACAGATTCTCTATCCTTGCACTGCGATGAAATCCGCTGATCCAAATAGTTTTCAGCGCATATCCTCGCTGAGGAACGATACGCGATTCAATTTTTCCTTTCGTACCAACAAATAAAAACTCTGTTGCTGATTTCTGTTTTCTTATTTCATCCGCGATGGCTATTGCCGGAAATACATGCCCGCCGGTTCCACCAGCCGCTATGAGAATTTTTAGTCTTTCGTTCGACACACGTCAATACACTTTTCCAAGTCCGGTCTCTGTTTCCAGTACTTCTTTTTTAATAATTTCTTCTTTTGTCGTTCGCGGATGTAAATCCGTAGAGGCAGAAATATTCAGTAATACACCAATGGAAAACGCCGACAACATGAGAGACGAACCGCCATAGCTGACAAACGGCATCGGCAAGCCAGTGGTGGGAAGAAGTCCCAGTGCCACACTCGCATTAACAAGCGCGTACAATGTGATCGTGCTAGAGATCCCTATCGCAAGGAATCTGGCATAATCATCTTTTGCATATTTTGCAATTCTAAAACCGCGCAACATAACAAATAAAAAGGCACCGAGTATAAGGAGTGTTCCGAATAATCCATACTCTTCTCCAACAATCGAATAAACAAAATCGTTGTACGATTCAGGGAGGAACAAATCCCGCTGGCGACTCTCACCGGGACCGACACCGAATAAGCCGCCATTGCCAAAACCAATTATGCCTTGCCAGAGTTGATAATTATGTTGTCCGTTCGGCGTTCCATGTACAAAGTGCATGATACGTTCTAATTGGTACGGGCGCTTCAGCACATATGCCATAAAGAGCACGTAGATTGCAAACAAACAAATGGCAACGAACATCATTCCAAACAGATGCATCATCTTAACATGTCCGACAAATAAAAGAATCATCGTCAACGCAAAGAGCATCATACCTGTACTCAGGTTGGGCTGTGCCAATACCAAACCCGTGACAGTACCAATCCAGATGACGATGGGAAGAAATCCTCTTTTAAATTCTTTTAAATTTTCACCTTTTGTAGCCATCAGCAGACTGATATGAAAGAGCAGTGCAAACTTTGCAAACTCGGATGGCTGAAATCCTAATCCGCCAAAACGCAGCCAGCGGACAGCACCTTTGGTTTCACCGCCCAGCATAAACGTTACGGCCAGAAAGAGAACAGCAACAATGAGAACAGGTTTAGAAAATTTTTTGTAGAGGTTATAAGGAATGCTCAATCCCACAAATAATGCAACAATACTTAATAATATTTTTATTGCATGCAGATCAAGGTAATGACTCTGTGTATCGAAGCGTTTGAAGGACCACTCTGCGGATGCGCTGTATACGACACCGAGACTCGTGACCATGAGCCCCAGCACGATGATGAGCAACCAGATGTCAATATGATTCCGTTGTATCTTAAGCATTTATAGGTTATTCACTAATTGTTTAAATACCTCACCGCGGTGTTCGTAGTTTTTAAACCAATCGAACGAAGCACAAGCCGGAGAAAGAAGAACCACATCCCCGGGTTGAGCAAGAAAGCGAGCTGTAGCAACCGCCTCTTCCATCGAAGAGGCTTTTGATATCACTGTTGTTCCCTTGAATGACTGTTCGACGATGTCTGCCGATTCACCAATAGCGACAATGGCTTTTACCTGTCTGTGCACAAGTTCCGTTAACCTGGAATAATCGTTCCCTTTGTCGCGGCCGCCCAAGAAAAGCACGATCGGTTCTTTGAATGATTGCAATGCAAACCACACCGAGTCGACATTGGTTGCTTTCGAATCATTATAGTAACTGACATCATTCAGTCTTCGGACAAACTCAAGCCGATGTTCTATGCCTTCAAATGTTTTTAATGTTGACTGCATGATTGTCGCATCAACTCCCAGCAGTTGTCCGACAAGCACTGCCGCCATTGAATTGTAAAGATTGTGCATGCCTTTAATAAAGATCTGGTTGATATCTATAACTTCAGATCTTGTACCATGAAGAGAGGTGACAAGTTTGCCTTCTTCGACAAATGCCCCTTCAGTCAATTTTTGTTCTCTACTGAAGCCGATCGTTCTACACTGTGCCTGCAATACTATTTTATTTGTCCACTCATCATCTTGATTATAAATGAGCACATCATCAGCTTGCTGATTTTGAAAAATACGTGCTTTCGAAGCGGCGTATTTTTCCATGGAATGGTCATATCGATCCAAATGATCCGGTGTAATATTGAGCAAAACTGAAATCTTTGGACTGAACTCCTCACAATAGTCTAACTGAAAACTGCTCACTTCCAGAACAGCAACATCTGTTTCAACCAATTCCAGAACGACAGATGAGAATGCCGTTCCAATGTTACCAGCAACAACATGTTTTTTCGCTGCATCGCTCAGTATCCTTCCCGTTAATGTTGTGGTTGTCGTTTTTCCATTACTGCCCGTGATTGCCACGATAGGCGCACGGCAAAACCAACTACCGACCTCAAGTTCACTAACGACTTTGATCTTTCGCTTCTGTGCTTCGAGAACTACGGGTGCATTACTGGGCACACCGGGACTGATAACCATCAATTCACATTCATACACACGATCGCTGTGTCCGCCCACTTCATAATTAATTTTTTCTGCTTGGAGTGTCGGAAGGGAAGCTTGGAGTTTATCGGCAGCTGCTGAATCGCTCACATAGACAACGGCTCCCTGCGATTGTAACAGCATCGCTACAGCCACGCCACTGCGGGCCGCACCAACAACAGAAACTTTTTTCGTATGAAGAAGCGTGGCATCCATAATAAAAACTACCGCACCTTAAATGTTGCCAGACTTAAAATCATTAACAGAATGGCAACGATGTAAAACCTTGTAACAATTTTCGGTTCAGACCAGCCGAGCATTTCAAAATGGTGATGAATCGGCGCCATTTTAAACACGCGCCTGCCTTCCCCGTACCGTTTCTTCGTATATTTAAAATAGGTCCGCTGAATAATAACCGAGACGGTTTCCATTAAAAATATACCGCCGAGTGTCGGCAAGAGTAATTCTTTCTTTATCAGGACACACATGGCGCCGATAATACCCCCCAGCGCCAGCGAACCGGTATCACCCATAAATACTTGCGCCGGATGTGAATTGAACCAAAGAAAGCCCAGTGCTGCCCCGCTGATTGCCGCGCAGTAAATAGCAAGTTCGCCGTTCCCTCTGAGAAATGGAATCGTTAAGTATTGGCTCCAGACTGCATGTCCGGACACGTACGTTATAATAGCAAGCGTTCCGCTGACAATTCCGACAGTTCCGATAGCGAGGCCGTCCAGGCCGTCTGTGAGATTCACCGCATTCGATGTTGCTGTAATAATAAAAATGACAACCGGAATGTAAAATATTCCTAAATTCCACTCCAAGTTTTTCATAAACGGAACTGTCGTGCTCGATTTGTACGGAACAAGTGTTTGATCAATCCATTGGGGGAAAAAGTAAATGACACTACCTACCACTAAGCCGACGAATACCTGTCCTACAATTTTATATTTACCTATGAGTCCCTTGGGTTTCTTTCGGACAACTTTGAGGTAGTCATCTAAAAAACCAACTGCGCCAAGTGTTACAGTTACAAACAGAATCAGTAAGATGTATCCATTCTTCAAATCAGTCCACAACAGTGCAGGGATGATCACCGAGAACAGTACTATCAACCCGCCCATGGTCGGTGTGCCGGCTTTTGCCAAATGTGTCTTCGGCGCCTCAAGTTTTGCTGATTCACCAATTTGATACTCACGAAGTTTTCGGATAATCTTCGGCCCAAACCAAAATGATATAATTAATGCCGTGATGGCAGCAGCACCGGCACGGAATGTAATGTACCGGAATATTCCAAAGCCGGGAATATTAAATATTCTGTGCAAATAGGTGAACAGAGAGTATAACATTTATGAGATTCCCGCCTTTGGTGAAAGCTGTTCAGTGAGGCTCATAATAATTTCTTCCATTTTCATTCCGCGAGAACCCTTGACAAGCACACTGTCACCATCAGCAATCAAGTGAAGTAAGTATTCCGTGAGAGCAGCTTTATTTTCAAAATGGGCTTTTGTTTCTACGAGGGCACTCTCGTGAATACATTTTGACAGGTTGCCGAAGGTGAGAAGAATATTCACGCCATACCTTGCAGTATTTTTTCCAATCTGATTGTGCAGCTCTTCCGCTTGCATGCCGAGTTCCAACATATCTGCGAGAACCGCTATTCTCTTTCCCGTTGTTTTCATAGACTGTAACGTTGCCAGTGCAGCAAGCGTGGAATCCGGATTCGCGTTGTATGTATCGTTTATGATTATGAGTTGACCTATGCGATGCACTTGCATTCGTTTATTCGCAGACTGGAATGAGGCGAGCGCTGTTTGAATATTCGCAACAGGGATATTCATTTTTATACCTACCACTGCAGCTGCAAGGGCATTTTTTGCATTGTGTTCCCCGGAAACACCTAAGCTGAAATTGAAGGCCTTTTTCCCTCTCGGCTTCACTTGAAGCAATGCTTGCGCATTTGAGTTCAACGATTCAATCTTTCCTTTAATAGAAACTCCGCGTGCAGAAAAACCAAAACTTATTGCTTTTCTATTCTTTTTAGATAAACGGACGAGATGTTTATCATCTGCATTGACAAAAACGAAGCCGTGATGCTTTGCAAGCCAAAGGAACAACTCGCCTTCCGATTTAGCGACACCTTCGAGCGAGCCAAAGAATTCCAAATGTTCCCTGCCTATGTTTGTGAGGAGACCATGCGTCGGTTCCAAGATGGAACACAAGTATTCAATTTCACCAGGATGATTTGTGCCTATTTCGACTATCGCTACATCGTGTTTCTTTTCCAAACGGAACAGTGTCTGCGGTACTCCGATATGATTATTCAGATTTCCTTCAGTGCAAAGAACATTGTATTTTGTTTCTAATATATTCCGGATCATTTCCTTTGTCGTCGTTTTCCCGTTCGATCCGCCGATTGCAATAACCGGAATAGTAAATTTGCGACGATAGATATTGGCAAGTTTTCCAAGCGCTTGAACGGTGTCTTCAACAATAAGACGCGGAATATTGATACTGACCATCATGGAAGCGTTTACTTCTGCCCAGCGGCGTTCAACAATGATGCCAGCTGCACCTGATTCAACGGCTTTGGAGATGAAGTTGTGTCCGTCAAACTGATCTCCACGGACAGCAATAAACAAATCGCCCGCTTTAATGGTACGGGAATCTATGGATATACCTGTGACTTTATAATTTTTCAATCCATCAAAACCAATCGCTTGGGAATACGATATTGCCAATATGTCGGATTTTATAAGTTTCATTTTATAAGATTTTCTACAATTTCCCGGTCACTAAAATGTTTTTTTTCTTTACCTATGACCTGATAATCCTCGTGTCCTTTTCCCGCAATGAGAATAACATCACCTTGCCGGGCACAGTTGATTGCCCGTTCAATCGCTGCTTGTCGGTCCACTTCACGCAGGACGCTTGCATGGCGTGTTATACCTCGCATAACATCATCAATAATTATCTCTGGCGCTTCCGTCCTCGGATTATCTGATGTCACAATCACAAGATCGCTGTAGTCGCCGGCAATACGACCCATGATGGGGCGTTTGGTTTTATCTCGGTCGCCGCCAGCACCAAATACCGTGATGATACGTCCACGGTTCTTTTGCGGCAGAACGTCATGGATTGTTTTTAAACAATTCCCAAGCGCATCCGGTGTATGCGCGTAATCGATAATAGCCGTCCATCCGGCGGGGGAGAGAATTCGCTCAAATCTTCCGCGAACGTTTTTTACATTTTTTATTCCAGTGAGAATCTGCTCCTGGGACAATCCAAGGGCAACACCTGATGTGTATGCCGCAAGAACATTGTACACGTTAAACGTACCAATAAGTGGTGTTGACACCGTACGTTCTCCATGACCATTGCTGATGACAAACGTTGTTCCTTCTATACCCAGTTTAATTTCCTTTGCAAAAATATCTGCACTAACATTGATACCATAGGAAATACTTTTCGCCTTGATGGATCCGAGTAGTTGAACTCCCCATCGATCATCATAGTTGATAACTGCACTCCCCGATGGTTTTAAATATGTGAATAAAGTTTTTTTCGCTTCGAAATAGTTCTCCATCGTGACATGATAATCAAAATGGTCTTGCGTTAAATTAGTGAAGACTGCAACATCAAAGCCCAATCCGTAAACACGGGATTGATCGAGTGCATGGGATGATACCTCCATGGACACAGCGGTGCAGTTGTTCTGTACCATAGATGCAAACAGTTCGTTCAATTCCAGGGACTCGGGCGTCGTATGCGTTGCCGGAACGATTTGCTCACCTATTTTGTACTCGATGGTTCCTACCAATCCAGTTCTTTCCCCACCTGCCTCTAAAATCGATTGAACCAAATACGACGTTGTGGTTTTTCCGTTGGTTCCTGTGATACCAACACATTTTAATTTCGTTGATGGATGATCAAAATAATTTACCGACATGACCGCAAGTGCTCTCCGGGAATCCGGCACAACGACCTTTATGACGCCTGCATGCATGCACAACGCATCCGGAAGAACTTTATCATCTTGAAGCACGACAACCTTCGCGCCTTGTTGAATTGCGTTTTGAATAAATGCATGTCCATCACTTGCCGTACCTTTTATTGCGATAAAACAGTCACCCCGCTGAATTTTCCGTGAGTCGTACTGTACCTTTCCAATTTCAACTTCATGGGTGACGACCATTTGGCCGTACATCGTCTGGAATAATTTAGTAACCGTTACACCTTCAAGAAGTTGAGAAAGCTTCATCAGATATCAATACCCTTTCGTTGGTTACATCATTTCTCTAAGCAAATTGTCCAGGAGCATAAGTCCTGCCCAGAAAAATACAAAGTTAATACAGCGAAGCCTGCATAACGCTCCGTGGCGAGCACACGAGAACAATGCTCGATCCCGACCGTACGCGGTCGCCTGCGGCAGGGATTTGCTGGAGAACAACACCAGAACCTTGAACTTTTATTTCAAATTCATCCGAAACAAGCCGGTTCATTGCTCGACGAATACTCATTCCGCGCACATCCGGTACGACAATGGTTCCGTCTGATGAAACAACAGATTCATCATTGAGAATGAGAGAAACGGATTCACCTTTTTCAATTTTCTTTCCCGGCTCGGGCATTTGTTTTATCACAATTGTTCCTGCTCCAAACGTCTGGCAGTTCAATCCGTAATTCAACAGCATCTTCTTCGCCAGCGTCGGCTGAAGCATACGAACATCCGGAACGGAAATAGTACCGTTTACCGCAGGTTCTTGTGCAATTGCAGTACGTGAAAATTTATAGGATGTCGAAATCACTCGTTCAGCGATCGAGCGAAAGACCGGTCCGCTGGTACTACCGCCGTAATATCCATTCATCTTCGGATTATCCATCATGACCAAACACACAACCTGTGGATCTTCCACAGGGAAAAAACCGACAAACGAAGCAGTGTAATTGTTTGCTCGATAGTGACCATTTAAATATTTACGCGACGTTCCGGTTTTACCGGCTATGCGCACACCGTTGATCCGTGCTTCTTTTCCTGTTCCGCGCTCGACGACTCCTTCAAACGCCGAGATGAGCTCGCTTTGGGTCCGCTGCGTCATGACACGCCGGATTGCTTGCGGTTTTTGTTCGGCGATCGTTTTCCCATCCGCATCTTTTATCTTCGCTACGATAAAAGGCTTCATCAAAATTCCTTTGTTCGCCACGGCTGCATAGGCGCAAGCAATCTGAAGCGGGGTCGCTCCAATCTCATATCCGTACGACATTGTCTGAAGCGTTGTACCCGACCAATCGTGATCACTTGGCTTCTTCAGCACGCCGCGCACTTCACCGGGAAGATCGATCCCGGTCATCATTCCAAATCCAAAATCGCGCGCTTCTCGGAAAAGCTTTTCCCCGCCGATGATTTTCCCGACTTTCGCCAGCACAATGTTGCTGGACATTTCAATAGCTTCCTGAAACGTCAGCATATCATATTCATGTGTATCACTGATTAAGCGGAATTTATTTCCGTTGAGGGGAATCTTCATTTTTCCATGCTCGGCATTGAATCGCATTTCTGGTGTAACTAGATTCAGTTCGTACGCTGCTGTTGCAGTCACGACTTTAAATACCGAGCCCGGCTCAAATACATCGCTGACGACTCTGTTTCGTGCCGCCGCTACATCGGAAGCTCCAGCATCGTTTGGATTAATGGATGGATAAATGGAGAGCGCCAGTACTTCTCCCGTTTTAGGATTTAAGATCAGAGCACAGCCCCCGTCGGCTTTGTTTGCCTCGACGCCATGCTTTAATTCTTCATCAACAATTGCTTGATAAGTGACATCTATCGTGAGGCAAAGATCCTTTCCGTTGAGAGGTTCACTGCGGGGATAGTCTGCCGAGGGGCGCACCCGCCCTAACCCATCCCGCTGCATCACCACCGAACCGTTCACGCCTTTCATCGCGTTGTCATATTGCAATTCGATTCCCGAGATGCCTTTATTATCAATATTTGTAAATCCAAGAAGTGCACCTGCAAGTTCATCGTAATGGTACAGCCGTTTTGGTTCATTGATAATTACAATACCATCTAATTTCGCCGATTCAACACGTTGAGCAATGTCCGGTTTCACTCTTCGTTCCAGCCAGACAAACCGCTTATTGTTCTGATTCTGGTCTGACTCGCGTAATTTATCTAGATAGAACGAGCGCGGTTTTCCGAAAATACCTGCAAATGTCTCCGCGACATGCTCTTGATTATCGCCGATAATCTTCGGGTCAGCAGCAAATGAAAAAAACATCGTGTTTGCGACAATAACGTTGCCGTTCCGGTCAAAAATACTTCCGCGTGTTGCCGGCAAAATAAACGAACGCTCATATTGTTTCCGGGCCAATGTTTTATAGGTGCTCGATTCAACTACTTGAATCTTCAATAAGCGAACGACGATGACTACAAAGAAAGCAAGGAAGCACAACTTTACAATGAAAAACCGGGAACGCGATAGAGCCGATACCTCTTTTTCCGCAATCGTATTCTCTGTATTCCGATCTATCATCGTTTACGTTCCAGTTGTCTTTGAAATACTTCTTCTACTTCATTCATTCTTTCGGGATTAATTTCAATCCATACCGGAAGCCGCCGCGACTGTTGCAATCCCAATTGATCTTGAGCGAGCTGTTGAATTCGCTCCAGCCCGGAGAGGCGATTGATTTGCGCTTTCAGCAATTCTTGTTCGCCCAAAATTTGCTGATGCTTTATTTGAAGCTGGTTAATCTGAACAATCAGATGTCCAACAGCTAATATATTACCGATGTACAAAACACTCGATACTGCGCCGCCGAGAAGAAACATAACAATAGAAAAGGGAGAAACTTTTCGCTTCTTTTGTTTTTTATTGCGCGGTTCTTGCAGAGTATTGGCTATCGCCGATCCATTGTTTAATGGCCCGGGGTTACCGTTGTATACCATATCCCGAGTTTCACGTATGTGAGGAATAGAAATTGGAGACAATGGCGGTTCTAGAGCTTCCATCGCCCGGGCGGCATAGGATTCGCCTAGATTTTGTTTTTCAGATCCCACAAGCGATATTTTTTTTTATACTTTCTCTGCGGCGCGGAGTTTTGCGCTTCGTGAACGCGGATTATGTATTCTTTCTTCTTCCGGTGCCGTTACAGGTTTTTTAGTTACTATTTTCAGTACCGGCTTGAGCACTGTGTCTGGAATAATTTTATTTCCCGAAGGAATCGATCGCGCCGACGCAGCACGAAAAGCATATTTCACCAGGCGATCTTCCAGTGAGTGATAGGAGATAACGACAAGTCTCCCGCCGGGCTTTAAAACATCCACACAATCATAGAGCGCAAGCCGAAGATTTTCTATCTCATTATTTACTTCGATCCGAATTGCCTGAAAAACTCGTGCCAGCGTTTTATTCAAAAATTGTTTACCGACTGCCCTCTCTATGACGGATGCGAGCTGGCCGGTTGTTTCAATCGGCTGCTCGATGCGTTGTTGAACAATTGCTTTTGCAATTCGGT
>Ga0182021_10005073_pt1 | contig 15549 bp, 6 predicted proteins | sample 612E3MmetaG_FD_120493 | JGI IMG/M metagenome (GOLD analysis project Ga0182021, IMG submission 120493) | Permafrost microbial communities from Stordalen Mire, Sweden - 612E3M metaG (Illumina Assembly) | ecosystem: Environmental > Terrestrial > Soil > Wetlands > Permafrost | place: Sweden... | reverse complement strand
TCCAAGGTCGGGACCTATCAGAACGGGGGATACTGGGGCACGCCCACAGGATGGATGATCGCCGCGATTGCCACGGTCGATCCGGAGGCCGCGGCCGGGATGGCCCGCGACTTCGTCGCGTATTGGCGCGCCCATAGGCGCCCCGACGGGATCACCGAAGCGTGGGAGTGGGCCAACCCGGACTCCGGCGAAAACAGCAATCCCCTGTATGTCGCCACGATTGCCCTCCCCTACCTAAGCTTGAAAGAAGCCGGACTGCTCAATAAAGACGGAGGCAACCTATGAACCGCATCGATCGCCGGGCTTTTCTGAAGGATTCCCTTCTGGGCAGCGCCGTCCTGCTGGCCGCCCGGCCGCTCCGATCGGCGGCGTCTCCGGCCCGCATCGAAGTCCTGCCGGACGAGCCCATCGGCATCATCGCGCCCGAGATCTACGGCCATTTCACCGAGCACATCGGCGGCGTCGTTTATGACGGCATTTGGGTCGGCGAGGATTCGAAAATCGCCAACATCGGCGGCATCCGCCAGGCCCTGGTCGAGCACATGCGCCGCCTGAAGCCGCCCGTCGTCCGCTGGCCGGGCGGCTGTTTTGCCGACAGCTACAACTGGCGGGACGGCGTCGGCCCGCGGGCCCAGCGCCCCCGCCGGACCAACTTCTGGATCGTCGACGAGGGCCTTCGCCTGGCCCCGGACGGCCCCCAGAAATTCGATCCCAACAGCTTCGGCACGAACGAATTCGGCCGCTTCTGCCGTCTCATCGGCGCCCAGCCCTACCTGGCGGCGAATCTGCGCAGCGCCACGGCCCGGGATTTTTATGATTGGGTCGAATACTGCAACGCTCCGGCCGGAAAGACCACCCTGTCCGACCAGCGCGCTGCGGCCGGCGATCCTGAACCGTTCGGCGTCCGCTACTGGGGCGTCGGAAATGAATCCTGGGGCTGCGGCGGCAACTTCACGCCCGAGGAGTATGCCGCGGAATTCCGCCGTTTCACGGCCTGGGTCCCGGATTACGGCGTGCCCCTGCGCTTCATCGGCTCCGGCCCGAGCGGGGGCGACCTCGACTGGACGCGCCGCTTCTTCGCCCGGCTGGCCGAGCGCGACAAGGGTTTGCTCGGGTCGATGTATGGCTGGGGCATGCATTACTACTGCGGCACGGCCGGAAAGGGACAGGCCGTCGACTTTACCGAGGACGATTGGTACGAGCTCCTGGAGAAGGCCGTCCTGATGGAGCCACTCATCCTCAAGAATTGGGCGGCCATGGCCGAGACCGACCCGGAGCACAAGGTCAAGCTGATCGTGGACGAATGGGGCGCCTGGCACCGGGCCGGGACCGAGGTCGATCCGGCCTTTCTTTTCGGCCAGACCTCGACGCTTCGCGACGGACTGATCGCCGCCCTGACCCTGGATATCTTCAACCGGCACGCCGACAAAGTGGCCATGGCCAACGTGGCCCAGCTCATCAACAACCTTCATTCGCTCTTCCTGGCCCACGAGGACAAATTCGCGGCGACGCCCAATTTCCACATCTTCGAAATGTACGCCGCCCACCAAGGCGGCCGCTCCCTGCGCACGTCGTTTTCGGCGCCCGCCGTGGGCGCCCGGGCCGGGCATGAAGCGACCCTGCCCGGATTGGCCGGATCGGCCTCCTTGAAGGGTAAAGAGCTCATACTCACGGTCGTCAACCCGCATGCCCGGGAGGCGCGCGAAGCCGAGATCGTGGTCCGCGGCGCGGCCGTCCAATTCGGCCGCATCCGCGTTCTGCGGTCGGACGACATCCATGCCCATAACACATTTGAGGCGCCACATGCCCTGGAGCCGCTGGAGAGCGCGCTTCCGGCGGGTGGGGCGACCATCATCCATCGCTTCCCGGCGGCTTCGGTCACGCGCCTTCAGCTTCAATTGAGCTGAGGGCGCCGGCAAGAGCTTCACACCGTGATGACGACTTTTCCGCGGGCGTGTCCTTCTTCCAGATAGCGGATCGCCTCCGGGACATCACTCAGAGGATGGCGCCTGTCGATGACCGGGGTCACTTTTCCGGTTTCCAGGAGATCTTTCAGAAAAACCAAGTCTTCATGGCTTCGTTTGGCCAGAAACGGGAGCAGCTTCTGGCTGACGAAGCGCGACAACACGACCACTTTGAGCATCCCCGCCATAGGTCCGATCCAACGCCCCTTGTCCGGCCCTCCGACCATCACGAGAGTTCCTTTGGCCGTCAGCGCGCGCCGGAAAGCGGATAACGAATGGTTCCCCACGGAATCCAAAATGAGATCGTACCGCTGCCCGTTCCGGGTGAAATCTTCTTGTGTGTAATCAATGACGCGGTCCGCGCCGATGGATCGGACCATATCCACGTTCCTCGTACTGCATACGCCGGTCACCTCCGCCCCGAACGCCTTGGCGATCTGCACGGCAAACGTCCCCACACCCCCCGCCGCGCCGTTGATCAAAACCTTTTGGCCCGCCTGGATCCGGCCTTTGTCGCGAAGACCCTGCAGGGCACTCAAGGCCGCTATGGGGACGGCGGCCGCCTGTTCGAACGTGAGGTTGGCCGGCTTTGGCGCCAATGCCTTTTCAGACGCGCAGGCGTACTCGGCAAAGGCCCCGGTGCACCCGCCGAACACCTCGTCACCCGGCTTGAACCGCCTGACGTTCCCGCCGGTCGATTCAACGGTTCCGGCCGCATCGACTCCGAGGCGGATGACCTTCGGCTTGCGCAGCCCGGCTTTGATGCGCAAGAAGAAGGGCCGGCCTCTCATGAAGTGCCAGTCCAGCGGATTGACGGACGCCGCCCGGACTCTGATCAGCACCTGATCGTCTCCGACCGCCGGTTTGTCAATCTCTTTGAGTTCAAGGACATCCGGTGAGCCATACTTGTCGTAGACGATCGCCTTCATAGCGTTCTCCTCATTGGATCTCCCAGGGCGTATTTGAAACACCTGTAGTGGAATAAGCTCTGCCCGTTCGCAGCTCCTCCGAGAGCTCCTGCGGCAGAAGCTCGAACCAACGGCCCAAGCGACGAAGAACCAGGCGATGGAGCGCGTCCGGAAGGCGCTCTGTCTCCCCCTCGAAAAACGCGCGAAAGGAGCGGTCTTGGCAGAGGAGCCTGCCGGCTTCGCGGTACCAAGCCAGCCGAGCCCGCTGCTCGCCGCCATAAGCTCGGAACAGATGGATGAATCGCTCCTTCAAACCGGTTGTCGCGGCCAGCCGCCTCGCCATGATCGGAAGACAACTGGCCGCCTCCATCAATTCCACCGCATCTTTGAACACCCGAACCACGTCGACGCCGGCCAATCGGGCGGTCGGGCAGGTTTTCTGATCGACCAAGGGGAAAGGAACCGGAAGAATGCGGCCTCCTTCGCCAGTTGCCGTGAGAGAGGCGACGCGAGTCCGTACGCGGTGAACAGGTTCGCATTCGGCCAAGCCGCCGGGGCGCGCGCCACGAACTCCTTGGTGAGCTCCAACGCGGCGTGGTCCGCATCCGCTTGCAGTCCTAGAACGAGATTGACCTGCACGTAGGGGATGAATCCGGCAAGCTCGTTGATCCGGGCGGCGGTGGCTTCCATGCGATCTCGGCCGGAGGAAGGAATATTCCCCTGCTTGTGTTCGTAGCCGGACCAGCTTTCGATGCCCGGGATCATGGCCACGAAACCGGCCCGGCCGAGCCGTCTCATCCGTTCGTTTGTCAGCACGGAAAGGCTGCTCTGCGCGCCGAATCGGCACCGCCGGCCGGCGACCCCTCGCTCCAGCGCATCGAGCACCGTATCAAAGGAAATGCCGAAGTTTGGATCATGCCAAAACACAAGCGCGCCGGGAAACAGCTCGATGGCCGCCCGCACGTCGTCGGTCACCTGCTGAGGATCGAAGCTTTGCAGGGGCGTCTCGGCGTCTGAACAAAAATCGCACGGATAGGGGCACCCCAGACTCGCCAGCACGGGCACGGTCTTGGCAAAGACCGCTTTGGCCAGGGCTGAGCGCACAAAGCGGGCCCGGCGGCGAAGCCCGGGAAGTTCACGCGGGTGTCGAACCGCCGACAAGCGCAACCCCTCCGCTCCGCGGGACCGGTTCCGCTCCTCCAGAACACGGCGCACAAGATCCTTATCTGTAAGCGCCAGGACATAGTCGCAAAACCGAGCGGCATCCGCCGGGTAGGCCAGGGCCTGCGGTCCTCCCAGCGCCACGACCGTGCCGCATCGGCGCAGAATGTGCGCCAGACTGTAGGCAACCCACGCGGAGCGGGTGGAGCTCGAGAGGAAGGCCACATTCCAATCGCCCTGGAGGAGAGTGTCCGGTGACTCGATCCCGGTAAAAGTGCGGTACGCGACCTCGGCGCCAAGGTCCTCGCACCACGCCGCCACGCTCTGGGCCATGACACCCGCGTAGTTCGGAATCTTGACGCGTCGGGCGTACCATCCATACACGGCGCCCTCGGTCAACAGCTCGAGGACAAGCACCCTCGGATGGCTGGCCATCTCGCTCAGCCGTTCAAAGATGGGCCCCGGCCGTGCCCTCGAGCGGAAGAAAAACCGGGTTTTGCATGATGAATTTATCCCGTCAACCCCGCCGGAACTATAAAGCCTTGATCCTGACGATGTCAATCCCAACGACATAATTGTCATCGAAAATTGAGAAGGGAAAGGCCGATCCATCGCTCCGGCGGCTTGACGCCGTCCGGAGCCGGAAGCTATAGTCATTTCAATCCGGGCCGAACAGGAGACTTCTCAATGCCGCGATCGCCCTTCCGCGTAATTTACCCGTCCGTCCTGCGCGCTTACCGTCTTTTTACCCTGGCCATCCTCGCCTTGGTGATTTCCATGACGGCCTGCAAGCCCGCCGCATCCGGATTGGAGGCGGGCTTCCTTCGTCCGCCCGATTCGGCCAAGCCGCGCGTCTACTGGTGGTGGCTGTTCAACCGCGTCGATAAGGCCGCCATCACCCGCGATCTCGAAGAGTTCAAGGCCAAGGGCATTCAAGGCGTGAATCTCATCTGCACGGGCGGATACGCGGGCCTGGCGCCCCTTCCGGGCGTGACGTTCCTGGGGCCGGAGTGGCGGGAGCTCTTCCGCCACGCGGTCAAGGAAGCGACCCGGCTCAAGCTGGAGATGGGCTTCAACCTGGCTGGCGGCTGGGTGATGATCGGCCCCTGGGTCACTCCGGACAACGCCATGAAGAAAGTCGTCCAATCCGAGCTCAAGGTGCGCGGACCGGCGAAGTATCGCGGCTCGCTGCCGGCGCCGCCGATCGTGGATGCCTATTATAAGGATGTTTGGGTCCAAGCCTTTCCGGAGGGCGCGGGCGGGCCAGTCGATCCTAAGGCTGTCATCGACGTGAGCGGGTGGATGAAGCCGGACGGCCGTTTTGAATGGGACGTCCCCGCCGGCTCCTGGGTCATTTTGCGGACCGGGTATACGCTGACCGGCAGCCGCTGGGACCCTTATCCCAAGGGTGACACGTTCGCCGAAGGGGCGGGGTACCAGATCGACTATCTGAACCCGGCCTCGCTCGACGATCATTTCAAGCACCTCGGCCAAGAGGTCCTGGACGAGGCCGCCAAGGCCGGCGGGCATTTGGATTATTTGTGGTCGGACAGCTGGGAGTGCGGCAAGCTGACCTGGACGCAGGATTTCCCGGCCCAGTTTTTACGGTTTCGTGGCTACGACCTGAAGCCGTATCTCCCGGCCCTGGCCGGCCATATCGTTGGCGACGCCGACGTCACGGCCCGCTTCAAAGAGGATTTCGACCGCACCGTGGAAGACTGCCTGTCCGAGAATTTTTACGGCCATTTCGCCGAGCTCTGTCATCAGCACGGAATCCGGATGGGCAGTGAAGCGGCCGGTCCCGGCAATCTGCCGCCCATGGATTCGCTGAAAAACGAGGGCCGCTGCGATCTGCCCGCCGGTGAATTCTGGGTCAACGGCCATTTCGATTTCCCCGGCGGCTACAACGCCGATCCTTACATGCGGCTCAACCTCAAGCAGACCGCTTCGGCCGCCCACGTCTATGGCAGGTCCCAGGCCATGGCCGAGTCGTTCACCCAGCAGGAGCGCGACCGGACGCATTGGTCGCTTTCCCCGGCCGATCTCAAGCCCTATGTCGATACCGCTTTCGGCGAGGGCATCAACTCCATCATGCTCCACCAGGCCACCTGCCAGCCGCCCTCGGACGGCAAGCCCGGCTACGAATTCTGCGCCGGCCAGCATTGGAACCCCAACAGCACCTGGTGGGAGCAGTCGCCGGCTTTCTTCACCTATCTCTCTCGCTGCCAGTTCATGCTCCAGCAGGGCCTCTTCGCCTCCGATGTCTGTTACTACCTCGGGGACCGTCCGCCGGTCATCGCCCCGCCCAAAGCCGTCGATCCCGATCTCGGCCCGGGCTACGACTATGACTACGCCAACACCGAAGTCCTGCTGACGCGCATGAGCGTCAAGGACGGACGGATCGTCTTTCCCGATGGGTTGAGCTATCGGCTTCTCGTCCTGCGGAACTGCACGTCGCCCTCGCCGGAGACATCCAAGATGATCGGCGACGCCTTGTCCCTTCCCGTGTCGTCCATCCCTTCCCGGTCGATGCCGGTCGAGGCGGTCCGCAAGATCCGCGACCTCGTCCGCGCCGGCGCGACGGTTGTCGGGCCGAGGCCGGAAATGGCCTCCGGCTTGAAGGACTATCCGCGAGCGGACGATGAAGTCCGGCAGATTGCCGACGAGGTCTGGGGCGATTGCGACGGAAAGACGCGCACCGAACATCGCTACGGCCTGGGCCGGGTGTTCTGGGGAAAAACTCCGCGGGAGATTTTGGCGGGGGACGGCGTCGGGCCGGATTTCGAGGCGACGGCGGAACCTGCACTCGCCCGCGATCTTAATCCGCAAGCGAGTACTGCAAAGCCTGATCCCCAGGCGAAGCCTGGGGCCCCTGCCGCCGCCGGCGGGCTGGATTATATTCACCGTACGGTGAAGGACGCCGAGATTTATTTCGTCTCCAACCGGAGCGGCCGGACGACTTCCGCGGATTGTTTTTTCCGCGTCGCCGGCAAAAAGCCCGAAATCTGGGACCCGATCAGCGGCGGGATGAGGGATGCCGCGGCGTTCCGCTTCGATGGGGGACGCACGATCGTCCCTCTCGATTTCGTCTCGATGCAATCCCTCTTCGTCGTTTTCCGGAAAGCGGCCTCGGCGGGCGCGGGCGAAAAAGCGGCCCGGAATTTCCCTGCGCTCGTCTCCGTCCAGGAAATCGCCGGCGGCTGGAAAGTCGGGTTCGATCCCCGCTGGGGCGGACCGGAAACGGCCGAGTTCCCGGAGCTTGTCAGCTGGACGCGGCGGAGCGAGGAGGGCATTAAATATTATTCCGGAAAGGCCACGTACCGAAAAACGTTCGATTTGGAACCGGCCGCAGCCGCGCGCTCCAAGAGCCGTCTTTTCGTCGATTTCGGGGCGGTCAAAGCGGTGGCCGACGTCCGGCTGAATGGGAAAGAGCTGGGTGTTCTCTGGACCGGGCCTTGGCGCGTCGATATCACCGACGCCGTCCGTCCGAAAAACAATGCGTTGGAGATCGATGTCGTCAACCTGTGGGCCAATAGAGTCATCGGCGATCTCAACCTTCCCAAGGACAAGCGCTTGACCGTGACCCATGACGCCTTCCGCTTCGACATGATCACCAAAACCACCTCGCTCCTGGACTCGGGATTGCTCGGGCCGGTCTCCATTTTGAAGGAAGCCGATGAAAAAGAAACTTCCGCGCCTGCGACCGAGGTGCGACCCAGCGGGTCCGAACATGCCGCGGCGCACGATTGGGCGGCGGCGAAGCTATGGGGAGAGAAACCGTCGCTAGCCGGAAAATCGACAGGGCCCGTTGTCGATGCGGCTCCGCCCTTCTCCTTTATTTACGGCGGCCGGCGTTCCTCCGATTTCCTGGCGTCCTGGAAATTGACGCGGTCGTCCCGCGTCATCGACCGCGACCGGCTGGAGCGGACCCTGACCTATGCCGACCCGAAAACGGGTCTCGAAGTCCGCTGCGTGGGCGTGGAATATGAGGATTATCCGACTGTGGAATGGACGGTTTATCTTCGAAACGGGGGATCGGCGAAAAGCCCGCTCATCGAAGATCTTCTGGCCGCGGACCTGGCCCTCCGCAATTCTTCGGGAGCGGAATATCTCCTGCATCACAACATCGGCAGCCCCTGTCAGCCCAATGATTTCCAGCCCCTCGAAACCGTCCTTGGGCCGGGCGCGGAGAAGCGCATCAGCGCCGCCGGCGGCCGTCCCACCAACAGCGACATGTGCTATTTCAACGTCGAATGGAAGGGCGGCGGGGTCATCGCGGCGGTCGGTTGGCCGGGCCAATGGTCGTCCTCCTTCCGCCGCGACAAGGCCGATGGGCTGCGGGTCTGCATCGGACAGGAAACGACCCATTTCGTCCTTGAACCGGGCGAAGAGGCCCGCACTCCGCTCGTCGTCCTGCAGTTCTGGTGCGGCGACTGGCTCCGCTCCCAGAACATTTGGCGGCGCTGGATGCTCGCTCACAATACGCCCCGGTCCGGCGGCAAAACGCTTTCCGCCCGCTTCGACGCCTGCTGGGGCAACCTCAAGCCGCTGGCCGCCGAAGAGACGGCCATGATCGACGGATTCGTCCGGGAGAAGATCAAGCTGGATGCCTGGATCCTGGACGCCGGCTGGTATCCCAACCAGGAATGGTGGGACGGCGTCGGCACCTGGACGCCCGATCCGGCGCGGTTTCCGCACGGAATGCGCGAAGTGGCCGAACGGGCCCACGCGGCCGGGATGAAGTTCATCCTCTGGTTCGAGCCCGAGCGGGTGACCATGAATTCCTGGCTGGGCTTGAATCACCCCGAGTGGCTCCTGCCTCGGCCGGGCGGAGCCATGAAGCTGGGACCCAAGGACAGCCGGCTCCTGAACCTGGGCGATCCGCGGGCCCGGACGTGGCTGGTCGATTATCTCGACGCCATGTTCAAGTCCGACGGGATCGATGTCCTGCGTACGGATTTCAATTTCGACCCGCTTCCCTATTGGAGATCGGCCGATACGCCGGAACGGCAGGGCCTGACCGAAAACCATTACGTCACCGGTTTGCTGGCCTACTGGGACGAGCTGGAGCGGCGCGATCCGCAGCGTTGGATCGACACCTGCGCATCGGGCGGGCGCCGTCTCGATCTTGAAACTCTGCGCCGCGCGGCGCCCCTTCTGCGGAGCGATTACACGTCCAGCGCCGTGGCCCAGCAGGCCCACACGTACGGGATTTCGCTCTGGCTTCCGTGGTACGGCTCCGGAGCGGGAACCGACGATCTTTATCTCCTGCGCAGCTCCATCTGCCCGGCTTGGCGCATCGGCCATGACATGCGCCGGACCGGCGACAATTACAACCGCATCCGCCGCGAGGTGGCCGGCTTCCGCGCCATCCAGGACTTTCTGCTGGGCGATTATTACCCGCTCACGCCGTATAGCCAGGATGAGAAGAAATGGATGGTCTTCCAGTTCGACAGCCCGGAAAAGGGCGGGGGAGCGATTCTGGCCTATCGGCGCTCCGAGGCGACGGACGATTCCCGGACGTTCAAGCTCCGCAATCTCGACCGCCGCGCCATTTACGAAGTGACGGATGTTCATTCCGGGTCGCTGATCCGCCGTCGGGGCGCTGAATTGATGGATGAAGGATTCCCCATCCAGATCGACTTCAAGCCCGGCGCGGTCTGGCTTTCATACAAGCGGACCGCACGCTGATTTTGACCCGGCCGGGCGCTTGACAGGCGGTCCGCGGGTCGGGGAGAATCAGGCGGAGTCCCCGGGGGAATCCCTTTAAGGAGGCGCCGCCGTGCCCGATATCCGTCCTGTTCGTTCAATCGTCTTCATCGCGTTACTGTCGGCCGCGGCAGCGGCGGACTTGCCTGGATCGACTCCGCCTCCCGCATCCCATGAGCGCGTCGCCCTAAGCCAAGTGACCCTGCGCGGGGAGTACGGCGCCCGCTTCCAGGCCGCCGCCGCCAATCTCCTGACCCGCCAGGATCGCTATTCGATAGCTTCCTATGTCTCCAACGCTTCTTCCGTTCCGGGCGCCGCCCTCTGGTTCGATTGGCCGGGCGACCAGTTCGGCCGCATGTTTTCGGTCTGGCATGTCGCCCAAGCGCTGGGCTGGACGCCCGCCCGGACTCTGCGCTCGGCCGTGGCCGATGCGATTCTCGGTTTTCAGACCAAGGCCGGCTCTTTCGGCCAGGAGAAGCCCCTCGACCAAAAGGATGACCGCATCGTCTCCGGAAACGCCTTCGCCCTGCGCGGCCTTATGGACGCTTATCGGGACACCGGAGAGAAACGCTATCTCGAATCCGCCCGCCGGCTGGGCCGCTATTATGAAGCGATTTTCGATTATTGGAAGGACAATGGCAAAGGCATGATTCACGAGTTCTACGGCCATTGCCTGGACGGCCTGGTCGCGCTTTACGAGGTCGGCGGGGACCGCTGGGCCCTGGATCTGGGCCTGAAAATCGCCGTGCGCGCCGGCCGGACGCATCATACGCACCATACCCTGTCCATGATCCGCGGCGTGATCGATCTCTATCGGGCGACGGGCGAGAAGGCCTTTCTCGAACGGGCCGAGGATTATCTCGCCTATTGCCGGGAAAACCGCATCGTCAGCGGCGGTCTGCCCGAGGGGATGCCGATCTCCGAACAGGATGAAGGCTGCGCCCTGGCCGATTACGTCGTCGTCAACCTGATGATGTTCGAAGCGACCGGCCGGCGGGACTATCTCGAGGATGCCGAGCGGACGCAGGTCAATCATTTCTTCATGAACCAATTCCACACCGGAGGATTCGGCCATCGGGCCTTCGCGGCCGACGTCGTCGGCGGAAAAAAATGGCAGGGCTGGGAAGGCCGCTTCGGCAGCGAGAACCCCGGGTGCTGCTCACTGTGGGGCTGTTGGTCGCTTGGGCAGGCCGCGTCCTTCATCGTCACCCGCCAGGGCAGCGCCGTGGATGTTAATCTTTATCCCAGCGCTTCGATCGAGCTGCCCGATTTGGCTGGGCGATTGGACATCGAAAGCGATTTTCCGCGCATGAGCAAAATCGCCCTGACCGTGCATGGCGACAAACCGCTGAAATACGCGATCCGCCTGCGCGTTCCGGCCTGGGCGGTCGGAGCGGCCGTCAAGCTGAACGGAAAGGACGCCGGGGCCGCGGCCGTCGATGGCCGTATCGTCCTGGACCGCGAATGGCGGTCGGGCGACCGGCTGGACATCGCGTTCGGCGGAGGAATTCGCCTGGTTTCTTGGCCCGATGAAAAGTCTTCCACGGCGGCGGTCTTTGACGGACCGCTGTGCCTGGCTCTCTCCAGCGCCGCGGCCGACGTGGACCGCTTCCAAAAGATCCTCGTCACGCCGCAAGGCGGACTTCTTTTGTCGGCCGAGGGGAAACCCCAGGCGGCCGATGCGAAAGGCGAGACGATCAGCGCGTTCAAGCCCATCGCCGAGGATTGGATGTCTCCCGACGTTAAAAATCCCAACCGGCTGCGCATCCTGTTCACCAAGCAAACGCGTTGAAGCCGCTGCAGCCCCGATGCCGCGCCTCAAAGGCACGGCCCGAGACGCCGATGAGAGAACGAGGAGTTTGAGAATGGCCAATAATCGCCGGCGCGGAAGATCGATCATTCTGATGGCCGTCGGGTTGATCCTCGGAGCGGCGGCCGCCGGACGACCGTCCGCGACGCTCAAGCAATACTATGCCCATCCGGCCGTGGAGGATCGCTTCGGGGTCATTGCCCCCTGGCATAAAGGCCTGAACGGCCCGCTCGACGAGCGGATCCGCATCGCCGCCGAGATCTACAAGCGCTATCCCTGGGCCGGTTTGGACCAGGCCGTCATGACTGCGCCGCATATCGTCTACAACACCCATTGGAGCATCACGCCGGACGGGACGATCACGGTGCCGCCGACGGATCCTTGGATGTGCGGCGATCTCAGCCAGCGGGCCCTGAGCATCATCCAGGGATTGACCAAACATTACGCCTACAGCGGCGATCCGCTGGCGTTCGTGTATATTCCCCTGACGTGCGACTACATTCTGGATTATGGCCTGACCGGACCGGATGACGCCTGGCCGCGTTTTCCCATCAGCACGCCGACCAAGGGCATCGGCTATAAGAAAGCGAAGGCCGACGTGCCCAATCAGCTCGATCTGTGCGCCTCTATGGGCGTGGAGATGCTGCGGGCCTATCGCCTGACCGGAACGCCTCGCTATGCCGAAGCGGCCCGCCATTGGGGTGACGTCTTTGCCGAAAAGTGCAATTTCAGCGACCGCCGCCTCCCTCCCTGGGGCCGCTATGCCAATCCCCAATATGCAACTTGGTCTGACCAGTTGACCGGCACCACGGCCCTGATCGCCGAATTTCTGGACGATCTCATCCGCCTCGGCCACACGGGGCGCGACCGGATGATCGTCAAGGCCCGTGACGCCGCCCGGGCCTTTCTGAACGAAAAGATGCTGCCGCGCTGGACGGACAACGAGATCTGGGGCCGCCATTACTGGGACTGGGAAGCGGCCGTCATGACCGGAGGCGTTTCCTGGGTCTGCGAATATTTTCTCGATCATCCGGAGGCCTTCCCCAACTGGAAGGTCGACGTCCGCAACATCCTCTCGCTCATCTTCAGCCGCAACGGGGTCGATCCCGTTTCCAAAGGCGACATGTACAGCGGGGCCTGGGCTTTTCCCGAATCCTCGAGCTGCTGCGGGACGTCGCTCTCCTATAATCAATACACCTATGGACCGGCCTTTCTCCGCTTTGGAGTCCTGGCCGATGACGAGCGGATGCGGGAGATCGGGCGGCGGATGATGATCATGGCCGCCTACGACAGCACCGCGACCGGCTATGTTCTCGACGGATTGGACGGGGAAGTGGTGGCGGCCAAGGATTGGCTCAACCTGGCCCAGCCGTGGCCGCTTTGCCAGGCCTTCAAGGCCGTGGCCGCCTGGCCCGAAGCCTTCGGCGCCAACCGCGAAAACCACATCGTCTCCAGCACGTCGGTCGTCAACCGCGTCACTTATGAGAAAGGCCGCGTCTCCTGGTCCACGTTCGACGCGCCTGAGAATACGGTTGATGTCCTGCGCCTGTCTTTCGCGCCGCGTTCGGTTATGGGAGGCGGCGGTCCGCTGTCCAAGAGGGGAGACCTGGATGCCGTGGGCTTCACCGTCAAGCCGCTCTCCAACGGGGACTGCCTCGTCAAGGTCCGGCATGACGGGCTCCGGGAGCTGGTGATCGAAGGCGACGACCCGCAGAAGGCCGTGGCCGCGCAACGGACACTCTCGTCGAAGGGCGAAAGCACGGAATTTTCTTTTCAGGGAAACCAGGTCCGATTGTTGGGCGACGCGGGACCAGAAGGCGGATTGGCCGATGTCGTTCTGGACGGCGTGAGGCAACTGACGTTGATCGACGCATACGCGTCTTCGCCGCGGCCCGGGCACGTGCTTTACGGCCGGAGCGGTCTGGCGGAAGGCCCGCACACATTGAAAATCACGGCCCGGGGCGCCGGAAATCCCATTTCCAAAGGATCGAAAATCGCCCTGACGGGGATCCAATATTCCAATGCCGGCGGTTCCGGGGGAACCGGAGAAGGCGGAGGCCCGCGCGGCGCCCAGCGCATGATCTTCGGCTACACCGACCGCGAAGATTATATCGATTCCAAGGGCTCTTCCTGGCGCCCGGGGACGGAGTTCATCATCCGGGCGGGAACGGACGCCGATTCGGTGGTCAAGGCCCTTTACACCGGGCGTCGCAGCCTCTTCATCGGCGGCACGAACGACCCCGAGCTCTATCGCTATGGTGCGCACGGCAAGGAATTCTGGATCAACCTCACCGTCGGGCCGGGCGCGTACGACGTGCGCCTTCTTCTGGCCGACACCAACACCAAGGCCAGGATGGACATTTTGATCAACGGGAAGGAAGCGGCCCGGGAATTGGATGTGGCCAAAGAGGCGGGCGGCCTCTTCAAGGCGCTCGATCGGATTTATCCCGGAATCGAAGCCCGCAACGGCTCGATCGAGATCCGTTTCAAGGGCTGCGGAGACAAGGACGCCGCCGTCCAGGCCGTCGAAATCGTCCCGGCCCTTTCCTCCGTCCGCTGAGGAGTCTCCTATGAACCGGCGCCAATTTATCCGCGATTCCGCTTTGGCCGGCGGGGCGACCGCCGCCGGGCGTCCCTTTACGGCTGTCGGCGGCGAACGGTCGCGGCCGGAGATTGCCGATTCCCCGCTTCCCGGATCGGGCGCCGCCCCGCGCCTGCCCGATCTCGATCCGGCCCGCTGGATATGGTATCCCAGCGGGCGCTGCCTGCAGAACACGTTCGTGCTGTTCCGGAAGGCGTTGACGTTGGACGCGGCCCCGCGGCGGGCCACGGGCTGGATCTGCGCCGACAGCCGCTATCTTCTCCAAGTGAACGGCGAGCGCGTCCAATGGGGACCCGCGCCGGCCGACCCGCGCTGGATGGAAGCCGATCCGCTCGATCTGACCTGGCGGCTCCGGCAGGGCCCAAATGCCCTCGGTGCCACTGTTCTCTATTATGGCCAGGGCGACGGAACCTGGCCGTGCGGGAAGCCCGGCTTTCTTTTCTGGCTGGAAATCGAGCACGCCGACGGCCGGACGGAGAAGATCGTTTCCGATCCGTCCTGGCAGGCCCACCTGTGCCGGGCCTGGCCGGCCGGACATTACAAACGTTGGTACCTGCGTGCCCTGCAGGAGGAATTCGACGCCCGCCGATATCCCCGCGGCTGGGCTGGGCCTGATTTCCGGCCCAGCGCCGATTGGCTGCCGGCGATGCCGCTGGCCGGATCGCCCAATAAGCCCAGTGTCTGCACCGATTATCCCGAATATCAGCTGGAGATCGCCGCCGATCCGAAGCTCACGGAACTGCGGCCCCGCTCCATTCCCCTGATGCGGGAATCGTTGGTGCCGGTGAAGAAACTGACGGAGTCCTTCCTTTTGGATTGGAAACGGCCGGTCGAGGAATATTTCGAGTGCCGCACCCCGGATGCCTTCCGCGCCGAAGCCGGTGCTCCCGTATCCGGAAACCCGGCCGAGGGATGGACCCTGTTTATGGACGGCCGCAGGGGTGCGGCGTTGACTTTCGAATTCGGGGAACAGATCGTCGGCTGGCCCCGCTTCACGATCGAAGCGCCGGCCGGCGCGGTGGTCGAGCTTCTCGTCCACGAAGCCCATCAGCCGGGAGGCCCGGTCCTCCTCAACTCCCACTTCGATTCCTGGACGCGCCTCATATGCGCGGAGGGCGTCAACGCGTTCGAGACGTTCGATTTCGAGAGCCTGCGCTGGCTGCAATTACATATCCATGGTGCGGCGGGGACCGTCCGCATCCGCGAAATCGGCGTGAGGCGGCGCGAATTTCCATGGCCGCACGAACCCCGCATTCTCATCGGCGAGCCGGCCTTGCAGCGGTTGATGGATGCGAGCATCAACACCGTTCGCAACAGCGCCCAGGAGACCTGTGTCGACGGCATGGCACGCGAGCGCCAGCAGTACAGCGGCGACGGCGCCCATCAATTAAAGGG
>Ga0182021_10005070_pt1 | contig 15554 bp, 8 predicted proteins | sample 612E3MmetaG_FD_120493 | JGI IMG/M metagenome (GOLD analysis project Ga0182021, IMG submission 120493) | Permafrost microbial communities from Stordalen Mire, Sweden - 612E3M metaG (Illumina Assembly) | ecosystem: Environmental > Terrestrial > Soil > Wetlands > Permafrost | place: Sweden... | reverse complement strand
CTTTGAAGCTTCCCCTGAAGACATCGTTCAGGACGTTGTATTGGGATTAATCGATAAACTTGAAATGGATGCCCAGATCGGAAATCTGACCGCTTATATCTACCGGTCAGTCAGGAACAGGATCATAGATACCCAAAAGAAAAAGCAACGGAATATATCGATCGAGAACTTTACGGACAGAAAAAACGAAAATTATTTACTTAACACAATACCCGATGAAACACCATCTGAAGAAAAGAATTATTCAAACATATCTCCGGAAGCGCTGCAGCAGGCCATTTCACAACTCCGGCCGGATGAACAGGCGGTGATCATTGCAACTGAGTTTGAAGATCAATCCTTTGAAGAACTTTCTGAAGAATGGGATGTTCCGCTGGGTACGCTGCTGTCGCGTAAGCACAGGGCGCTATCAAAATTGCAAAAAATATTGTTAAACAATCAAAAATAAAAAATCATGGAAACAGCAGAAATAAAAAATGAAAACCGTCATTTTTGCGGTGGACGCAGACATAAAGCCGGATGGGTGATACTGGGAATTGTCGGGTTTACAGCCTTTGCATTCCTTTTCGGAGCAGTTGTGATGTGGCTCTGGAACTGGCTGATGCCGGAAATTTTCCATCTTGGCATTATAACTTACTGGCAGGCTGTCGGCCTCGCTATCCTTGGCAGGCTCCTGTTTGGCGGTCTGCATCATGGAGCGCCTCATCACCGGGGAACTAACAAATTCGGGCCCTGGAGACGCAGGCACCCCATGGCCAATGGCATGAAATGGAATTACTATGAGCAGTATTGGAATGAAGAGGGGGAGAAGGCATTCAATGATTACGTTCAGCGAAAAAGCGGGAACCCGGAAGAGGGAAAGTAATCCTGATTGTTTACGATTTTCAGATTTATGATCTACGATTGAATTTACAAAGTACGATTAACGATTTAATATTCAAATAATCGAAAATCTAAAACCCAACAATTCAATCGTAGATCATCCAATCTGAAATAATCCTTTACCTTATCTTCACCAGTTTGAACGATTTATTTACTCCCCCACCCGAACGTATCATCAGCGTATAAACACCGGCAGGAAGATTATTCCCTTCTGCATTTCTCCCGTTCCAGATATAATGATGATAGCCCTGGCCGACCTGTGAATCTATAAGTGTACTGAGTGGTTTCCCATTGAGATCATAGACAAAAGCCTGTAAGAAGGTCGATTTTTCCGTTTTCAGGTCAACAGTAAGTTGATCCGTGAAAGGATTGGGCCCGAATTTGAGCATGGATATTTCGCCGGTTAACACCGGCAATCCGATGGTAACATCTGCTGAAACAATATTTGAGGGGACGGATTCATGATTGGTTTGATCCACCGTTGTCACATAAAACTGGTAACTGCCATTGGTCACGGTCAGAAAATATTGAACCCCAACGGTATGATCCAGCAGGGTAAAGGAACCGCCATTGACTGCTTCGTAAATGTTAAAGTGGTCGAAATCATTGATGTTCGGCTGTTCCCATTGAAGTGTGATATCCTGTGCAATGGGATTGAAAAGTTGCAGGTTGTTCGGAGGAGGAGGTACCTGGTCGGTAGCGCCGAAGGTGATTACGCCATAGTCAGCCGGAGAGAAAATGTTCGGGTTCGTGCAAGGCCACCAACTGTTGAAGCTGCTGGGGTCATCGAGGGCAAAGATGAAAATTCCGCTCTGGTTCTGGTTGTTGAAATTGATTTGCCAGGTAGAATCTGTACCCAATGGAATGACGAATTCATAAACCACATGTCCGGAAGCGCCGGAAATTTTTACCTGGGCATTTGGAACCAGGACAACTGTGCCTACACCTCCGTTATTGTAAATCGGCCGGTAACGGATCAGGTCACCGGTAGCATAATGCACGGCCCAGTAGTTTCCTTCGGAATTATCAGTAGGTGGCGGATAAACCCCGTCGTTATTATCATCCACATAGAGCGCAACTTCGTCATGATCATTCAGGATCGTATCATCAAAATTTTCAACGGCAACATAAAGCTCTGTCTTTGCTGCATTCACTTTAAAATAGCCGATCACGCTTGCAATAGGGTCAGGCGCATTATCATAGATCCCCAGGAAATCAGAAACATCCACCCGGAATGCATCGCTCCATTCTCCGGGACTTATTACTCCATCGATCACCGGCGTCGTTCCCACATAGGCGCTGATTTCATTGGTGACAAACCCGGAAGCAGTCCAACCGATGGCATCATTTGAATAAGGCGATTGAAGGGTATCGGAAATCCTTGCGGTAACAGCATAATAATAATGTGTTAAGGGCAAGGCCGTGCTGTCATTGAAAGTAAGCTGCCCTGCACCGGTCGTTCCCAGGGGTGACGAAGGGTAATCCGAGAAGTCATATATTTTCCTGTAGATGTTGTACCCGGTAACTCCTGATGAAGGCGATGCATTCCATGAAAGATGAACGTACGGATAAGCGCCCTGGGTGGCACTCAGACTGTTGGGCGGATCACCGACCGGAAGCAGGGTCACATCCCGCACCGTTGTCTGCCCGTCGGTAACCTGCACCCCGGTCAGAACCTGGGTAATATACCCTATGGCGGAATACCTTACCGAATAGGTACCTGCCGGAATATAACTGATCATATAGACAGATGAGTCATTCGTTAAATTATAATAAGTGGGTTGTCCTACAATCTCTGCCTTAACTCCTGCCTGGATGGCTGATCCCGATTTAACGGCATGCCCGGTGAGTATTCCTCCCCCCGGATCGGAATTGATATTGTAAAGGTTGCCTCCGCTTCCGAAGTTCCTGGCATGTACTGCCTTGCCACCCGTTACACAAACTTTCCCGTCATCCGAAAGATCAAGGCAGAAGAGAGAACCCGCCGTGTTCAGCGTGAAATAGGGCGTATTGCTTTGTTTCCGGAATAAATAAAAATCGGGTCCCGAATTATCAAGAGGTCCCCAGCCCGCTGCAGCAATGATGGAACCGTCGCCGCTGACATCCACACATTGTACCATGTCGCCCATGTTGGGATAGATCCATAACGGATCCGGTGAATTGTTATTAAAAACATACAATTCCCCGTCATAGCCTGCGGTAAGGAATACGAGCGTCCCGACCGCAATTGTGCTGCCATCGTCAGATATTCCCATTCCACAAACCCATGAATTTGTCCCGTTCACTTTGTGACTCCATTTTTGAGTGTAGGTCAGCAAAACATCATCGTATTCATAGAGGTAAACATAACCCGAGAAATTCCCGTTTACGATATATTTCCCGTCTGTTGAGATGGCGGGAGGATATTGATCCGAAGTCGGCGCATCAAAGATCAGGGAACCGCTGGTTCCGTTCAGAATATGAACGAGGGTATATCCTCCTCCGTACTCTCCCAGCAACACCCGGGTTGCAGGTTTATTGATGACCAGTGAAGCGAAGCTTCCGGGAAAGGATTTTATCCATACCGGTGTACTTTGCCCGACCGTGTAACAATAAACGAAGCTGCTGTCACTGGCAGGCAGGTTGGATGCACCAACAAAGACTTTCAGCCCGTCGCCGGAGATCTGGATCCCGGTTACCGACCTGGAGATCGTGGTTGACCAGATGGGTGTTGATGAAGCAGGTGTATAAACTTCAATGGAATGGCTGTAACCATTCGCGATTTTGGAACCATCTTCGGTCATATCCACTGATTCCTCCGTGGTTTGAATGGTCAGGGGAACTTCCCATAACGGAAGATTGGAAGTGCCATACAGTGACAGTCGCTGGTTGTTCAGCGTCCATCCCGCAGCCGTCTTCTGAGCCTGAGCCGAGACTTTTGCGACATTGCCGATGGCGGCAGCATCAATGGCATGCCAATTGGTTCCGGGTACTGCAACAGGTTTAAGTGTGTTCTGCTGTCCGTTTGCAATCGCATTGCTGGCAGAATGAATTTCGACCTGAACTCCTTTTACCGGATCGGTTGAAATTCTTTGTGTATGCGAGAGGGTGTTCTGGGCAGATACAACCTGGCAAACGAGCGCACATGAGGCGAAAAGAAGGAGAAGTTTTTTCATGGGTTTCATTATTTATCAGGAGAATACTGAATCGGAATTTACTTAATACAAATATCAGTCGTTTTTATCTGGATTGGAAAAAAATCGGAAAATATTTCTGATAAATTATTTTATTTTCAATCACCCTGACGCTCTCTTCAAGGAGGTGAAATTCGTTACTACTTCTCCCCTTATCCTACAGGAGAATCTGCCTGTAGTGCAGGCAGGGGGATGAGGTGAATACATTAATTCCATGCTATGCAACCGTGAAGAAACCTGAACGGCGACTAAAATTATATCCTTTCGGGGTTTCTTAATGACAGGATGAATGCTCTCCAAGGATTAAATTTTCCACGGTCTATTGATTTTTTTGGGTCTTTTATTATCTTTGCCGTTAATTTAATCTAAATAAAGATTATTATGAAACGAAATATTGTCATCTTCGTCGTTTTGGTTCTATCCGGGTCACACGCCTGGTCGCAAGGAACCTCCTATTGGGGAATACCGCTGCTTGGCGATGATGCCCCTTCATTTACAGCTGAATCCACTACGGGCACAATCAATTTCCCAAAAGATTTTGGAGATAAATGGAAAGTTCTTTTTAGTCATCCTGCTGATTTTACACCCGTTTGCTCCTCGGAAATTCTTGAGATGGCAGCCCTTCAGGATGATTTTAAGAATATGAATGTTGATCTTATTGTTATCTCAACTGATAAATTGGAAACCCATAACAAGTGGGTAAAATCGATAGATTCCGTTGTATACAAAAACAGGAAACCACAGAAGATCAATTTCCCTCTTGTGGCGGATGAGGATCATTCGATTGCAAGAAGATATGGGATGATTCACGCAAACACCAGTACCACCAGGTATGTCCGGGGCGTTTTTATTATCGATCCCATGAATAAGGTTCGTGCCATGTTCTTTTACCCGATGAATGTAGGGAGGAATATGGATGAGATTACAAGAACAATCCTGGCTTTGCAAACTTCAGATAAAAACAAGATTCTTACTCCTGCCAACTGGCGTGCCGGCGATGATGTACTTATTCCTGCTACAAAAAACCCAGGTGATCAACGGGATTTAGCGAAAAAGGATTTTCCGGATCTTTATATGCTAACCTGGTATATGTGGTACAGTAAGTTAAAATAAAGGAATTTGGGAAATGACGGAGTTAATAATTTGCAGTGCGTAATTAAAATTTTAAACCCCTGTCAAAACACTTTTTGCCGTCCCCTCTATCGTCCCCCAAATTAATATAACCCCGTATTTCATTGATTTATGGAGATTATCGTTATATGATTGTGGATTATTATTCCAGATCAATTGAAATGATAAAATCTTATACGCAAAGTGCGAAGTGCAAATTATTATTACACCTTGCACTTTACACTTTACACTTGAACTTGTGGGCCCACCTGGAAATAAAAAATTTCTCCTTATTTCATCTTTTTACACCTAACTGCCTTTCAAATAGGCAAATATATTACCAATCCTCATCCTATAAAAATAATATTAAAGTAGAATAATGCATAATAGGTGCATAATTTGTTTTACCTATGTTTTACCATTTCTATGAATCTACATTTTATTGTGTTTTTTTTGAGACATAAGTCTGACACTTATATTAGCATATCATTCTTCATGCTGTGGCATTCATGATCAACTTGGCAGTTTCCGGCCCAAGGTTATATAGCGAATTGCTATGAATCCTTAATTTCAGTCATTAACTTTCCCTGAAAAATAATCAATCGTATTGTAAATTTCCTCAACTTTTTAGGACCCTTTAAAGTAGCGTTTTTTTTTGAAACTCTGATTCTATCTGATCAGGCGATAATCCTAGACATAAGCTACACGCTCATTAAATCCAAGGTTAAATATTGTTCCCAATTTTACTGAGAACATTTTCCTATTTTTGTTTGGAAAACCATTTAGCTAATTATGCTCAATAACAAAAGGATAGTCGTTGTACTACCGGTATACAATGCTGGAAGAACTTTAATTCAAACGATAAACGAAATTCCCCGTGAAATTGTTGATGAGATTGTTCTTGTTGATGATGCCAGTACTGACAATACAATTGAAGTGGCAAAATCGATCCCGATAAGGCATATTATTTGCTTAGAGAAGAACAAAGGGTACGGAGTAAACCAAAAAACCTGCTATGATACAGCATTAAGCCTTGGTGCAGGTATTGTTATCATGCTTCACCCTGATTGCCAATATGCACCAAAGTTGATTCCTGCTATGGTATCGATCATTGTAAGCAAACAGTACCTTGTTGTCATAGCTTCCCGCATCCTGGGAAGGGGAGCAGTTAAAGGGGGAATGCCAAGGTATAAGTATTTCTTTAATCGTGTACTAACCATTATCGAGAATTTGCTTGTCAATGATAAGCTGTCTGAATATCATTCAGGCTTTAAGGCATTTTCAAGAGAGGTACTGGAAAAAATCAATTACCATGCAAATTCCAATGATTTCGTGTTTGAAAACTAAATGTTGTCTCAGATCATTTATGCTGGTTACTCTATTGATGAAATTACATGCCCTACAAAATATTTCCCTGAAGCCTCATCCATAAACTTAAAAAGAAGCATTGTTTATGGACTTGGGGTACTCCAGACATCGTTTCGTCATTTTTTTCAACGGAAAAGACTTGCCTCATACGAGATTTACAATAAAAAATAACACATCCCGGTAATACTAAGGATTACGAAGGTAAAAATCTTTTATAAACATTACGATAGCATGACCAAACAGAAACAAAAACCAAAACCCGCAAAATCAATTCAAGTAAAAACCACCATCCAAAAAGATTACACAGCATACTGGTTGATAGCAGGTTTTATACTCATATTAATTGTTTATTTTCTTTCTCTTTCAAATGGTTTTACAAATTGGGACGACAATCAATATGTTGACAATCCATATATAAAAGACCTGTCTCTATCAGGTATAGTAAAAATCTTTTCTGTTTATTTCTGGGGGAATTATCATCCTCTTACCCTGTTATCACTTGGGATAGATCGACTCTTAGGGGGTGGGGGTCCTTTTATGTTTCATTTCACCAACCTGATTCTGCATTTATCAAACAGTTATTTAGTTTTTTTATTGGTTAAACGACTTACTAAAAACAATCTTTTAGCTGTATTGACATTCATAATGTTTGGATTACATCCTTTGCACGTTGAATCAGTTGCCTGGGTCTCCGAAAGAAAAGATGTTCTGTATTCGTTTTTTTTCTTGCTATCGCTTATCCTCTATACAAAATATGCTTCCTGCCGGAAAAGTATTTATTATGGGTTTTCACTTCTATTTTTTCTTCTTTCCTTACTATCCAAAGGGCAGGCAGTAGTGTTGGCAGCTATTCTCCCTTTCATTGACTACGTAGTGGGCAGGAAATGGTTTTCAGTAAAAGTTCTGTCGGAAAAAATACCATTTTTCATTCTTTTATTGATATTTGGATGGGTCGCTTTTCGGGCACAAGAATCCTCGAATGCTTTATACTTTGTGCATTACTCACTGCCTGAAAGGTTCGCTTTTGCTTCTTTTGGATTAACCCAATATCTGAGTAAAAGCATTTTGCCCATAGGCCTTTCAGCATTTTATCCATATCCACTAAGACTATTAAATGGAAGTATCCCTTCATATTATTGGCTATTTATTGTTCTACTCCCCGGTTATTTGATAGGTACTTATTTCTTATTTAAGCGTTCGAAATTCTATGCCTTTGGGCTGGGTTTGTTCTTTCTGAGTATCTTTCCTGTTCTACAGATAATTCCTGTGGGAGCAACAATTATGGCCGACCGTTATTTTTACATTCCGTCAGTTGGACTGTTACTATGTATCGCAGTTGGTTTGATTGAAATCAGGAATATTACAATCAGGTATGTCCTATTCATATTGTTTGTATTTATGTTCTCATGCTTGTCGTTTTCACGTTGCGGCATTTGGAAGGACAGTATTACTTTATGGGATGATGTGATCAAAAAATATGACTACTCGATATATGCGTTTTACAATCGTGGTACTGCTTACGGTGACCTTGGGCAATGGGAGAAGGCAATACCCGATCTTTCCAAAGCGATCGAGATTGACCCCAATAAAACTACCGCTTATTACCAACGTGGCGTTGCCTATGGTAAACTTGGACAATGGGATAAGGCAATAGCAGATTACTTAAAGCAAACCGAGATTTCCCCTAATGATATCCGGGTATATGTCAATTGTGGCGCTGCTTACGCGAACCTTGGACAATGGGGAAAAGCTATAGTCGAATACTCAAGGGCCATCAAGATCGATTCAAAGAATTTAGGAACATATTGCAATCGTGGCATTGCTTACGGGAATCTTGGGCTATGGGAAAAAGCGATAGCAGATTACTCCACGGTGATTGATATTAACCCGAAATACCCCGATGTGTATATAAATCGTGGCAATGCTTACGGAAACATTGGGCAGTGGAAGGAAGCAATAGCAGATTACTCAAGGGTGATTGAGATCGACCCCAGCAATTCGATAGCATATTATGATCGTGGCGTTGGCTACACTAACATCAAGCAGTGGGATAAGGCATTTGCCGATTTTTCAAAGGCTACGAAGATTGACCCAAATTTTGCTAAAGCCGTTTCCAACAGGGAAATTGTTTATAAGATGCTAAACGGTGAGAAGAAGTGATAATAAATTCCCCTGTCTTTTAGAAAATTTTATGCCATCTTCAATGCTGATACTTGGCCAATTATGAACAACAAATTGGAATTTGTTGTTTAATTTTCTCTCCTGTTAAATAGTCGAAGTTATGGGAGCGGAATATCCACACATACTCGTCAGGTAATTGAAAAAACCGCATTTAAAGCGTTTTGTTTACACAAATGTTTGCACAAATCAAAAAGGGTCCCAGAAGAAAATTTCCGAAACCCTTGTCAATCTTGTGGGCCCACCTGAAAATATTTATTAATCTATATTACTTTGCGGGTGGATAAGCAACCGTTTACCCATGAAAATATTATAACCCCACGTTTTATTCTGTGCAGGAATAGTTGTGTATGTATAGCTGGCAATATTGATTGTTTCGCCTGCTGTGTCCTTTTTCACATCATGTGACAGACCAGTGTTAGTTTGAGCGTTTAAAGTCAAAGACGCAGTGATGACAAAAAAGATAAATAGAGTTCTCATAACCTAAATGTTGTCGGACCCATGACTAACATCTCATGGGCAACTGGTAAAGATAATTGAATTAGGTTGTCCCCGCAAATGCCTTTTGGGTGAATTAAAATAATGAGATTACCCAATATGGAGTTTGCAAACGAACGGAATCCCAGATCGGGTTTGTGTATGTCCTAAGAATCTTTGGTATTCATCACTAAGGACTGCAGGCATAAAGAAACCGAGGGTATGAATCTGACTGACGCGCAGGTTATGACTGGCATAGAGGTTAAATTAAAAGGCTCTTCAACTTATTAAATATATTTAGTTTTAGTATTTTTGCTTCCAAAATCGTAAATAAATTTCAAAGAGAAATGAGAAACAAAATCTGGTTGTTGTCCTTTTTTTTGATTCTGCTGTGTGCATTCTTTCAGGGTTTTTCCCAGATCCAGGCACCAGCCACACATCCTGATACTACTGGTTATCCCGACTGGATCCAGATGATGCAGGATCCAAATGCACGTTTTCACGATGTTCAGAATGCTTTTTACAGTTATTGGAGAAATCGTACCGATTACAAGGGTAATGGCTGGAAGGTGTTTAAGCGCTGGGAATACATTAACGAATCACGAGTTTTACCGGACGGGAAGTTGCAGTCGCCTGATTATGTCAGGAACGAATACCTCAGGTATATCAATAATATCAATAAGTCGTACTCTCCCCTCTCACCCGGCGGTAGCTGGACGCTGGTAGGGCCTTCGTTATACCCGGTTAACGGAACAACACAACCAACAGGCATCGGCAGGATCAATGCCATTGCTTTTCATCCAACGGATGCCAATACTATTTATATCGGGTCGCCTTCCGGAGGATTCTGGAAGACAACCGACGGAGGAAGCACCTGGGTAAACCTGTCCTCCAACATGCCCACACTGGGGGTTTCTTCAATTTTGATTCATCCGACTGATCCTAATACCATTTATATTGGTTCCGGTGACCGCGATGCCGCTGATGCACCGGGCATGGGCGTTTTTAAAAGCATTGACGGCGGAGCAACCTGGACCCAGATAAACAACACCATGGGAAATGTGACGGTAGGAGCGATGATCATGCATCCCTCCGATCCCAATACCATCCTGGCAGGCACCAGCTATGGCATATATAAAACAACCAACGGCGGAACGACCTGGAGTCTGACATCACCTGTTTATGCAAATTTTAAAGACATCAGATTCAAGCCAGGCGACCCGACTATTGTTTACACGGCATATGCACATAGCTCAGGCGCAAAATTCTACCGGTCAACAAATACCGGAAATACCTGGACAAATATTACCTCTGGAATTCTTAACGCCGGGACAGCTGCTGTCGGGGCCCGGTTTGTAATTGGTGTTTCGCCGGCAAATCCCGGATATGTTTACCTGGTTCAGATTCAACAGACCACCAAGGTGTTTCAGGCTTTGCTCCGGTCAACTGATAGCGGGTTGAATTTCTCCACGCAATCAACTACTCCCAATTTAATGGATTACGCATGTGATGGCAGCGGTACAGCCAGCCAGGCTACCTATGACCTGTGTATTGCCGTTGATCCTGCTGATGCCAATACCGTTTATGTCGGCGGAATCAATAACTGGAAAAGCACCAACGGCGGGGTAACCTGGGGTATCATCTCGCACTGGCTTGGCAGTACGTATGGAACAATGTGTGCTGCCTCCCTCCATGCCGACCAGCACGTGTTTGGCTGGTCTCCCTTGAATGGTAGACTTTATATCGGTCATGACGGCGGTATTGACTGGACGAATGATGGCGGTACAACCTGGACTGAAATAACAAGCGGACTTCAAATCAACCAGATCTATAAAATCGGGCAGAGCGCTACAAACGCCAACCTCATCATGACGGGTCAGCAGGATAACGGAACTGCCGTGAGCGACGGATCGACCTTTACCACTGTGATCGGCGGCGATGGAACAGAATGTGCCATCGATTACACCGATGAAAGTTATCGTTACGGCTGCTATGTGAACGGTGATATACAACGGTCAACGGGTGGTTCCTTTTCCCGAATTGCGCTTCCCGGCAATGGGATCACCGAGGCCGGTCCCTGGGTAACACCTTATTTCCTTCATGAAACAGACCCCAATACCATGTTTTCAGGTTTTAAAAATGTGTGGAGGACCAACAATGTGAAAGCTTCGTCGGCCTCTGCAGTATCCTGGTCAGCAATTTCCACGGGGGAAACTACAACCTGCATTGCGCTGGAGCAATCGCCTGCAGATGCAAATGTTGTCTATGTGGTCAGGTCCGGGTCGATCAAACGAACTGACAATGCAAATGCAACTCCTGGTTCTGTGACATGGACTGCTTGTGCGTTACCCTTTACTTATACACCCACCGACCTCGCGGCTCATCCTACCAATCCGAACATCATCTATGCAACTGCCAATTATGGTGTTTATAAATCTATTGACAAAGGGGCCACCTGGACGGACATCTCAGGCACGCTGCCTTCCCTTTTTACGAATTGTCTCGTTTATGACAAGAACAGCAACGAAGGACTTTATGTTGGTAACCAGAACGGAGTTTATTACAGGGATGGAGGTATGTCTGACTGGGTGCTATTCAGCACAGGGCTGCCGGTTACCGATGTAAGAGAACTTGAGCTGTTTTATGATCCGGTTGGAACCCAGCACCGTATCAAAGCTGCAACATACGGCCGCGGGCTCTGGCAAAGCGACCTCATTGAAACCGGGGTTCTCAACCCGACCAATTTAGTTGCTAACCCGGTGAGTTCAACAGAGATCGACCTTACCTGGGCACTTAATCCCAGTAACAACAATGTTGTATTGGCTTATAGTACGAGTCCCACGTTCGGCACGCCGGTGAATGGAACCTCCTACGCATCTTCATCGACGATCCCGGGTGGCGGATTCGTTCTTTACAATGGAAATGCTACTTCCTTCAACCATACTTCCCTTACAGCAAGTACAATTTATTACTATAAACTCTGGTCGTATAATGGCAGTGTTCAATATTCAGGCGGAACTACGGCTAATGCCAAAACCTTCTGCACCCTTATTACCTCTTTTCCCTGGAGTGAAGGATTCGAACATTCCGGTAGCATGCCATCCTGCTGGACGCAGGAATATGTGTACGGGACAGATAACTGGCAGATAGCCACCAGTGGTATTTACAGTCACCCTTCCGGGCCCCATACCGGTTCCTACCTTGCCCGTTTCAATTATGTTACCTATTCAAACGAGAATTACAAGACCAGACTGGTCAGTCCCCCCATCAATCTGACAGGACTCTCAAACCCGGTTCTGAGGTTTTGGCATACCCAGGAATTGTGGTCGCCGGACCAGGATGAACTGAGGATTTATTACCGTACAAGTTTACTGGGCACCTGGAACCTTATTGCCACCTACACCTCATCCATTGCCAGCTGGACACAGGAAAACATACAGCTTCCCAGTCCAAGCTCAACTTATTACATCGCTTTTGAAGGCACAGCCAACGGTGGCTTTGGAGCATGTGTGGATGACATTGCAATCACAACGAATTCCCTGACCTGGGACGGGACAGGTTCGTGGACCGATTATACAAAATGGACGCCCCATTACCTTCCTGCAACTTTTGATAACACCATCATCAATACAGGAACATGTTCGGTAAATTCAAACATCTCTTGTAAAAACGTTACGGTTAATACAGGAGCGTTCTTGTCGGTCAATCCGGCAAATACGATGACCGTAAACGGAAATATAGTTATCATTCCTTAGCTGGTCAGTTGGGAAAAAGGACTTGTTTAATTTCCTGAAAATTTTAATAAGCAACAGGAACGTGCCATTATGTGGGTTGTCTTTTTTCATATTCAGAAAAGAGAAGTGCCCTGGGCCACGGAGGTCTGCAGATCCAATAAACATATGGGATATACGGTACACTGGGATTCGGGAGTTATTAACGGATTTAAAAACTTTATTCGAAAAACATACCGGGTAACGCGTTGCCCAAGGGTTGATAATTTTTAACCAAAGAAAGTAAATACTCTCCAGCCCCTACTGATGGCAATGAGCCAATAACAATGAACAAATAAAAATTTCCCCATCGGGATAACTGTTCATTCGGTAAAGGCGATTTTATTTTGTAATTATAATAATGGTATCTTTAGTGTTTCCAAAAAAACCGGGCCATGAAAATCAAAAAAATGCTTCTTTTACTTTTAATTGTTATTCCCGCAATCACCTTTGCAGGAAACATTTTTGGAACCATAACCAAAAATGGGAAACCTTTTGCGAAACAACTGGTCAAAATCACCACCAATGATGGTACTTTAATTAAATCAGACAGTACCGATGCTTTGGGTTATTTTTCCATAACCATCAAACAGGTAGGTCAATTTAAACTGAGTGCCGGGGGAGCCGTTACAGACGTCTCTTCAAACAACAGTCCAACCGGATACAATTTTATCCTGGTGCAAAACAATTCGAAATGGCAGCTGATCAAAAAATAGAACCTGCAAAATCCAGAAAAGACCGCTGGGAAAAGGCAGATATCATTTTGCGTCCCTTTGGCGCCCTGATCACTGCCCTTACGATCGCGTTTGTCAGTTATATTGCTTCCTCTTACCTGAATAAAAACCAGGAAAAGGAAGCAAGAACCAAACTTTACACCGAGTTAATGACCAAACGCGAAGAATCGGAAAGCGCACTTCGAAAGGATATGTTCAACTCCATCATGAACAATATTTTGAAAGATAAAGTCAGTGCATCCCTTGATGAAAAGATTCTTCAGCTTGAACTGCTCACCTATAATTTTCATGAATCGTTGAACCTGATGCCGCTGTTTGAATACCTGAACAGGTGCAATAATAAAGAAAACAGGGATCCGGCCTTAAGACAAGCGTATAAATACAGGTTGATCAAAATGTCGAAAGCCACCATTGCCAAGCAAATATCCACCCTTGAAGCGGTATCAAAACCGGTCACGTTCACTTATGAAGATACCTTGTATACCTATAAAAACAAAAAGGAGTATAAAACTGACAGTGCATTCCGGGCACATATCGATGAATTAGTTGAGCAAAATTCAATTGCCCTGAATGGAACGGATCCATTCTGCACCTATGTAGATTCGGTTTTCAATGGAACCACTTATGATTCCCTGCAACAGGTTGTCCGCATAAAAATTCTGGATTACGATACGAATGATGCTTCTGTAAAAGTGCGATTGACCATTCAGACAAATTATCCCGGGAAAAACAGGGCTCCCGAAATGCCACGTCAAACCGAGTTTTTGGTTAATTATTTCGAGTTCCCGATGATCGACAATACACGTTTGAAAAATGACATGCGACTTGCCGTTGTGCTGAACAGCCTTGTCAGCGAAAACAGGTTCAATAATTCCGGCCGCGTGGCAGGTAAGAGTTACAGAATTGAATTAAAAGCTATTTATTTCCCGGGCTCACGCTCCAGCCTTAAAGAACAACCTTATTTTGATGACATCGTTTCAAAGCTCCTGCTTAAGAATTGATTGCAGGGTCTTTAGGGATACCTCAAATCCAAGTTAGAAACACCCGCTTTTTGCCCAAAGATTGGGGCACATCATATGGGGGAGTGTACTAATCGAATAAGTGATCAATGAAAAGTGAACAATTAAAAAATGCCGTCCCGGGTACTTGGAACGGCATTTTTTATTACACTGTGTTTCCAAATCTAACTTGCAAAAATGTTTTCTGGATATGTTTGGGGATTATGATCTCAGTTCAATTGAAATGATAAAGTCTAAAACGAAAAGTGCAAGGTGTAAATAAAAATTACACCTTGCACTTTACACTTTACATTTGAACTTGTGGGCCCACCTGGACTTGAACCAGGGACCACCTGATTATGAGTCAGGTGCTCTAACCAACTGAGCTATAGGCCCGGCAATTTCGTTTACGATTTACGATTGATGGGGCGCAAAAGTAGAAAAAAAATCGCATTTTTGCAAAACGCTTATCATCATTAGTGCTGGCTGAAAGTTATCTTCCTGGAAATATTCTTTAACCACAAAGGCGCACAAAGCATGACAGCAGGCAGGTCTGTGTAATCCAAACAAGGCACAAATGCTTTTTTAACCGCAAAGTCCGCAAAGCCTGCCGGCAGGCAGGCAGGGTTTTACGCAAAGATCGCAAAGAAAATTATTACACCAAGAACCTCGGAGAAAATCGTAAATCGTAAATCAAAATAATGCTTCAACTCTCCTCTCATATTCCTCATTCCACATCGATAAAAAACATCATCTTCGACTTTGGCGGGGTGATCTGCAACCTTGATATCCGCCGCAGTGTTGAGAAATTCAAGGCGTTCGGCCCGCCAAAAGTGGAATTCTCAGGCGATCAGAAAGAACAGG
>Ga0182021_10005069_pt1 | contig 15554 bp, 7 predicted proteins | sample 612E3MmetaG_FD_120493 | JGI IMG/M metagenome (GOLD analysis project Ga0182021, IMG submission 120493) | Permafrost microbial communities from Stordalen Mire, Sweden - 612E3M metaG (Illumina Assembly) | ecosystem: Environmental > Terrestrial > Soil > Wetlands > Permafrost | place: Sweden... | reverse complement strand
CCTTCGCGTATCCGTCGACGATTGCACTCGCTGATACGGTCTGGTTTCCAGCGCTTTCCACCCGGTCGGAATTCCAGTCCAAAGATTATCGTCTCGTCGGGCTTCCGGGCAACGGCAATCTCCCGGTTCACACGTTCCTGCAGGGATCCAACGATATTGACTGGGTGGCCTATTGGGACAACGGAGCCGAAGGCAACTACCTGATTCCTTTCGACGGGACCGCCACATTCAACTATTCCCCTGGGCGCGCGTTCTGGATTCTGAACAGAGGCCCAATGACGATTACCACGTCAGTTCCGACCGTTCCTCTGGATTCACTGCGGTCCATCGCGATCCCGCTCCATCAGGGCTGGAACCTGATCACCAATCCGTTCCCCTCAACGATTCCATGGTCTTCTGTGCAGAGCGTGAACGGAGCCGGCACCATCCCGGACATCTGGTCCTATAGCGGTTCATTCACGAGATCTTCATCCTTCGAGCCCTGTGTGGGGTACATGTTCGACAACCCGGACAATCGTGCAACCGTCCGGATCCCTCTCACCGGGACACCTGCAAAAAGCGCCGGGGCCGGCGACTCCTCCCTCTGGCGAATCAGCATCCGGCTTTCGTCGGGGAACACTATTGAGGAGGCGACCAGTATTGGCATTTCCCCGAAGGCATCACAAGGAAGAGACCCTCTTGACCTGCGTATGCCGCGCAGCATTGGAAAAGGACCGGGCGTGTTCCTGGAGCGTCCAGGATGGGATCCCGGTGGAAGCGTCTTTGCGACGGACATGCGTAAGGAAATCGGGGTGGTGGAGATCTGGCCATTCAGTGTGAGGTCGCCAGTTCGGGAACCAGCTCTTGTCTCTTTTTCCGGAGTGATGGATGTCCCGTCACGCTACCAGGTTCTCCTGATTGATGATGAGCGGAGCCGGTCTGTCGGCCTTCGTGAACATCCTGCGTACAGGTTCGTCCCGGCAACGCCGGTGTCACAATTCCGTATTGTGGTGGGAACAGAAGAGGCGGTTCGCGAAGTGCTGGCGGAGCTCTTGCCGAAGGAGTTCGCGCTGGGGTGCAACTTTCCAAACCCGTTCAATCCTTCCACCACGATTCCCGTCGCCGTGCCTCGCAGCTCGAATGTTGTCTTGAAAGTGTACACGATTCTTGGTGAAGAGGTACGAACGGTCTTTGCGGGATCTCTCGAGCCGGGTCATTACTGGTTTGTATGGGATGGCAGCAGCGCCTCGGGCCGGCCGGTCTCCACCGGTGTGTATCTGATCCGGCTGACCCTTGAAGGCGGAAAGAACCTGTCGGGCAAAATGCTTCTGCTGAAATAATTGGCTTGGCGTCAATCGCACACAGCCCCATCCGAACACGATATCTCAGAGGCAGAGCCATGAGCACCGGAAGGCTCCTCATCCTTCTCCCCTGTCTCTTCTTCATCTCCTCATGCACCGCTCAGCAGCCCTCGACGGACAGGCCTCCCGCCGTCGCCGGGCAATTTTATCCGGGCGGGTCCGACGAACTCCGCACAACGCTCACCGGATTGTTCAACGCCGCTCTTCCATCCCGTAACCTTGCCGATGTCAGGGCGATTATTGTTCCTCATGCGGGCTACGTCTATTCGGGCACAGTGGCGGCATCAGGGTTCAATCAGATCGACACTTCCCGGAAGTACGACAATATCTTCATCATCGGACCGAGCCACCATGTGGGCTTCGAGGGAGCCTCGGTCTATACGCAGGGGAACTTCATCACTCCGCTCGGGACTGTGGAGGTGAACCGGAACCTCGGCGAGGAGCTGATTCACGGAAGCCCTCTCTTCAGTTCCAGGACCGATGCCCATGCGTCCGAGCACAGCGTTGAGGTTGAGATCCCGTTCCTCCAGCACATCCTGCCGAGACCATTCCGTATCGTGCCGATCGTCGTCGGCGCCAATGCCGCGGGGACATGCAGCAGGATTGCCGACGTGCTCAGGCCTTACCTGAACGGCCGCAATCTGTTCATCGTCAGCTCCGACTTCTCTCATTATCCTGCATACGAGGATGCGGTCATCGCAGACAGCAGGACAGCCGAGGCGATCGCTTCCGGTTCCCCCCGAAACCTTCTGGAGGCAATGGAGAGGAACGCAAAGGTCCATGACCTGGCGACAAGCCTTTGCGGATCGTCTGCAGTCCTCACGCTCATGGACATGATATCGTCCGACTCAGGCTATACCTTCACCAGGATCCAGTACAAGAACTCCGGCGACTCCCCCGGCGGGGACCGGCATAATGTTGTAGGCTACTGGGCCATCGTCCTCTCGCACGGAACGGGGGGCTCGCCTTCACAGACGCGCACTGTGGAGCCCTCAGAGGGGTTTTCTCTCAACCAGGAGGAGCGCAGCCGCCTGCTCTCCCTTGCCCGGCAGACGGTTGAAACGGTCTCATCCGGCGGCCGTCCCGGCGCGGTCGATCCCGCCACGCTCACTCCGGCACTCACGGCTCCCTGCGGCGCGTTTGTGACCCTCTACAGTCACCATGAGCTCCGCGGATGCATCGGGCGGTTCGATCCCTCCGATCCTCTCTACAGGGTCGTGCAGGAAATGGCCGAGGCCGCCGCCACCCAGGATTACCGTTTCCCTCCCGTCATGCCGGCCGAGGTGAAGGGGCTGCAGATCGAGGTATCGGTGCTCACGCCCATGCGCCGTATTAACTCCCCCGAGGAGTTCCGTCTCGGCAGAGACGGGCTCTACCTGAGAAAGAACGGGCGGTCGGGCACATTCCTCCCTCAGGTCGCCGGGGAAACCGGCTGGACGAAGGAGGAATTCTTCGGCCACTGCGCCCGCGACAAGGCAGGGATCGGATGGGATGGCTGGAAGGATGCTGAGCTCTATGTCTACGAAGCGATGGTCTTCGGTGAACCGGACAGATAACCACATCATTGCCGCGGTCGCAGCCCTGGGAATGACCTCGATCGCCACGCAGATCCTCCTGGTGCGCGAGTTCGTCTCGGTTTTCGAGGGTAATGAGCTCGTCATCGGAGTTGTTCTCGCCGCCTGGATGGTGTTGACCGGCGCGGGATCGTTCCTCGGAAGGTTTTCGCTTCCACTCGCCCGCACACAGGCCCCGCTGACCACAGCCCTGCTCGCCCTTTCGCTCCTTCCTGCCCTTGCGGTCTTCCTCCTCCGCTACCTGCGCAATATTGTCTTCACTCCGGGAAGCATGATCGGCCTTGCCCAGGCATTGTACGGCTCGGCCCTCATCCTCTCCCCCTATTGCCTCCTCTCAGGATTCCTTTTCGTCTTCGCCGCTTCCCTCTCCTCCGGGCGCCCGGAGGAAAACTCCATCGGCGCCCTCTACGCATGGGAATCGCTCGGGAGCGCAGCCGGCGGGGCGCTCTTCGGGGTCGTGCTGGCCTCCGAGCTCGAAACCTTTCAGACGCTCTTCCTCCTGATGCTCGGAGATGCCTGCGTGGCATTCCTGGTTGCCCGCCGGGAAGGCTGGGGGAAGGCAGCCGCCCTGACGCTGGCCGCGGCCGCATGCGCCATGGCGATATTCTGGAACGCCGACCTTCTCACCCGGGGTTTCCTCTTTCCGGGGCAGGAAATCGTGGAATTCGGGGATACCCCCTACGGATCCCTCACCGTCACCAGACAGGGGGATCAGCTGAACTTCTTCGAGAACTCAACGCTGATGTTCTCCACAAACGACGTTGTGACGAACGAGGAGATCGTCCACTATGCGATGGCCCAGGTCGACTCCCCAAGGCGGGTGCTCCTGATCTCCGGGGGGATTTCGGGAACGGCGCGTGAGATCCTGAAATACGGCGTCGACATGGTAGACTACGTCGAACTGGACCCGCGTGTGATCTCTATGGGGAGGAAGTACACCAGGGCTCTGGACGACCCGAGGATCCGCGTCATCAACGACGACGCCAGAATCTTTGTCAGGAATGCGGCGGGACCGTACGACGCGGCGCTGATTGCCCTGCCCGACCCGGCAACCGCCCGGGTCAACCGCTTCTACACATTGGAGTTCTTCCGAGACCTGAAGCGGACGTTGAGCGACAGCGCGGTCGTCTCTATCGGACTTCTCCCCGCGGCGGATTACCAGGGGGCCGAGGCCCGGCGGGTCAGCTCGGTTCTTGCAAGGACCCTCCGGCGGACGTTTGCCAGGGTGCTGATCGTCCCCGGCCAGAGGAACTACTTTCTGGCTTCGGACGCCGTGCTCGATATCAGAATCGCCGGCCTCATCGGGCGCCGCGGGATCAGCACGACCTATGTCAACGGATGGTACCTTGATGACCGCGACCTGGCCGAACGAAGCGCCGGTCTTGCCGCCGCCCTCGACAGCGCTTCCACGCTCAACACGGATTTCCAGCCGGTCTGTTACTACCGGCAGATGGAATACTGGCTGAGCTACTTCACTGTCGATCCCCTCCCCTGGATAGCCCTGGCCGCCGCGGGGTCCATGTTCCTGCTCGCCCGGAGCAGCGCGGTGGGCGCCGGAATCTTCGCCGGAGGTGCGGCGGCATCCGCCCTCGAGATTGTCCTTCTCCTCTCCTACCAGGTCATGTACGGCTCTCTCTACCAGATGACCGGCGTCGTCATTGCAGCATTCATGGCAGGTCTCGCTGCGGGCTCGTCGCTCGCCCGGAGCACCTTCCGGGGAAGCGAGTTCAACGGCTTCATCCTCGTCCAGCTTGCCCTGGGGGCTTCGGGTTTTCTCCTGCCCCCGCTCCTCCTCCGGGTGAGGGAGTCAGGCCTTGCATCGATGCAGATCCACGTTCTGTTCACCGCCTCGGCGTTCGCGGTCGCATGCCTGGTCGGCATGGAATTCGCGCTGGCCTCAAGGGTAAGGCAGGGGAGGGCGGCCGTCGTCGCCTCCGAGTTGTACGGTCTCGACCTTGCAGGCTCGGCCCTCGGGGCGCTCCTCGCCAGCGTCTACGCAATCCCCCTCCTGGGCATGCTGCAGACAAGCCGCGCGGCGGGAGTGGTCTCGGCGGCGGGCGGCGTGCTCTGTGTTGCCGCCCGTCAGCTCAAGCGTTCTTCCTAGGAGGCCGTCATGAATGACCGGACACCGCTCAACAAAAGAGAATTTCTGAAGCTCTGTCTGCTCGGGGGATGCTCCCTCGCCCTCGAAGGGCTTCCTTGGCGTTCGGATGGTGTCCCGGTCTCCACCGCCGCCCCCGTCACCCCTGGCGCTCCGGGAGAGCTCTGGAAGTGGAGCAAGGAAGGGTCATATTACATCCCCGCCTCCGGCGGCATCACGTGCACAAAATGCCCGAACGGCTGCTTCCTCGCGCCGGGCGCGCTGGGACTCTGCAGGAACAGGATCAACCAGGGCGGAAGGATGTACTCCATCGCCTATGGCAACCCGTGCGCGGTCCACATCGACCCCGTCGAGAAGAAGCCCCTGTTTCACTTCCTCCCCTCCACGCTGACCTTTTCGATCGCCGCGGCAGGATGCAACCTGAGGTGCCTGAACTGCCAAAACTGGCAGATCTCCCAGGTGAGCCCCAGGGAGACTGAAAACGCCGACCTCATGCCCGAAAAGGTCGTGGAGGAGTGCCGGCGCTCGGGATGCCAGTCGATCGCCTACACGTATTCGGAGCCGAACACGTTTTACGAATACGGCTTCGACACGGCGATGATTGCCCGCACTCAGAGAATCAGGAACATCTGGAAATCGAGCGGGTATATCAACGAAGCTCCCCTCCGCGCACTCTGCCCTTCGATCGATGCGGCCAACATCGACCTGAAAAGCTTCGATCCGAAGGTCTACAAGGAGTTGAACGGAGCGACGCTGGAGCCGGTTCTGAGGACGCTCAGGATTCTCAGGGAAGAAAAGGTCTGGCTGGAAATCACCAACCTCGTCATCCCCACATGGACTGACAACATGGAGACGATTCGGAAGATGACCTCGTGGCTCTGTGAGAACGGCCTGCAGGAGTGCCCGCTTCACTTCACCCGCTTCACCCCCCTCTACAAACTGAGCCAGCTTCCCCCGACGCCGGTCTCGACGCTCGAAGCAGCGGCCGCCATTGCCCGGAAGGCAGGCGTGAAGTATGTCTACATCGGCAATGTGCCCGGCCACGAGATGGAGAACACCGTCTGTCCGCGCTGCGGGCAAACGCTGATTGAGCGCCGGGGCTTCTCCGTCGTGAGGAACGATCTGTCGGGGGGAACCTGCAGCAAGTGCGGTGAGAGGATTGCCGGGGTCTGGTCATGACGTGAGAACCTCATGAAGCGGGGTTCAGATCCGGTACGGAAGAGGGACTCCAGAGCACTCCGGCGGAAGAAGAGTGTGTGCTCCTGGCCCTGACCCGGCGTCTTGATGCCGCACTCAGCGACAATCCGCACGAAACAGAGTGCGTACGACTTGTCGTGCTCGGGCAGATCGAAGGAATGCCCCTGGCCATCCGGCAAGAAAGGAGCTCCGGGTTCCCTCCTGCAGCCAGTTGCTCACGCTGGGTTTACTGGCCCCCCGGCGAGAGAAGGGCACCGGGGTCTGTTTTCATCCTGCTTCCCTATGGCCGGTTCCCTGGCACTCCGTCCGGGGCCGGTCGCCGGCGTCCGGTCACCTCCGGCTATTTGATGCCGAGCTCCTTGCACATTCTGTAGAAATTTGAGGGAGCCACCCCCAGCTTTTCCGCGGCATTGGAGTCCGAGCTCGAAATGCTGCGCACGTATTTGAAATACCGCGTCCTGAAGATGCGCTCCATCTCGCGCAGCGGCAGGACCTGGCCGCTTGCGAGGTCATCGATGTTCGTGACGTCCTTTGCCAGGACGTGGTTCCGGAGGATCATGGGATCGCTGATCTCCTTGGCGGTGATCCGGCCGTTGCAGTTGAGCATCAGCCGCTGGACCACGTTCCTCAGCTCGCGCACGTTTCCGGGCCACTTGTAATGCAGCAGGATGTCCCGCGCCTGGCCCTCCACCAAAGGGATGGGAACGCTGAGATCGTGGCTGAAGTACTCCAGGAAGTGATCGAACAGCAGCAGGATGTCCTGCCCCCGCTCCCGCAGGGGCACCACGTCGAGCGGAAGGACGTTCAGACGGTAGTACAGGTCTTCCCGGAAGCGCCCCTCGTTCACCTCGAGGGCCAGGTTCGTGTTGGTGGCGGCGATGATGCGCACATTCACCGAGAGGCTTCCAGTCCGGCCGATCTTCTCGATCTCTCCGTCCTGGATGACGCGCAGAAGCTTCACCTGGGCCGAGGGTGACAGCTCCGCCACTTCATCGAGGAACACCGTGCCGTTGTTCGCAATTTCGAACAGCCCGGACTTCATGGCGTTGGCGCCGGTGAACGAGCCCTTCTCGTATCCGAACAGCTCGCTTTCGATCAGCTCGTGGGGGATGCTCCCGCAGTTGATGCGGATGAAATTTTCGTAGCGGCGCTTGCTCTTCAGGTGGATGTTCCAGGCAACCAGCTCTTTGCCGGTCCCGGAGGTCCCCATGATGAGCACGTTCACTTCGCTCTTCGCATACTTGTCGATCGACTCCTTCAGCTGGGCCATGGGCTTCGACTCGCCGATGATCCTCTTGGATTCCAGCAGGCTCTCGATGTTCTGCAGGAGGCGCTTGTCGGACTTCACTTTCTGCTTCTCCAGGCGCTTCTTCCCGTAGGCATTGAAGACGCTGAGCAGGAAGTCCGTGGGCTGGTAGATGTACTCCTCGATGTTTCCCGGATACTTCGTGCAATACCAGAACGCCCCCGCCTTCAGCAGGTTGTTGGCGAACTCATAGTCCGTGATGTTGATCGTCATCTTCGTGATGACGATGATCTGCAGGAACGCATCGGCGTCCTTCATCATCCCGATGAGTTCTTCGCCGCGCAGTCCGCCCGAGATCTGGTAATCGAGGATGACCACGTCGTACCGGTCGGGTTTGGACCTGATCAGCTCGAGGGCCGCGCGCCCGTTCGAGACCACGTCCGTGATCTGGATCCTCGAGGGGAACAGCTTGATGGTGTTCCGCACACGGGAGACGTCGAACTCTTCGTCTTCGACCAGCAGGATCGAAATCGGGGCATTTGTGCTCATGACTGTCCCTTGATTCGTATCGTGAACCGGCACCCTCCGCCGGGAAGATTCTCGGCGTCCAGGTCCCACCCGCATTTCCCCACCGCCATCTGATACGCGATGTAACACCCGTAGCCCGAATGCGTGCCCGATTCCTTCTTCGTCGTTTCATGCTCCAGGAACACCCGCTTGATCCCCCGTGGCCCGCTTTCGAGCAGTTCCGGCAGGATTCCCTCGCCGTTGTCCCCGATCTCGATGGTTGACACCCCCCGCTCCCGGTCGTACCGCGTTACCACGCTGACGCGCAGGACGGCTTTGCCGCCGTGGTCTATGCTGTTCTGGATCAGCGGCTCGAGGATCTCCCAGACGATGAACTCGTTCACGTGAACCGGCGGGAGGCCGGGGTCGAGGTTCCGCTCGATCTCGAACATCTCATTCTTGCTGGAGAGGCGCAGGAACACATGCCGGACGATGAACTCGATGGTCGCATTGATGCTGGTCCGGAAGATCGGGTTGACGATCGTGTTGATGTCCTGATCGTACCACTTCATGTCGTAGATGATGCGCGAGATGAAGTTCGAATAGGTGATGACCCGGCGTTTCAGGTCGTCGAGGTTTCCGGGGTTCATCATCCGGACGTCTTCCTTGATGAACCCCATGATCTTCTCCGCCTTGTGGTGGGTGTGGTAGATCCGCTTCGTGAAGAGCGATTCCTTCTCGAACTGGATCTGCTTTCCCAGGTTTTGCTCGTGCTCCTCGAAAAGCCGCTGCTGGGCCTCGTCGCGCTCTTTCACCGTCCGCGACGAGATGACGAAGATGGCGATCAGGCCGACAAGAATGAGCGCGGAGAAGGCCAGCGAGACCTTCGAGAAATTCGACTTGACCTCCTCGGTCAGGAATGTGAAGTCCGGGGTGATCCTCATATACAGCGCGCCGAGATATTCTCCATTCGGAACGAACGGCACGAGCACATCGAACGTCTTCTGGTTGCGCACCATGCTGATCACCTTCTCCCGCTCGCGGAGGGAATTCTGCTCGGCGAGGAAGTAGTCGAACCCCGGCGGCGGGTCCGTCCCGGCCGCCATCGGCGGCAGCGAGCCCAGCAGGAACGCCTTCAGCGCCTGTCCGCTGTTCACCACGTAGAGCTCACGGTCCTTCCGGATGATCAGCACGATGGCCTCGACGCCCCGTTGCACCGTCTGCTGCTTGAGAAACACGTTCAGCGAATAGACAATCGTGTTGTCGAGCGTATCGAGGCTGCTCCGCTCCCGCTCCTGGTTCTGGTACAGGAGCTCGAGGCTGGACGAGGTGACCACGGCAATGCGCTCGGCATAGTACTTCTGGAACCAGCTCTGCGTGTTGCCGAGGAAGTTGTCGAGGAGGGTTTTCTGAAACAGTGCGAGGATGATCTGGAACACGATCAGGACGGTCACCAGCAGGATGATGTGCCTGATCTCGAAACGGTAGGTGGCGAGTTTCGGACGAAGCTTTTCAGAAAGACGCATCGTCGAAGACGGAATCGGTGTTAACGGGCCCCGGCCGCGGCCCTTTCCGCCTTGATTGCCCCGGTCATGCCGGCAAGGGCGCTGTCGATCGGTACCCGGTTGCGTATCGCCAGCGAGATGTAATGGGCCATGATCTCGGAGTACTTCGTATAGTCGCGCTCGAGGGGCCGGTGGACTCCCGTGCTCATGAGACGCTTCATCTCGCTGATTTCGGGATATTGAACAAGATACGAAGAATCCTCATAAAATGCTGTAATCACAGGGTAATAGCTCCCCTTCGAGTAGAAGATCTCCTGGGAGCTCCTGCTGAGGAGGAACTTGATGAAGTCCACGGTGGCCTTCTTCTTGGCGCTGTTTGTGGGAACCATCAGGTTCCATCCGCCGAGCATCGACGCCGGAATCCCGCCCGACGGGTAAGGGATGGACGCCTTGCGGAGATGGCGCTCCTTGGCCGGGTCAAAAGGGTTTCTCCGGTAGTCCTTGTCGTAGCTGTTCCATCCGCGGATGAAGAGCCCGTCGTTTTCCACGAAGTACTTGTAGCTCTGCGTTTCGGTGAACGTGGTGGCCACCAGCGGCGTCACCTGCTCCTTGTTCAGCATGTCCACCAGCAGCCGGAGAGCGGCCTTCGCCTGGGGCGTCGTGAATTCGAAACCGTGGGCGGAGAAATACAGGGGGTCCAGGCTGAGGAGGTTTTCGATATAGACGCAGATGAGACCTTCGTACTCGGCCGCCGGAAACACGTAGAAAGGCCTGGTCCAGTTCAGCTTCTTCTTCCATCCTTCGAACTCCGGCCACGTCATCCCCTTGCGAAGGGCACGGATGACCTCACCACCTCTCCGGAGGGATTGCAGCAGGTCCTCCCGGTAGTAGATGACACCCTGAACGCGATCGAGCGGGACCGCCAGCAGGCGCCCTCCGCTGTAACAGGAGTACAGGGCATCGGGGACAAGCGCGGCAAGTTCCTCCGGCGTGAAATACCTGTCCAGGGGCTCGCACCAGCGGGCGAACCGTTGGACCCAGACGATGTCCACGGCCAGAAGGTCGATGCCGCCCCCCTCCCCGCGGAGCGACCGCGCAAGGATCTCCTTCCGCTCATTGGTGCTGAAATCGGCAAAAGGAAAATCGATAGGAACTACTTTCACCGTCCCCGCATGGTCGCGGTTGTAGCGGTCGATCAGGATCCGGTGGGCTTCCGTGATGGAATCGGCGAAGTAGATCTCCGTCACCCCTTCCTCCGGGGTTCGCTCGATGAAGTAGATCGGGACCAGGTAGAGCAGCGCGAGGACGATCAGAAAGATCAGCCCCCAGTGCCGCTTCACCTTCGGGCGCACACTTCCCCAGAGCGATGGTGTCAAGGGTTTCTGCCCTCGCGATGAACGATGCTGTCGGCTCCCTCACCCCCCTTTCCCCCCATGCGGGAGCGTCCCAAAGTGGGCCTGTTCCCAATGCTCGGGACAGGCCCCGGCGAAGCGGGAACTTGTCCCGCTATGCGGGACCCGTCCCAAACAGCGGGACCCGTCCCAAACGCCGGGACGGGCATCACTTCCTGGCTAGCCCGACGAGCCGCTCAACTTCCGGATGCAGTTGATCAGGGCCCTCGATGTGTGATAGTTGCACTTCCAGATCCCGGACTTCGGCGAGCGGGTGCTCCATGGTTCCTTGTCCACCCCTCCATGATACCAGCCTCCATGCTCGCGGTCGATCACGTACTTCTTGCAGTAGTCCCACTGCGTGCAGAACTTCTCGTAGTAGTGCGCGCTGTCGGCGGGAAAGAGGTCCGCCATCAGGAGGAAAGCGTTGAAGCCCTCGACCTGCTCCCACCACTCCTTGGTGTCCCGGACGGCCGACACATGCTGATCCTCTCCGGAGACGGCGCATCCGTCGTAGATTCCTCCCGGGTCCTTCTCCCATCCATTCCGGATCGCGAAGTCCACCATCTTCTTCGCCACCCTCAGCGTTGTTGTGTCGTTCCGGAGCTCAAGCGCCTGGGAAGCCTCCAGCATCAGGTAGGCCGTCTCGACATCATGGCCCGGCGAGATGTGGTCCAGCTCGAAGTGGCTCCTTCGTTCGGCCTCCGGGGAATTCCGGTATGAGACCGGGGTCCAATCCTTCCGGAAGAAGAGCCGCATATATCCCTGGTCCGAGACGATGGTGTCCCGGATGATGTGCAGCAGGGAGGAAAGGCGCTCCCGCACAACAGGGTCCGGCCAGACTTCGTAGAGCGCCGTGAAGCTTTCCAGGAGGTGGATCGTGCTGTTCTGATCCTTGGGAGGGATCCCCCTGTAGCCGTCCGTGAGGGGGACTCCCTCGCGCGAGAGGAACTGGAAGTATCCGCCGTTGACCGGATCGTGGCTGGCCTTGTCAAGCCAGCGGAACGCATCCTGCGCAAGCTGCAGCGCCTGCTTGTCTCCGGTGGCCTTGGCGTATGCGGCCAGTCCGTAGATGGCGAAGGCATTTCCGTAGGCACGCTTGATGATGACGTCCCCCTCCTTGATGGGAGTCCCCTCCCTGGTCACAAGGTCGTAGAAGCCCCCGGCTTCATGATCCCACATGGTATTCCTGAGGAACGCTGCGCCGTGGGCTGCAACTGCGCGGTACGAATTGCCGTTCGGGTAGAACATGGCCGCAATGGAGGAAGTCCAGACGTGGCGGGCCTGCGTGACGATCATCTTATTCTGCATCCCCGCCAGCCGCCACCGGTAATCGATGTCGCTGAAGTACCCTCCATACACTGTATCGATGGAGAGAGGATACCAGCGGACCAGATCGGTGTCCAGCACAGACCGCATCTCCGCAGCCACGGCCCGTCTGTCCGTCGTCAGGGTGTCCGGGATGCCGCCCTGGCGCGCCTGCGCCATCGGGTCACGCGAGCAGCAGAGGAAGAGCAGGGCAAGCAGCCCCATCGAAACCTGAGCGAGACTCATGGGGTACTTCATCATCATTGGAAGCTCCTCGTATTCCTGTGGGATATGAACGCGCACACGCTGAGAACCCTGGGAACCATCCATAGCAGAAGGAAGGTCTCCCGTGAGCGCCGGCATCACTTCTTGTTGAACAGGACATCCGCTGCCATGGCCAGGAGCATGAAATCCGTTGCCCCTCCCCCCATCACGTATTCCGCCTGCTGCCAGAAATAGGGCCAGGTCTTCAGCTCCGGCAGGTCCGGACGGATCAGCGCCGTGCCGCTCGCCACGCCGCCGGGGATATAGGACCATTCGTCCCTGTTCACCCCGTAGGCCACGGTCAGGGAGCGCACCCCCACGCCGGAGGCAAACGACGAGGTGTTTTCGCCGGGATGGGTCCCCAGCACGAAATTCATCGCATTGAAAAGGTATTCCGACGGGAAGAGCGCCGGAAAGCCCAGATGGAGAAAGAGCTGCTTCACCCCGAACGCCTGGATCTCCCACCCCGCCCCCCAGATGTGCGGCCGGTAAGGGACACCGTAGGGGTTCTCCTGCTGCAGCCGGGCAACCCTCGCAAAGGACTCCCGCACACCCTGCTCGACATTCCTGGTGAATGCCGTGTCCCGGAGCCTGACGACGACCCTGCCGATCGTCTCGCTGACATCTTCCACGTTTCTCCGGATGAAGTCGGCGTTCCCAAGGAGCAATCCCGCGTATTCCTTACGGGAGGTGGTCAGGTAGAGCTCCGCCGCCGCGGGAACCCTGCTCCGTATCCCGGCCGTGCTGTTCCTGGCAAAGAGCTCCTCCGCAATGCGCAGGCAGGTGTCCGCGAGAGCGGGGTTGAAGCTCTTCAGGACCCGGCTTGCGGCGGCCAGCGTCTGAGCGACATACAACTCACGCTGGGGATTGACCTCGGTGAACACCCAGCGGTCGTCCGACGGGAGGGGATGGTGCAGGATGGGATCGCGCTCTCCCTCCCGGTAGACGATATTGTCCGACATGGTGGATGCGTCGCCCAGATGCACGTACTGCCTGATCGTGGGACAGATGATGCCCCTGTAGAGCCTTCCCATGGATCCATACCCGCCGGCGATACTCAGGACGCCGTGTTCGATCTGCTGGAGGATATCGGGCTTCCCGTCGGGCACGTGGAGTTCCACGACCCTTGAGTCCTGGTCGACGGAGGTCCCGTCGTAGTCGTTCCTGAAGAACTCATAGGCGAGCGCGAGCCTGTAGACCGTCGCCGCCTGGGACTCCACGCGGAGGTCGTAGTCACCCGCGTCATGCCAGCCGCCGGCGTTCAGGCCGGGCACGTGTTCGCCAGGCTGGAACCTGGTCAGCGTCGACGCATGCTGGAAGTAGCCGTCGAAATGATTGTGGTTCACGGGTGCCATGAGCGCGTCGTCCATGTGGCAGAGCCCGTGCCACACTTTGTAGCGGTCCCTGATCTTCAGGTGGCACATCTGCACGGGCAGGAAGTATTCCAGCGTGGGCTGCCAGACATCCCGGGCGAATACATCGTTCCTGATCTCGAAGGGATGCGACGCCTGTGAGCCGTAGCGGATCCTGTAAAGCCCTTCCTCCACGACGCCGCTGAAGTCGAACCGGAGGTACTTGTACCGCAGGAAGTCCCCCCACGGGGCCGGACTGTCGTCCGCCTTCACGACCCTCTCGGAATCGGCGGTGATCCTGCAGAGCCGGACCGGCTCGAAATGCTCCGTCGACCTGTCCAGTTCGATCACCGCGAATTTCCCCTGACGCGGGTGGTAGCCGACCTGGGAGACCTGGATGACCGGCTGGTATCGCCATCCGGGATTCGCCTTCGGCGTGATGATCCACTCCACGGCACGCTTTGTGGCGCCGGCAGGAATGGTCGACCGGACGACGAACCACCCGTTGTTGTACTGGCCTCTGCCGTCGATAAGCTGCAGGCTGCCCGTCCTGCTGGCAATCCGGATCTCCCTGTCCGCCTCTTCAGGCGCCACGACCAGCTCGTGGCCTTCTCCCAGCGGCGCAATCTGCAGGCGGCCGTCCGCGTCCTTCACCATCGGACCGTTGCCCTGCCGCGGGAAGATTCCTGTCCTCCCATCCATGAAGAAGTGCTTTCCGAAATACGCACCGGGGAACAGCTCCAGGTTGAACCCCACCCTGCCCCCCCACTGGCGGGCGAGCGGTTCTTCAAGATCGACGGTCAGCCTGATGCTGTTGCCTTCCGCTGCGGCGGTGATCGAGTACCCGAGGTGAAGGTCAGGATATTCGACCGGATTGAATCCTTGCATCCTGGTCGAATCCGGATACGAGAGCCGGACCGTGATCCGCCCGTGCGCGGTATCGACGCTCCGTATCCCGACCTCCGGCACGGGGGACCATTGTCCCGGGGCAGGCTCGAGCCGGAGGTCTCCGTTGGCCGCTATCCGCTCGCCGGATTGCACGATCGTCACACCCCCCTGGTGCCCTTCAGGATAGAAATCATCGAACATCATGACGTTCAGCCCCGGTCCTTCGATATACCCCCGGGGACTGATGTGAAAGCCTGCGTCGCCGGACATCGTCTGGCCCATCATGAGCGGTCGAGCGGCACACAGAAGGAACACAACGGCGGCAGGGAGATGGCGCAGGTGCATGGAGTCCTCAGTCATTGCGATTGTCTCAGGAAGTCGTGTGCGCGGAAGCACGGGGAAAACCCCGCATCTTTATTCCGTCGCAGGTGCAGAAGGATCCCCGGGTGAGGCCGGCCTTTGCGACTTCGCTGCATCCTTCCGGGGCTCCGGGTTTTCCATTCCACCCTGTGCAACAAAGCGCCTGGCCATGGTGCCCCTGATGGCCACGCGGTCTTCCGGTTCCATCAGGACGACGAGATTGATGTCGCCGTTATGGGATTACGCACAAAGGCCGGATCCCAGGAGGGACAACCCCAGGAAGGGGAGGGAGAAGGGCGCCCGGTGTCGCGGAGTCCCCCGCGACACCGCCGCAGTTACGTTTCGCTTCGATCGCTATGGTCATCTTTCGGGAGGACTTACACCTCCAGGGTGAATGTCATGCTGGGCGTATCCGAGACAGGCGGTCCCGCTTGCGCGGGACCGCCCATCTCGTTGTTTCTTGTATCTGAGGAAGCCACCCCTGGTCCCACATGCGCGGGACCGCCCATCCGTTGTCTCGT
>Ga0182021_10005068_pt1 | contig 15554 bp, 12 predicted proteins | sample 612E3MmetaG_FD_120493 | JGI IMG/M metagenome (GOLD analysis project Ga0182021, IMG submission 120493) | Permafrost microbial communities from Stordalen Mire, Sweden - 612E3M metaG (Illumina Assembly) | ecosystem: Environmental > Terrestrial > Soil > Wetlands > Permafrost | place: Sweden... | reverse complement strand
GAAGCGCGTGGTGCTGTCCAGTTCGTGCGCGGTCTATGGCGACAACACCGATCTGCCGCTGACCGAGGCATCATCACTCAAGCCGTTATCGCCGTATGCGGCCTCAAAGTTGATTGGCGAGGTATACTGTCAAACATATGCGCGCGCCTTCGGTGTGCCAGCAGTGTGTCTGCGCTATTTCAATATCTACGGGCCGCGTCAGGATCCGGCCAGCGAATATGCCGCGGTGATTCCCAAATTCATCCAGCGCATGCAAAACGGGCAAGCCCCTGTGGTTTATGGCGATGGCACACAGAGCCGCGATTTTGTCTACGTGGGTGATGTGGTGCGCGCGAATCTCCGGGCCTGTGAGCGAACAGAAGCGATCGGGCAGGTATATAACATCGCAACCGGGCGCGGCCTGTCACTCCTGGAACTGATCGCCGCGCTCAACGAACTGCTGCACACGAACTATGTGCCCGATTTTCAGGCGCCGCGCGCGGGTGACATCAAGCACAGCCGGGGTAGCGGAGAATTGATCGCTGCCGAATTGGGGTTCCGTCCGGCCGTGCAAATCGGCGACGGTTTACAGCACATCTTAGCGTTCCAACGGATCGCCGTTTGAACGTGTGACACGAGGATAACATGGATCAAAAGTTTTTTGCCCATCCCACCGCCGATGTTTCACCTCAAGCGGCGATCGGTGAAGGCACCAAAATCTGGCAGCACTGCCAGGTGCGCGAAGGTGTCGTGCTGGGTCGCAATTGCATCCTGAGCAAAGGCGTCTACATCGATTCTGATGTGCACATCGGCGACAATGTCAAAATTCAGAACGGCATTTCAGTCTATCATGGCGTCACACTGGAAGACGGCGTGTTTTGCGGACCGCACTGCGTCTTCACCAACGATCGTCAGCCGCGCGCCATCAACCCGGACGGCTCACTGAAAAGCGCCGACGATTGGGTGGTGAGCGAGACGCTGGTGAGGACCGGCGCGTCGATCGGCGCGCATGCCACCATCGTGTGTGGTACCACGATCGGGCGCTGGGCCATGATCGGCGCAGGCGCGGTCGTCACACGCGATGTGCCCGATTACGGCCTGGTCTATGGCAATCCGGCGCGGCTGCACGGCTTTGTCTGCGCGTGCGGCGAGAAATTGCCTGTACCCGCTCAGACCCCATCCGATCCCGTCCCACCAAAAGATGGGGATTATTCCATGAAACTGACCTGCGCCAAATGCGGCGCACTGATCGACATTCCAGCGATCGTATTTGCTCAGCTGGTTTAAGCGCAAGTTCGAGCCATTCCCACCAAAAGATGGGGATTATCTCATAAACTCGTATCCCATTTTTAAGGAGCTATCATGATTCCTGTTTCTAAGCCGTACATTGGTGAAGCCGAAAAGCAAGCGGTGATGGAAGTGCTGGACAGTGGCATGCTCGCGGCCGGTCCGCGCACCGCCAAATTTGAAGAACGTTTCGCGCAGGTCTGCGGCGTCAAGCACGCCATTGCGACCTCGTCGGGTACTACGGCGCTGCACCTGGCGCTGCTGGCCCATGGCCTAGGCGCAGGCGACGAAGTGATCACCACGCCGTTTACTTTCATCGCTTCAGCCAACAGCATCTTATTCACGGGCGCAAAGCCGGTCTTTGTGGACATCGATCCAGAGACCTTCAACATCGATCCGCGGCAAGTTGAAAAGGCGATCACACCGCGCACCAAAGCCATCATGCCGGTGCACCTGTACGGCTACGTGTGCGACATGGACGCGCTGCAAGCCATTGCCGATCGGCACGGGCTGTCCATCGTGGAAGATGCCTGCCAGGCAGTCGGCGCCGCCTACCACGGCCAGCAGGCCGGCAGTTTTGGGACGGGCTGCTTCAGCCTGTACGCCACCAAGAACGTGATGTCGGGTGAAGGCGGCATGATCACCACCAACAATGAGGCCATCAACGAGAAGTGCCGGATGCTGCGCAATCACGGTATGAAGCGCCGCTACTATCACGATATGCTAGGCTTCAATTTCCGCATGACGGACCTCTGCGCCGCGATCGGGTTGGTGCAACTCGATCGGCTAGAGGAGTTCACCGCCAGACGCCGCGCCAATGCCGCCTACTTCAACGCCCACATCGAAAGCGTCATCACGCCCAAAGTCAAGGCGGGCTACGATCACGTTTGGCACCAGTACACCATTCGGGTTGATGGCAAGCGCGATCGCGATGCGGCACTGAAGCAGTTGAGTGAGGCGGGCATCGGCACGGGCATCTTCTATCCGGTGCCGGCGCATCAACAAGAGTACATGCGCGAGATCGTGGGCGAGGTCAGTCTACCCGTGGCCGAGCAGTTAGCGCAGGAAGTCATTTCACTGCCGGTGCATCCGCAGTTGAGTCAGGACGATCTGGAAACCATTGTGCGTGAAGTGAATAAATTGTAGATGGAAGAATCCCCGTCTATTGGTGGGATATGAGAGCCAACTTACTCGAACTCTATCAAGCCCGCGAATTGCTGTACATGTGGACCCGCCGCGAAGTGCTGGCGCGTTACAAACAGTCGATGCTAGGCGCCGGCTGGGCGATTCTGCAACCATTAGCCATGATGCTGGTCTACGTGGTGGTGTTCACCACCATCGTCAAAGTGGACACCGGCGGCATTCCGTATCCCATCTTTGCCTACACCGCGCTGGTGCCGTGGACGTTCTTTTCATCGGCCATCAGCACCGGCGTGCCCAGTCTGGTGACCAATATGGGGCTGGTCACTAAAATCTACTTTCCGCGCGAAGTGCTGCCCATGGCCAACATCGGGGCGCGGTTGGTCGATTTTCTCTGGGCCTCGCTTTTGCTGGTGGCCATGTTGATTCTGTACCACGCCCCCCTCACTTTGAATCTGCTCTGGTTGCCGCTGCTGCTGCTGATTCAGATCGTGCTGACCGTGGGCGTGGTGTTGTTCGCAGCCGCGCTCAATGTGTCCTATCGCGACGTCGGGCAATTGATTCCGCTCATCGTGCAAATCTGGCTATACGCTTCACCGGTGATCTACTCGGTCGAGTCGGTGCCGGTACAGTATCAAACGCTGTACTATCTCAATCCGATGGCAGGCCTCATTGGCGGTTATCGCTCGGTGCTGCTGCTGGGCCAACCGCCGGATGCCACCGGTCTGGTGCTGGCAACCATCGTCTCGCTGATCGCCTGTGTGATCGGGTACGTGTATTTCAAAAAGGTCGAGTCTACTTTCGCGGATATTATCTGATCCTACCAGTAGATGGGGATTATTTCATGCAACCAGCCATTCGTTTTGATCACGTTTCTAAACGCTACCAGCTTGGCGAGCAGCGCCGCAGTCTGCGCGATGTTGCCTCGGGTCTGGGGCGGCGGTTGCGCGGTGGTCCGCGCGAAGACCCCAGCGCCAAGTTCTTGTGGGCTGTGCGCGATCTGAGTTTCGAAGTGAATCCCGGCGAGGTGCTGGGCATCATCGGGCCGAACGGGTCCGGCAAGACCACGTCGCTGAAGCTGTTGTCGCGCATCACCTATCCCACCGAAGGCCGCGTCACCATTCAGGGCCGGGTGGCGTCGCTCATTGAGTTGGGGGCGGGCTTTCACGCCGAGCTCACCGGGCGCGAAAATGTCTACCTCAACGGCACAATCCTCGGGCTGAGCCGCAAAGAGATCGCGGCGCGCTTCGACGACATTGTCGGCTTTGCAGAACTGGAGAAGTTCATCGATACGCCCGTCAAGCGCTATTCGTCGGGCATGTACGCGCGACTGGGCTTCAGCGTAGCGGTTCACGTCAGCCCCGACGTGCTGCTGGTGGACGAGGTCCTGGCCGTGGGCGATCAGGCTTTTCAGAATCGCTGCTTCGAGCGGATGCGGCAGATGCGCTCTTCCGAGCGAGCGCTGGTATTCATCTCGCACAATATGTTTGCGGTGCGAGCACTGTGTACCAAGGTGCTGTTCCTGAAGAACGGAAAACCGATCGCGCAGGGGACACCTGACGAGGCGATTCGCGCCTATCAGAATTTTTCTGCACAGGAAGAAACTCACGCCGAGCAGACGCCCGACAGCACCCTGGCGCAAGAAGAAAAAATGGACAGCACACCCATCCGCATTACGGGCGCGGCTTTCCTGAACACCGCGCATCAGTCGGTGGAGGTGTTTGAGTTTGGCGCAAAGATGATCGTGCGGCTGCGTTATCGAGCGACGCAGCCCGTGGAGAATCCCACGTTTTCCTTCGTGTTCTTCCGGGGTGATGGCGCAGTGTGCGAAGGCTCTTCGACCATTCTGTGCGAGCGATCGGCGGGCCTGGTCACAGGCGACGGCTATGTGGAGTTTGAGATTCCGCAGCTGACGTTGATTCCCGGGATGTACACCATGGAAGTGGCCATCACCAATCAGCACGTGGTAGTGTATGACTTCGATCACCGGCCTGAGCAGTTCATGGTGGAAAGCAAGAGGGCGCTGCACTTCCCGCGCTTCATAGCGATGTATCCGGGCGAATGGCGCATCGTGCAGGGCAATGCCGAGCCGTTCGTGTTAGGCAATTTCGATACGCCCGTGGGGCCGCCCCAACCGATCGGGTTGGCTGACACCCGATGACTGTCTTGCAACGCACTCATTTGAGCACGTTTTTCCGAGAAGATCGATCCCACCAAAAGATGGGATTATTTCATCCCACCAAAAGATGGGGATTATTTCATCCCACCAAAAGATGGGGATTATTTCATGACTGACTCTGCTTCTTCCTCCAACTTAGCGACCACGCTGCACAAGATTCCGGGCTACCGGCCGGTGCGCTCGGCGATCTGGTATTTGACGCAATATCTGCGCAACTACGCAGCCTGGCCACCGCTGTATCTGTTGTGGGTCTTGCCACGCACGTTATACCGGCTCCTGCGCGATGTCGTTTTTGTGAAAGATGATCCCGCTGATCCGATCATGGCTTATGCCTACAACACTGCATCCAACCTCACCTGGTATGCGCGCTTAGCGGCCGACATCCGTTACTTCGGGCCGAACGGCTATGCCTACAACGATGCCTTGGGGACGGCGGCGGGTGATCGGTTCTTTCAACACACGCTGTCATACGGTTGGCTGTTTGGAAAACTTGGTCCGCGCCGCTATTCAATTTTATCCGGTGCGATCTGGCTGGCGTCGATTGTGTTGATGGGCGTCCTGACCGGGCAAGTCGGGTTAAGCCTGATCGTCGTGTTGTTGGCGGCAGCCTGTCCGGCCTTCGTCGTCTCACTGTGCCATGTCAACAAGCCCGAAATTTTAGGCTGGGCGTTTTTACCGATGGCGCTGTACTTCATCGCGCAGGGCAATGTGCTGTGGGCGGCCAGCATGTTGTTTGTGTTGTCGATCACCAGCATCACCATGGTCATTCCGGCGGCCGGCTTTGCGGGCCTGTTGTGGATCACGGGCTGGCTGCCGTTTTGGTCAATGGTGCTGATCGGGTTGCCGACGGCCATCAAGGTGGGCGTTCAATTCTTGCGTTTCATGCTGCGCGTAGGGCTGCGGCAATACACCGAGGTCATCGGCGGCAGCGGCAAGAGCAAGACGCTCACTAATCCGCAGGTGATCAAATACATGCGCACCATCGTGCACGGGCAGAAGGCGTGGATGCTGTTGCACACACTGTCTGCGCTGGCGCTGTGGCTGGCCGGTGTGCCGTTTGGTTTTGCGCTGGCGTTGCTGACGCCCGTCATCGTTTTGTTCATCAACTATCGCGGGTTTCGCTGGGCCGATCAGCCCACGTTTGGCCGCCTGTTTGTGGCCTTTGGCGCGCCGTATGTGCTGCTGTTTCCCGGTTGGGTCAGCCTCATCGGCTTCATCATCGTCTTCTTAGCTGTGCATCCGCGCATGGCGGTCGAAGCGGGCGGCATCGATATGTCGCACTTGATCGGCGGCGACCGTCTGTCCAACTATCCTTACACCACGCCCATTCACCTGGGGAAGCCCACCGCCGATCGGGTGCGGCAGTTCTTCTCGACCGTAGCGAACGGCGAGCGTGTGGCCTGGGAAGCAGCCGATCCTTTCAGCGCTTCACTGGGCGGTTATCGCCATGTCAGTTTTTTCCTGGAATGGGCGGTCAACGATCGGCACATCGAGATCATCCCGGGCGAATGGCTGCGCGCCACGCAGACCGACTGGTATCTCGATCGCTGGTCAAAAATCAACGACGACATCGCTCCGGCCGAATGCGTCGAGGCGTGCCGCGAGGGCGGCGTGCAATATCTGTTGACCAGTCTGCCCGGTCTCACTCAGAATTTGATCGCGGGCGGCTTCCAGTTGATCGATCAACTCAGCGCGGACACGCTGCGCCAATCCTGTCTGGGCAGCCTCATGACGCCCGATCGGACCCTGCATCTTTTGAGAGTCCCAGAGCCGATCAGTCTGCTGGACCCCGGCGCCAACCCGGCGCGTCAGGCCAACCAGCTGACATTTGAAGGCCGCGCCAACACGCCCTATTTCCTCAAGTACAATTTTCATCCGGGCTGGTCGGGTGCTGTCAGCGGGCAACCACTTAAAATCGTTAAGAGCCGCCGGGGCGCATTGACCGGCATGGAAATCACCACGCCGGTTGACGGCACGGTTATGCTGCGCTTTCACGGCGGGGGCTTGTTGTAAAAATTTCAAGGAGAAAAGTTCATGGGAGAAAAAGTCTTAGTCACGGGCGGCGCCGGCTTCATCGGATCGCATCTGGTGGATGCGCTGCTGCAAGCGGGCCACACGGTGCGCGTCTTCGATAGCCTGGAGCCGCAAGTGCATGGCGGCCTGCGCGAGTTGGGCCGTTGGCCCGATTATCTGAGCAGCGAATGCGAGCGCGTGCTGGGGGATGTGCGCGATCGAGCCGCATTGCAGAAAGCCATCGACAGCATGGATGTAATCTTTCACGAAGCCGCCGCGGTGGGCGTGGGCCAATCGATGTACGAAGTGCATCGCTATGTGGACATCAACACGCTGGGCACGGCCAACCTGCTGGATATCCTGGCAAACGATAAGCACAGCGTCCGCAAGTTGATGGTGGCGTCATCCATGTCGATCTATGGCGAAGGGGCGTATCACTGCGCGACGCACGGCAAGGTCTATCCACGACTGCGCCCGGCTGCGCAATTGGCCCAACGCGACTGGGAGATGCACTGTCCGATGTGCGAGGCCAGCGTCGCAACCCTGTCTACCGACGAAGAAAAATCGCTGTTTTCCACCAGCATTTACGCCATCTCCAAGAAAGATCAAGAAGAGATGTGCCTGTGCGTCGGTCGCGCCTATAACCTGCCCACGGTGGCGCTGCGCTATTTCAATGTCTATGGCCCGCGCCAGTCGTTGTCTAATCCGTACACGGGTGTGGCCGCCATCTTCTCATCACGGTTGTTGAACAACAACTCGCCCATCGTGTACGAAGATGGCCTGCAAAGCCGCGACTTCATCCACGTCAGCGACATCGTGCAAGCCAATCTGCTGGCCATGACGGCCGCAACCGCAGTGAACGATTATTTCAATGTGGGCACGGGCCGCACGACCACCGTGTTGGATGTCGCCAGGGTAATGGGGCGGGCGTTGGGCAAAGACATCGAACCGACCATTGTCAACAAATTCCGCGAGGGCGATATTCGCCATTGCGTGTCGGACATTTCCAAGGCGCAGCGTGTGCTGGGCTATCAGCCGCGCGTTCAATTTGAAGCTGGCATGCAGGAATTGGCCGAGTGGGTCAGTCACCAGCAAGCTGTTGATCTGGTGGAAAAAGCGCGGCAAGAACTTGAGAAGCGCAAGTTGGTCCAGTAGACTTTAGCGGAAGTAGAGCCAGGGCATGTCCCGTTCCAGATTGCCGGCACGTTCAATCGGTGGGTGGCTGGCCGTGGGGGTGATACTCGCCGCCACGGCTATCTTGACGCGTCCCTTGACCAGCGTGCGCGCTCAGGCTAACACCGTAAAGTGGGATCAGCCCGTCAAGATTTCCAACGATACCGGCCAGACCTTCTATCCGACGATTGTGGTTGATCTGGACGGTAATGTGCACATTTTCTGGGCGCAGGGCGGCATCGGGGCCAGCTACGCTGATTCGATCTATCATTCGATGTATGACGGGCAATCCTGGTCGGAACCGCGTGATCTGTTTATCGCGCAAGAAGGCGAATCGTTCAATTTTCCCAGCGCGGCCATCTCCGCCGATGGGAACATTCAGCTGGTCTGGGCGAGCAGTGGCGGGACGTATTACGCTTCAGCGCCGGCCGTGCAAGCCGGCAACGTCAGGGCGTGGAGTCCAGCGCAGATCATCGCCCCAGCCGGGGTGGTCAGTCAGCCACGCATCGTCGTCGATCCGGTCAACAACGTCTTTCACGTTTTATTTACGCAGCGCATCCCAGGCACTAATGTCTCCTATCTCAAATCGACCGATGGCGGCCAGTCCTGGAGTGATCCGATCGCTGTGTCGCAGCTGGTTCCCGGCGATCCGCAAATTCCCGAGGCGGTGCGCGCGGCGCTCGATAGTAAAGGTCGCCTGCACGTCGTCTGGTCTGAAAATTACCCGCCCCTATTCGTTAGCCGTCACGTCTACTATGTCCGCTCGGACGATCTGGGCGAGACGTGGAGTACGCCAACTGATCTATCCGATCTGACGCGTGACGACGATTGGGACGCCGCCATTCACGTGGTGGTCGACAATGAGGACAACGTCGATGTGGTATGGACATGCGGCGTGAACCCGGGCCGCTGCTATCGCCGTAGCGGCGATCATGGCAATTCATGGTCCAGCGCGCAGCATTTGTTTGAAGGGCTGGTGGGCATCTCGGGTTGGGACAGCATGGCGGCTGATAAGACGGGCAATGTCTTCTGGCTGGGCGCGCTGCGATATCCGCAAGCGCAATACTCCAGCATCCTGAACAACAATCGCTGGCAGGAACCGCCGCAAGCCGTCATCACCGAGCAGGATTCTGAAACACTGGCGAACGGGCACTTTCCGCAAATGGTCATTAATCGCGGCAATCAGATTCATATCGCGTTTGTCGAACTGGATCACGGCCCCATCTGGTATCTGCACGGCACCACATCGGAAGCGGCGCAGCCCTTGCCGCCCACGCCCACGCCTGTGCCTACCGCCACACCCATCAGACAACCGACCGAGATACGGCCCACTACCACCCCGGAGCCGACCAAGCGTCCGCTGGTTTCTAAAGATTTAGTGAATCCCGATCCCGGCCTGCGTCCGATCTTGTGGGCGGCGGGGCCTGTCATCCTAATTGTGCTGGGCGCCATTGGCTGGACGCTGTGGCGCAATCGGCATTGAGTGCCATCATGCCAACCATCAGTGTCGTCATTCCTGCCTACAATTCCGGCGCAACGATCGCCGCCACGATCAACAGCGTACTGCAGCAGACTTACACCGATTTCGAGATCATCGTCATCGACGACGGCTCTACCGATGATACGCGTGCCAAGGTCGAAACCTTTGGCACACGCACTCGCTATGCTTATCAACGCAACAGCGAGCGATCGGCAGCGCGTAATCACGGCATTCGCCTCGCGCAGGGCAAGTACATCGCCTTCCTTGACGCCGACGATCAATGGTTGCCCGCTAAACTGGCGAAGCAAGTCGCCTTACTGGAGCGCAAGCCAGAACTGGCGTTGGTTTATTGCTGGGCCAATTTAATCGATCCCGTGGGGAACACGCGCGGCTTCATCGGACAGGATTTTCCGATCGAGCAGGCCGAGAACTGCCACGCATTTGAAGGGCTAGTGCTGGGCCGATCGATCCCCACATTGACTACGGTGATCCGCACGGCGTGCCTGCCGACCACTGGCGTTTTTGACGAGTCGATCTGCTACATCGAAGACTGGGATTTGTGGTTGCGCTTCGCGCTGCGCTACCCGATCGGCTTTGTGCCCGAAGCGCTGGCAAACTATCAACTGCACGGCTCGTTTTTGCCGGGGAGCATGCTGCGCTGCCGTGCGCCTGAAACACGACCGCAGGTGATTGAGAAAATATTTGATCAGGCCCAACGCGCGTCAATCGCTCTACCATCCGACCTGAAACAGCAGGCCCTGGCGCATGCCTGGTGGCGATCGAGTTTGATGCTGTATGCGGTGCAGCACAACGAAGAGGCCCAGGTTAGTTTGACGCAGGCATTTGCCAGCGATCGGGATTTCTTTCTGAACCGCCAGTTCGACTGGATTGAAGACCTGATCGCGTTCGCGATTTTTCTGTACGACACCAGCGCGCCGCCGCCCGAAGCCGAAGCGTTTGTGGCGCGCGTGTTCGATCAGCTGCCCGCTGTGGCGCAACCCTTGAGTCGCTATCGCCGCCAGGTGTTAGGACAGCTCAAGGCCGGCTACGCCTTTCAAGCCCTGGCCCTGAGCCAGCCAGCTCAGGCGCGCGATTTGATGCGCAGCGCAGTGGCCTATTATCCTTTGCTCGCGCGCAACTTAGGCGTCTTATCGATCTGTCTGCGCGGCACCTGGCTCGATCGGCTGCGACGGCGTGAGGCGTCGACCGCGCCATGAATTTTTGTTTCGTGACCATCACGTATCCCACGCATCACGCGCGTGAAGGCGCGGGGCTGGACACCCAACAGCTGGCGCGCGGCGTGGCGCAGCGAGGTCACACAGCCCACGTCGTGTGCGTTAGCGCCGACGGCTACGTGGCGCATGAAAATGACGAGGGCGTGTCGGTATCCTATGTGCCGCCCAGAAAAATTCCGGTCCGCCCTGCCCTGAGAATATTGGCTGCGCTGCCAGGCTTGCACGATCTGAAAGAAGCGTGGTGCGGCTGGGGCCTGATCGAAACGGCGTATGGTGCGTGGCGCGCAGTGAAGCGGCTGCACCGCCAACAGTCATTTGACGTGGTACAAGTCATCGACACTGGCGGGCTGGCACTGTTCTGCGGGCGGTCGTGGAAGCAGCATGTACCGATCATCATTCGCGGACACGGCTTCGTCGATCCGGCGCTGCCCGGCAGCCAGTGGTGCGGCGCGATCTTTCAGCAGCGACTTGAGCGAGCGGCGCTGCAGCGCGCTGATTTTGTGGCGGCGAATTCCGGTTATTTGCGCGATATCTACTGCGCGCACTATGGCGTATTGCCCGATCGCGCCGGCGTGTTGTACAATGGATTTGAACTACCGGCGCGCTCCGCCACCCGCTGGGATATACGGCAACTCATTGGCTGGGGGGCAGATGATCCGATCGTGTTGTACGTGGGCCGCCTGGAATTCATGAAAGGGTGCGATGTGTTGTTCACCGCTATGCAGCAGGCGCGGCAGGTTCAATCAAACTTGCGACTGGTGCTGTTGGGCGAAACGCAGCCTGCCTTTCAAGACGAATACGCTGCCTTCATGCGCGCTCACGGCGCGTGGGCGTGGCATCCCGGCAATGTGCCACCTGCCGAAGTCTCACGTGCACTGCGCGAAGCGACGGTGCTGGCACATCCCTCGCGCAAAGAAACGTTCGGGCGCACGCTGGTCGAAGCGCAGCTGCACGGGGTGCCCGTCATCGGCACGAAGGTGGGCGGTGTGCCAGAGATTGTGTTGGACGGCGAGACGGGTTTGCTGGTCGAAGCGGGTCAAGATCGACCGTTGGCGCAAGCGCTGTTGCGTCTGGTGCAAGACCGAGAATTCGCCACACACATGGGGCAGCGCGCCCAAGCACGCGCCGAACAACTCTTTGGATTACCCGGCGTCATCGATCGGGAGATCGCGCTGGCCCAGACGTTAAAGTCAAGTTAGTCGCGTTGGACTGAATACCATGCGGATTGCGATCTTCGGACATTTCTATCCACCCACTCCCTGCGGCGGCGCGGGCTATTACACGGCCGCTCTGGCAGAAGGCTTGCAGCTCAGCGGACAGACCGTGGAGGTGTTGTGCGCCGATCGGTGGGGCGAAGGGCCAAAGTATTTCAACGGGTTCATCGACGAAAACATCAATCAGGTTCAGGTGCGCCGCCTCCACGTCAACTGGCTCAAAGCGCCGCGCCCGCTCGATTGGTTGTATGATAGTCCGGTGCTGGGCGAACAGGCGCAGCACTTTCTGGCGGAATTCAAGCCCGATGTCGTGCATGTGTCATCTTGCTACACGTTGTCAGCGCGGCCTGTGTTGGTAGCGCGCGAAATGCGGTTGCCCATCGTGATGCACCTGCACGATTACTGGCACATCTGCGCGCGGCACACTTTACTGCACAAAGATGATACAGTGTGCAGCGGGCCGGAGAGTACGCGCAAGTGTCAACAGTGCGTGTTGGCCGGGACCAAAGCGGAGACGCTGACTGGCAAAGTGCTGAACGCTTCACAGCAAGCGGCCCTGTTTGAAAATTTGAGCAAGGTAGAAGTGTTGACGCGGGTACCCTCGCTGCGTGGAATGCTGGGGGATTTTGCGCGCCGTCGTGAAATAACACTGACGGCCTGCGCCGCGGCCGACGTATTGATCACGCCCACCCGCTTTGCGCGCGACCTTCTCGTGGCCAATGGTGTCCCGGCCGAGCGATTGCAGGTCATGAACTGCGGCAACCGTGTGGAGTGGGCGGCGGACGTGCAGCGCACTTCAGCCGATCGGCTACGCGTGGGCTTTCTGGGGAATGTGATCAACATCAAAGGGGTGCACGTCCTGATCGATGCTTATCGCCAGCTGTCCGATCGAGCGCGCGTGCAACTTCAAATCTGGGGCAACACTGAAGTCGAACCGGCGTATTACGCAGCGCAGCGCGCCTCGGCCCCAGCTGATGTGATCTGGGGTGGACGTTACACTCACGCCGATCTGGCGCGCATCCTGAGCAATCTCGATGTGCTGGTCGTCCCGTCGATCTGGTACGAGATGCAAGGCTTGATCATTCAGGAGGCGTTTGCGGCGGGCGTGCCCGCCATCGTCAGCGATCAGACCAGCCTGACGGAGACGGTGACGCCGGAGCAAAACGGGCTGTACTTCCAGCGCGGCTCCGCACCCGATCTGGCCCGCCAGTTGCAGCGGCTGCTGGCTGAGCCCGATTTGCTGCCGCATTTGCGATCGAACATCCTGCCGGTGCGCACGCTCGATCAGGATGTGCAGCGGTTGACGGCGCTCTATGCCGAATTAACAAACAGGATACATCCAGCATGACCGACCGTAGAACCAGCGCTTCAACTCAAGGCAAAACGTGGCCATTCACTTCGATCATTCTGCTCACGTGGAATCAGTGCCAGCTGACGACCGATTGTCTGGATTCACTGGCCGATCTGGATTATCCCAAAGATCGCCTGCAAATCATCGTGTGTGACAATGGATCGCGGGACAACACCCCGGCCATTATTCGTGAGCGATATCCGCACGTCGTCATGATCGAAAACGGCGATAATGTGGGCTTCGCGGCAGGCAACAATTCCGGTGTGCACCATGCGCTGCAAGGGTCTGCCGACTACATCATGCTGCTGAACAACGATACGGTGGTGGCGCCCGACATGCTGACGCGCCTGATTGAAGCGGCCGAGCGCGACCCGCAGATAGGCATTGTGACCCCCAAGATCTATTACTTTGACGAACCTCAGCGCATCTGGTGCGCGGGCGCCGCCATCGACTGGCGCAACGGCGAGACCCGGCGCTTGCAGGCTGAAGAGATCGACACAGGGCAGTCAGAGTCCAATCATGGGGTAGGCTTTGCCAGCGGCTGCGCCATGTGCGTGCGCCGTTCCCTCGTCGATCAGAAGGGGCTGCTGGATGAACGTTTCTTCATTTATTACGAAGAAACGGAATGGTGTGTGCGCCTGTTGAGCGATGGTTTAGGCTGCCTGTATGTGCCCGGCAGCAAAGTGTGGCATAAAATCTCGTCGGCCATGCAGGCCGGATCGCCGCGTTCGGCCTACTACATGACCCGCAATCGACTGCTCTTCTTGCGGAAGACACAACACGGCTGGCGCGGACTGGTAGCATTAAGCAGGGCGTTGGGCCGAGAAATCATATACATCACCGTGATGACCCTGCGCCCCAGGCACCGCGCACGCCGCGTCGAGCGCAATACCCGCGCGCATGGTGTACTCGATTTTCTGCGCGGACGCTTTGGCAAAATGCCGGAGTCCTATGTATCAACAGCCAAAAGTTAGCGGCGTCAATCCGCTCAAAAAATTACCCGCGCCTATCAAACGGCTGATCAGCAGGCTATACTGGCTGTCGCATGACGCTGCCGATTATTTTGCCGAGCTGACGGGCCTCATCCCGTCGCACACGCTGCGGTGCTGGATTTACCGTTATCTGTTCAGAGTTAAGATCGGGCAGAAGACTAGCCTTCATCGTGGCTGCCGCTTTTATCACCCGTCTGGAGTCCGGCTAGGGAATCATTCGGTGATCAATCGCAATGTGCTACTGGACGGGCGCATGGGCATTACCATCGGGGACAATGTCAGCATTTCCGAAGGCACGTTCATCTTGACCTTGCAGCACGATCTTAACGACGCGATAAACTTTGACAACACGGGCGCGCCGATCGTGATCGAGGATTACGTGTTCATCGGCAGCAAAGCCATGCTGATGCCCGGTGTGACGATCGGGCGCGGGGCCGCAGTGGGCGCGGGCGCGATCGTGACGAAGAGCGTCGAAGCGTTTACCATCGTCGCCGGAGTGCCTGCCAAACCAATCGGCACCCGGCGACAAGATTTGACTTATCAATTAGACTATCAGAAGTTCCTGGGCTAATGCGCATCCTTTATCTTTCACCCTGGTTTCCTTATCCGTTGGATACCGGCTTTCGCATCCGGGTCTATCACATGCTGTCGGTCCTGGCGCAGCAGCATCGCGTGACGCTGCTGACGCTCGATCCGCAGGGTTGGGCGCCGGCACAGATCGAGCCGGTGAAGCCGCTGTGCGAGCACGTTGAGATTGTAGAGGCCGATCCGTTCAATCGGCCCAGGGCGCAACAGGCCACGCGCTTTTTGTCCGTCGGCCCGATCGTGGCGGCGCCCTTTGCCGAGATGAGCGCGCGGGTGCAACAACTCCACCGGCAGCAACCCTTCGACGTGGTCATTGCATCCAGCGTGATGATGGCGGCCTATACGTTGGATTTGCCCCAGGTGACGCGCATCCTGGAAGAGCACAATTCCAATACCCGCTGGATGTACGATCGTTATCGGGCGCAGAGAACTGCCATGCAAAAATTGCGCTGTTGGGCCAGCTGGCGCAAATCGGCTCTGTACGAGGCCCGCCTGTTCCCGCACTTCGATCTGGTGACGATGGTGTCCGAGCAAGACGCGGCGGCCACGCGTAAACTGTTACACGGCAAGTCGCGCGTGGAAGTCTCACCGAATGGCGTCGATGCCGCACACTTCATCCCCGGTCTGGCCGAACCACAACCGGACACCTTGATCTTTGGCGGCGCGTTGACGTATGAAGCAAATTTTGAGGCGATGCACTATTTTCTGAAAGACGTGTATCCACTCATCAAGCAACAGCGGCCCGACGTCACACTGCGCATCACGGGCTCAACCGGCAAAGCGCACCTGAGCGGACTGGCGCTGGACAAGAGCGTCATCCTGACCGGCTTCGTCGACGATGTGCGCCCAGTGGTGGCCGGCGCGTGGGTGTCCATCGCGCCGATTTTATCTGGCGGCGGCACCCGCCTGAAGATTCTGGAGTCGAT
>Ga0182021_10005067_pt1 | contig 15554 bp, 12 predicted proteins | sample 612E3MmetaG_FD_120493 | JGI IMG/M metagenome (GOLD analysis project Ga0182021, IMG submission 120493) | Permafrost microbial communities from Stordalen Mire, Sweden - 612E3M metaG (Illumina Assembly) | ecosystem: Environmental > Terrestrial > Soil > Wetlands > Permafrost | place: Sweden... | reverse complement strand
GGCCATGCCGCCTGCGGCCTCGATCTCCTGGACACGTACCCAGGCGGCCTTGGCCACGTCGTCGGTGAGCGTCTCCACGTACCAGGAGCCGCCCGCCGGATCCTCGACCCGGCCGAGGTTGGACTCCTCGGCGGCGACGAGTTGGATGTTGCGCGCCATGCGCCGTGAGAAGGGGTTCGGCAGGCCCTGAGCCGTGTCGAACGGGAGCGTGGTGACCGACTCGGCGCCGCCGACGCCGGCGGCGAAGTTGGCGATCGTGCCGCGGAGCAGGTTCACCCACGGGTCGTCGCGCGTGATCATGCGGAACGAGGTGACCGCGTGCTGGGTGGCGCCGCGGTTGGCGACGGGCACGTCCAGCACCTCGCCGACCCGCGACCACAGGCGCCGCAGCGCACGCAGCCGGGCGATGCCGAGGAACTGGTCGGCGTTCACGGTGACGCGGAAGTCGATGGCAGCGAACGCGTCGGCGGCGCTGACGCCGGCAGCGGCCAGCGCACGTACGTACTCGATGCCGGTCGCGACCGCGTAGGCCAGTTGGTCGACATCTCCGGCGCCCGCATCGTCGTACACGCGGACGTCCACGACGATCGGCTTGACGCCTGCGAGGTGAGCGGTCTTCGTGACGTACGTGGCGAGGAGGCTCAGGTCGGGCGTCGTGCCGTGCAGGGCCGCGAGGCCGAGCGGGTCGATGCCGAGGTTGCCGGCAACCGCGGTCTGGTCGCCCCACCAGGCGAGCAGCGCGTCAGCGGCGGCGGCCTGGTCGGAGGTGGACGAGACGGCGACCGGTGCGAGGTTCGCGATGACGCCGGCGAGTGCCGCGGCGAGGTCGCTGGCGGCGATGCCGCCCTCACCGACGCGGAGCCAGATCGACGTGCCGCCGACGCGCAGGTCCTCGAGCACCGCGGCGTTGGTCGCCGTGACGGACGGGTCCTCGTGCAGTTGCCGTACGTCCCAGGCGAGCGCGTCGCCGTGCTTCACGGTCGTGCCGCGCGTGAACGGGCTGGAGCCCGGCACGCCGAGCGCCGGACCGTCGGTCTCGGTGTACAGCGGCTCGATGACGAGCCCGTCGACCGTGGTCGTACGAAGGCGTGCCATCGCCTTGTCGATCGTCAGCTCTGTACCTGGCGGGCGCCTCCGGTTGAGGACCTTGAGAACCTCGTTGTCCCACTGCTCACGTGTGGGAGTCGCGAAGTCGCCGGCCAAGACGGTTGTGGTGTCAGTCATCGGCTGCTCCTGATGTGTCGGGCCTCGGCGGGTTCTCCACCGTCCAGCCATCGGTGCCAGCCTATCGACCCGCCTCCCCGCGAACCATGGGGGGGTTCAGGGACTGTGCAAGTCCGCGGCGTCAACTGGTTGAACCGGGTTTGTGGTCGCTGCGGAGGGGTCCAGCAGGCGTGCTTTCGGTTCGCCGAGAGTTGTGGTCGTTCTCAGGCCCCAACGGCCCGTCATAACGACCATAACTCCCGTCGAACCAGGTGGAGGTCCGCTGACCCCTGTCATAACGACCACAACCCCGGTCGAACGGAGTCGGGGCGGTTCTGACCGTTCGTCAGGAGTCAGACAGCCGGCAGAGACGCTTCCTCGGTCGCCGGCTCGGCCTCAGCAACCTCCGGCTCGCCATCCGGTTCCGGACGCTTGACCTTCGGCGTGGCCGCCAGGACGAGCAGAGCGAGCAGGCCGGCCGCCCCGTACAGGAGGTAGACGCCCTTGAAGCCCACGCCCAGGGTCGACTGGAACGTCGACTGGAGGGTCGGGCCCCGGGCGTCGATTTCGGCGAGGTAGCTGGTGAGCGCCTGCTGGAAGACGCCCGGGACGGCGGCCCTCAGCTCGGTCATCTTCGAGATCGTGTCGGCCATCTCGTCGCGGGTGGCCTGCAGGGTGGCCTTCGCCGCGGACAGGTCAGCCCGGGCCTTGGCGAGCTCCGTACGTCCGGTGGTCAGGCCATCGCGGCCCTTCGCCAGCGAGGCGAGCTGTGTCTGAAGCGTGGTCCGCTGGGTCGCCAGCTGGGCACGCTGGGACTGCGCGGTGGCGAGCTGGGCCTGGAGCGTCGTGAGCTGCGCCGCCGCTGCGTCACGCTTCGCCTGCAACGCATCGATGCCGGCCTGCAGCCCGGCGATCTGCCCGGCGAGAGACGGGTCCGGTACGGCCTGCAGCTGAGCAAGGGCCGCCTTCTGCTGGGCGAGACCCTGGTCCATCCCGGCGATGGCCGAGTTGACCCCGGCCACGCCCGACTTCATGCCGACGATGCCCTTGTCGATGCCGGCCAGCGCCGTACCCATCTGGCTGATCCCAGTGTTCATCCCCGCGATCGCCTTGGTCATGTCGGCGAGCTGCGCGTCCATGTCCGCGAGCTTCGCGTCCATCGTGGCGATGCTGGACGTCATGTCCGCGAGCGTCTTGTCGACGTCCGCCATCCCGGACGTGAGCCCCGTGATGCCCTGGGTGACACCGTCCTGGATCTTGGTCACGGTCGCCGGCGTGTTCAGCTCGAACATGCGTTGGGCCACCGTCTTCGTACGGTCGGTGATGTTCGTGACATCGGCGGTCTTGAGGAGTTCGACGAGGTCGGCCGGGAGCGTGCCCGATCCCTGCAGCGACGAGACGTCCACCGTTGTCGTGGTGAGGTCGGGGATCGTGACGCTGCTCAGCTTCGGCCCGATGTTCGGGTCGGCCTTCCACTTCGCGAACCGGTCGGTGAGGACCTGCGCGTACGGGAGGGCAGGCGTCGTGATCGTCGTCGGGAGCTGCGACATGAGCGCGTCCTGCATGCCAAGCCCCGCGTGGGCGAGGAACGCGACCATGATCGCAGGGGCCACCGTCGTACCGATCGACCGTACGAGCGACAGACTCGCCAACGCCGACGACGCCTCTTCCACCGGCGTCCGCTCGAGCATCATGTAGTTCAGCGGCGAGCTGATGATGAAGCCCAGTCCGAGGCCGACGAGGGCCAGCGAGGCGAGGACGCTGACCATCGACGGGTGCGGCAGTACCCACCAGATGATGGCCGCCGCGGCGCCCACCGAGACGAGCGCACCGAAGCCCAGCACCACCTTCGGGCCGAACTTGTCCGTGAGCCGTCCCGACAAGGGGGCGCCGATGCCGGACGCGAGGCCGAGCGCGATGACGAAGTAGCCGCCGCTTCCGGTGGGGATCCGTACGGCGTTCTCGCTCAGCTGCGGCACGAAGATGACGCCCATGAGGATGACGCCGCTCAGCGCGGACAGCAGGAGCGTCATCCCGATGCCCCTGTTGGTGAAGTAGCCCAGGTTGAGGACGGGGTCTCCTGCGCGGCGTTCGGCGAGGACGAACAGTGGCAGGGCGACCAGGAACCCGAGCAGGTACGGCCACACGGATGTGCTCCGTACGCTCGTCCCGAGCGCGAAGAAGTCGAGGTTCTTGAGCCCGTACAGCAACGACAGGACCATGGCGACGAGCAGCACGATGCCCACGAGGTCGATGGGCTTGTTCACCCGCTCGGGGCGGTTCGGAAGGACGATGAGCCCGGCGATGACGATGGCGATCGCGATCGGTACGTTGACGTAGAAGATCCACTGCCAGCTCGCCTTGCCTGCGATGTCGAGGATGACGCTGCCAGCCGATGCGCCGAAGATGTTGGCGATCCCGTACACGCCTCCGACAAGGCCCAACGCCATGCCGCGCTTCTCGCGCGGGACCTCGGTGCCGATCTCGGCGGTCGCGATCGGGAGGATGCCGCCACCGCCGATCGCCTGGATCGCACGGGCGCCGATCAGCATCGCGAAGCTGCCGGTGTCCTGCGACAGCCCGCAGGCGAGGGAGCCGAGGCCGAACAGCGCGATCGAGAGCAGGTACACGGGCTTGCGGCCGACCCGGTCGGCCATCTTGCCCATGATCGGGATGCTCGCCGCGTACGCGAGCGTGTAGATCGTGATGAGCCAGATCCCGAGCGTGTCGGACACCCCGAGGTCGTTCTGGATGATCGTACGAGCGGGGGTGACGATGCCTGTGTCGATGGCGCCCATGAAGATACCGAGCAGGTACAGCGTCAGGACGAGCGCCCAACGCCTGGCCTTCGTCGCCGTACCCGTGGCAGGGATGACGTCCGTCAGTACCGTCGCCTCGACCTCGGGCGGCAGCTCGGACTCGCGGCGGGTCGTGCTCGGCGACTTCTCCGCTGCCACGGCAGGCTCCCTAGTTCAGTGAATGAAGGAACTGTACCAGGGTAGTTCAGCGATTGAACAACTTAGTCGAGGTCGTTCGAGAACTCGCTCAGCGCGCCGCTCACGTCCGACAGGACGCGGAGGGCGATGGCCAGCTCGTCCGTTGTGAAGGCCGCCAGGGTGTGCGAGTGGGCCTTGCCGAGCGGCCCGAAGAAGTTCACGGCCACCTCCCGACCGTGCCCGGCGATGCGGAGCACCACGCGGCGGCCGTCCGCCGGGTCAGCGTCACGCCAGACGTGACCCGAGGCCGTGAGCCGGTCCACCACGTACGTGGCGGCCCCGTGGCTGAGCGACAGGGCCTGCGCCAACCTGGTCGGCGACAGGGGATTGCCGGCGTTCTCCGCCTGGTAGATGAGCGTGAGCGCGCGGAAGTCGGTGGAGTGGAGGTCCTGGGTGGACGCGAACGAGGTGCCGATCTGCTCACTGGCCACCGCAATGTCCCGAACGCGGTCGACCAGGGCACGTACGAGCGCATCGTGGTCCCGCTCGCCCTCCGTCACCCCATCAGCGTAGGGCCGACGACGACGCTCGCGGCGGCGACCTCGACCCAGCGCGGCTCGACCCAACTCGGGGCCGTCCCTGGAATACCCGCCAGCCGTATCCCGTTAGGATGATTGAAAGTTCACTCATAGGGCCGACGATGTCCCGGCAGCTGACTCTGATAGGACGACTCATATGACCCAAGCCATCGACCGTACGGCCACCACCGACGCCCCGATCCTCGGCGTCCTCGCGGAGCGCTTCAGCACCCGCGTGTTCGATCCCGACGTCGCCATCGACGAGGCCGCGCTGGCCAGCGCTCTGGAGGCTGCCCGTTGGGCGCCGTCGGCGAACAACACCCAGCCCTGGCGCTTCATCGTGACGCGGCGCGGTACGGACGCGTTCGCCACGGTCTACGACAGCCTCCGCGATTTCAACAAGGCGTGGGCCGGCGACGCAGCGGCGCTTGTCGTCGCGGCAGCGACGACCACGACCGAGGACGGGTCGCCGATGCACTTCGCCCAGTACGACACGGGGCAGGCCGTCGCGCACTTCACCGTCCAGGCTCACGCCGCGGGTCTCGCCACGCACCAGATGGGCGGCTTCGACCGCGCCGCGGTGACGTCCGAGTTCAACCTGCCCGAGAGCATCACCCCCCTCACGGTCATCGCCGTCGGCGCTCTCGGCTCCCTCGATGACACGTCCGACGAGGTTCGCGCCCGTGAGTCCGCGCCCCGTACCCGTCGCGCCATCGGCGAGTCGGTCCTGGTCAACGACTGACGCTGAGAGGTTCGGGCCCATCGGGCGGTGCTGTCGCCCCTCGCGCACCACGGCGACAACCCCGGGCCCCCTCCGCCCTGCCCCTGCGGTGCCTGCGCCCAGTACGGTGTAGGCGACGAAGGAGGGTGCCGTGAAGGCGTTCATCAAGGTGGTGCAGGACATCGGCCTGCTCGTGGCACGCGTCGCGCTGGGTCTCATACTCCTGGCGCATGGCTGGCAACGTTTCACCCATGGCATCGGCCCGACCGTGGACACTCTGACGAAGTACGGGCTCCCTGAGCCACAGCTGTTCGCGTGGGGAGCAACCGTCCTCGAGGTGATCGGAGGGGCACTGCTGGTCTTCGGTCTCCTCACCCCGATCGTCGCCGCGTTCATCGTGGCCGAGCAGGTGATGGTCATCGCGTGGCTCAAGTGGCAGCACGGGCTGTGGCAGATCAATGACGGGATCGAGTACTCCGTCATCCTCGCCGCCCTGGCACTGATCCTCGTGGTCTTCGGCGCCGGACGTACCGGCGTTGACGTGCTGTTCCGTCGCGGGAAGAAGCCGGCGACGAGCTCGTCGGTGTACGACTCGAAACCAGCCTGAGAGCATTCACAGCCAACCCACAGCGAGTTCATGGGCGGCTTTCACAGTTTCTTGCCAGTCTCTACGTATGCCTCGACTGACAACGCAAGCTGAATCGCTCACCCGCCCGGACGGCAGCCCGATCCGCGTACTCGCCGTAGACGACGAGACCAGCCTCACGGAGCTCCTGTCCATGGCGATGCGTTACGAGGGGTGGGACGTGTCCACTGCGGCCTCCGGCACCGAAGCCGTACGGACCGCACGCGATGTGCGTCCCGATGCTCTCGTACTCGACATGATGCTTCCCGACTTCGACGGCATGGAAGTCATGCGCCGCGTCCGTGCCGACATGCCGGACATACCGATCCTGTTCCTCACCGCGAAGGACGGCGTCGAGGACCGCATCGGCGGCCTCACGGCCGGCGGCGACGACTACGTCACCAAGCCGTTCTCGCTCGAAGAGGTCATCGCCCGGATGCGCGGCCTGCTGCGTCGTACGGGCGCGACGATCGCACGCCCCGACGCGCGGCTCGTCGTCGGCGACCTCATCCTCGACGAGGACTCGCACGAGGTCGCCCGTGGTGGCGAGGAGATCAACCTCACGGCCACCGAGTTCGAGCTCCTGCGCTACCTCATGCGCAACCCGCGCCGCGTCCTGAGCAAGGCTCAGATCCTCGACCGCGTCTGGAACTACGACTTCGGCGGTCAGGCGAACGTGGTCGAGCTGTACATCTCGTACCTCCGCAAGAAGATCGACGCCGGTCGTCCCCCGATGATCCACACGCTTCGAGGAGCGGGGTACGTGCTCCGCCCAGCGGCCGAATGACAGTACAGCTGGTCGGCGACGAGCCGAGTCCGATCGGCCCAGGGACCCTGGGCCGACGCCTTGTCATGCAGGTCGCGACCACGGTGGCGATCGTCGCCGCACTCATGGCGTTGATCTCCGTCCTCGCGATGCGGGAGATCGTCGTCGAGCGCACCGACTCCCAGCTCGCGGACATCCTGCAGCGTCAGCCGAGCGCCCCGTACGAGTCGAACTCCTCACGCACTCCGCGCGGCTGCGGCGGCCTCCCTGGTCTGCCCGTCAACAGCATCATCATCGAGCAGTCAGTGTTGACGACCGTCGGCGCCAAACTCACGCCGTCCGGCTGTACGGCACTGAACGACACGGTCATCATGGAGATCGTCGAGCACGCGCAAGCGACCAGAACCACGATCAACGTCCCCGGCATGGGCAGCTACCGCTTCGAAGCGATCCTGACCCCCTCGGGCGCCACGAGCATCGTCGGCCTCCCGATGACGGACACCGACCACGTCATCACCACGGTCCTGTGGATCGAGCTCGCTCTCGCCGCACTCGCCATCGCCGGCGCCATCGCCGTGACCCGAGTCGTCGTCACCCGCAACCTCCGCCCCCTCCACGAAGTCGCCAGGGTCGCTGCCGAGGTGTCGCGCCGCGAGCTCGACCGGGGCGAGGTCGACCTCAGCCTTCGCGTCCCCGAGTCGAACGCCGATCCGACCAGCGAGGTCGGCCGCGTCGGGCTCGCGCTCAACACGATGCTGGGCAACGTCGAGAGTGCTCTCGCCGCGCGGCAGGCGTCCGAGACGAAGGTACGTCAATTCGTCGCCGACGCCTCGCACGAGCTGCGCAACCCGCTGGCCGCCATCCGCGGCTACGCCGAGCTGACAAGGCACGGCCGGGACGAGCTCCCCGAGGACACGCAGTTCGCCATGGGCAGGATCGAGTCCGAGTCGGAGCGGATGAGCAAGCTGGTCGAGGACCTGCTCCTGCTCGCGCGCCTGGACAACGGGCCCGCGCTCCAGCTCAGCGAGGTCGAGCTCACCGATCTCGTCGCGAACGCGACCGCCGACGCGCAGGTCGCCGGCCCGGACCACGAGTGGGACGTCGAGGTCCCCGAGGATCTGGTCGTCATCAAGGCGGATCGGTTCCGCATCCACCAGGTGATCGCGAACCTCCTCGCCAACGCCCGTACGCACACTCCCGCCGGCACGCACGTGACCGCGAGCGTGAGGGTCGACGGGATGTACGCGATCGTCGCCGTCACCGACGACGGACCCGGCATCTCGGCGGATCTGTTGCCGAAGGTCTTCGAACGGTTCGTCCGTGCGGACGTGTCCCGCGTGCGCAAATCCGGTCAGTCAACGGGTCTCGGGCTCGCCATCGTGTCGGCCGTCGTACAGGCTCACGGGGGCACCGTGAGCGTCACCTCGCGCCCTGGTCGTACCGTCTTCGAGATCCGTCTCCGCCTCGCCTGAGGCTCATAGACGGCTCAAAGAGTCGTGGCAGCAAAGGCATAGTGCGCTCCACCAGTGTGGTTCCCGTGACTACTACAGCATCACCACTCGAGATGAAGACGCCCCAGGCCGCCGAGCCTGCATCGCCCTCCACCGGACGATCCTTGCGCGACCTCCCCCGCTGGGCTTCCCGCGGGTCCCTGGCGCTGACGCTGCTCGCGGTGCTGGCGCTCTACACGTACGATCTGGCCGCCTCCGGGTACGCCAACTCGTTCTACTCCGCCGCCGTACAAGCGGGCTCGGTCTCGTGGAAGGCCTTCTTCTTCGGGTCCCTCGACGCGGGCAACTCGATCACCGTCGACAAGACGCCCGCCTCGTTGTGGCTCATGGCGCTGTCGGTACGGGTCTTCGGGCTGAGCTCGCTGAGCATCCTGCTCCCGCAGGCGCTGCTGGGCGTCGGATCGGCCGCGGTGCTGTTCGCGTCCGTACGGCGCGCACTGACCGGTCGCCTCTCCGAGTCGTGGCACATCACACCGACCAGGGCCCATGTAGCCGGCCTCGTTGCCGCGCTCACCATGGCGCTCACCCCGGCAGCCACGCTGATGTTCCGCTTCAACAACCCCGACGCGCTGATGGTGTTCTGCTACGTCGTGGCCGCGTACTTCACGGTCCGCGCCACCGAGGCCGCCTCGCGCAAGTGGCTGGCCCTGGCCGGCGTCGCGATCGGCATCGGCTTCCTCGCGAAGATGCTCCAGGCGTTCGTGATCCTGCCGTCACTGGTCATCGCCTACGCCATCGCCGCCCCGGCCACGTGGCGCAAGAAGATCGTCGACCTCGTCGTCGCGTTCGCTGCGATGGTGGTGAGCTTCGGCTGGTACATCGCCATCGTCCAGCTCGTCCCAGCCTCCTGGCGTCCCTACATCGGCGGCTCCCAGACCAACTCGATCCTCGAGCTGACGTTCGGCTACAACGGCTTCGGGCGGCTCAGCGGCAACGAGACCGGCTCTGTCGGTGGTGGAGCGATCTCCACCGGCCAGTGGGGCTCCACCGGCATCCTGCGGATGTTCACGTCCGAGTCCGGCGAGATGGTGTCGTTCCTCATCCCCGGCGCGCTGATCCTCGCGGGCGTCGCGTTCGCGGTGATCGGCCGCAAGGCGTACGTCAACGCGCTGCGCACGCATGAGGCCACCGGCGAGACGATGGCGCTCGGAGGGCTCGTGCTGTACGGGAGCTGGCTCGCGATCAACGGCCTCGTCTTCAGCTTCATGGCCGGCATCTACCACGACTACTACACCGTCGCGCTGGCACCGGCCATCGCAGGTACGGTCGCGATCGGCGGGACGATCCTGTGGGCGAAGCGCTCCTCGCTCGTGGCCCGCGTCGGCCTTGCGGTGGCGGCAGTCGCCACCGCTGCCTGGACCGTCGCGCTCGCCACAGTTCCTGGCGGCATCTACCTCGCACTGTCCCTCGTCGGCGCCGTCGCGCTCGTCATCGCGGCTGCAGGGTTCCTGCTCGGGAAGCGGCTCATCCCCGCCCTCTCCCGTACAGCGCTCGGCCTCTTCATCGCCGGCGGGCTCATCACCCCGACCGCGTACAGCATCCAGACCGCGCTCACGGCGCACACCGGATCGATCGTCACCGCGGGACCGGCATCGTCCGGACTCGCCGGGAACTCGTCCGGCCGCGGCGGCATGGGCGGCGCTCCCGGACAGGGCGGCACGCGCACCGGCACGTTCCCCCAGGGCGGCGCTCCCGGGCAGGTCGGCGCGCCGGGCGGTACGACGGGTACGACCGGCACCGCCCAGCAGGGCACCGCGCCGACGGGCAACGCGGGAGGCGGCATGGGCGGGCTCATCAACGGTACGAGCGTGTCGAGCGACATGATCGCGCTGCTGAGCAGCAACGCCAGCTCGTACACGTGGGTCGCCGCGACGACCGGTGCGCAGAACTCGGCGAGCTACCAGCTCGCGACGGGCTACTCCGTGATGCCGATCGGCGGCTTCAACGGCTCCGACCCGTCCCCGACGCTGGATGCGTTCAAGGCGCTCGTCGCGCAGGGCAAGATCCACTACTACATCGCGGCCGGCAGCATGGGCACCCAGGGCGGCGGCTCGAACGTCTCCAGTGAGATCGCGACCTGGGTCTCCTCGACGTTCACCGCTCAGACTTCTGGCAGCGTCACCGTGTACGACCTGACGACGGGGAAGTGAGCGCCATGGCCGCTCTCGCCACCCGGCCGGTGCGCCGTCCCGCGACGACGAAGCTCGCGCTGATCGACATCGTCGTTCCCGTGTACAACGAGGCGGCCGACCTGGAACGGTCGGTGCGCGCGCTGGATGCGTACCTGTCGAACGCGCTGCCGTACAGCTATCGCGTGACGATCGCGGACAACGCGTCGGTGGACGGTACGTGGCTGATCGCGCAGCGGCTCGCGAACACCCTGCCCCATGTGGCGGCCGTGCACCTCGACGAGAAGGGTCGAGGGCGCGCGCTCAAGCAGGTGTGGCTCGCGTCGGACGCCGACGTCGTCGCGTACATGGACGTCGACCTCTCGACCGATCTGGCCGCGGTGCTGCCCCTGGTGGCGCCGCTGGTCAGCGGCCACTCGGACGTCGCGATCGGGACGCGCCTGGCCCGCACGAGCCGGGTCATCCGTGGGCCGAAGCGGGAGTTCATCAGCCGCTGCTACAACCTCGTGCTCCGTACGGCGCTGCAGGCCTCGTTCTCCGACGCACAGTGCGGGTTCAAGGCGATGCGCAGCGACGTGGCCCAGGAGCTGCTGCCGCTCGTCGAGGACACGAACTGGTTCTTCGACACCGAGCTGCTGGTCCTGGCGCAGCGGGCCGACCTGCGGATCCACGAGGTGCCGGTCGACTGGGTCGACGATCCGGGCACGACGGTCGACATCCTTGCGACCGCGACGGAGGACCTGCGGGGGGTGGCGCGACTCATCCGTGGGTTCGCCGGGGGGACCATCCCCGTGGCCCGGGTCCAGGCGGAGCTGGCCGAGCCGGAGCTGCCGGCGACCGTACCGGGCGTGCCGCGAGGCCTGCTCGGACAGGTGCTGCGGTTCAGCGTCGTCGGGGTGACCTCGACGATCGCGTACTTCGTCCTGTACATGCTGCTGAGCGCCGTGACGGGCGACCAGATCGCCAACCTCGTGGCGCAGATCGTCACCGCGGTCGCGAACACTGCCGCCAACCGAGCCTTCACGTTCCGGGTGCGCGGCAGCAAGGGGTTGCTCAAGCACCATGCGACCGGGCTGCTCGCGTTCGCGATCGCGATGGTGCTGACCAGCGGGTCACTGTGGGTCTTGCACGCTGCGTGGCCCAGCGTCGGCGAGTGGGTCGAGGTGACGGTGCTCATGATCGCCAATCTCGTCGCCACGCTCGTACGGTTCCTCGCCCTCCGCTTCGTGATCGGGCGGAAGGCAGGCGCCCAGGTCTAGCGACCGTGTACGGTCCGGGCATGGCAATCACTCGGGCCGAGCTGGTGAGGCTGGTCGACCACACGCTGCTACGTACGGACGCGTCGCACGCGGACGTGCTGGCGCTCGTCGCCGAGGCGCGCGACCTCGGGGTGTACGCGGTGTGCGTCTCGCCGTCGATGCTGCCCGTACCGGACCTGCCGGACACACTGAAGCTAGCGACCGTGTGCGGGTTCCCGTCCGGGAAGCACACGACCGCCGTGAAGGTCGCCGAAGCCGCCGAGTCCGTACGGCTCGGGGCAGACGAGGTCGACATGGTCATCGATCTTGGGCTGCTCAAGGCAGGCCGGTACAGGGATGTCGTGCGGGAGGTACGGGCTGTACGGGAGGAGGTGCCGCTGCTCAAGGTCATCATCGAGTCGGCGGCGCTGAGCGACGAGGAGATCATCGTCGCCTGCGAGGCCGCGGCCGAGGCGGGCGCCGACTTCGTGAAGACCTCGACCGGCTACCACGCTGCGGGAGGTGCGAGCGTCCACGCCGTGTCGCTCATGTCGATGACGGTCGGTGACCAGCTCGGGGTGAAGGCGTCCGGAGGGATCCGTACGTACGAGTTCGCGGCCGCCCTCGTAGCCGCCGGCGCCACCCGCCTGGGGATGTCCGCGACCGCCGACGTCCTGGCCGCCGCGCCGGAGTAGGCCCTGTGGCTGGCGACCCGTACGGCGACGAACGGCTCGTCGAGCTGTACGACCTGGACAACCCCGGCGGTGACGACCACGCCTACTACCGCGCGCTCGCCGACGGCCTCGGGGCGCACAAGATCCTCGATCTGGGCTGCGGGACAGGGCTGCTGACGCGCTCCTTGGTAGCCCCCGGACGCGCTGTCGTCGGGATCGATCCGAGCAGGACAATGATCGGCCACGCTCGACGCCGGCCTGGCGCGGAGGCGGTGAGCTGGGTCGAGGGTGATGCGCGAGTCGTCGCGCCCACCGGAGACGTCGACCTCGTGGTGAGCAGCGGCAACACGGTGATGCACGTCGGCGACCTGGCATTCGTCCTCCGAAGGCTGGCTGCCGCTCTTCGGCCAGGCGGCGTCATCAGCTTCGACTCCCGCAACCCCGCCGCGCGGGTGTGGGAGGGGTGGACGCGGGTTGCGACGTACGACGAACGCGGTACTCCTGCCGGGCACCTTCGCGAATGGCTCGAGCTGATTGAGGTCGCCCCGGACGGCCGGGTCGTGTTCGACGCGCACAACGTGGTCCCCGACGGGCGCGACGCGGTATACCGCAACACCCTCTACTTCCGTACGGTCGACGCGATCACAGGTGACCTGCCGGCGGCCGGGTTCGACGACATCACGGTGCGTGGCGGCTGGCATGACGAGCCGCTCTCCCGTGAATCTCGGGTGATGGTGTTCCGAGCGGTCGCGCGCTGCGGCGCCGGCGCTGTCGGATAGGCGCATGTCGCCGAGGGGACGGGCGGCCCGGCACACAGACGACGCGATCGCCACCTTGAGCGTTTCAACGAGGTTTGTGGTCGGAATGAGGCAGTGCGCGGGAGGGCTTCAGCGTTCGACGAGAGTTGTGGTCGTTCTCAGGTCCAATTCGTCCGTCATAACGACCACAACCTGCGTCGAACGGTTGGACCCTTGCGCGGTTCCGCTGAGAACGACCACAAACGCCGGCGAAGTCTCACGCGAAGGCACGCGCGGGACACATGCGGTTCCCTGAGGCGCTGATGCGCTCCAGCGCGTCAGCGACTCGAAGGGCCGCCAGGCAGTAGAGGGACCTCTCGTGGACGGAGGGTCAGTCCTCCAGGCGGGTGCGGTGGAAGTTGAGGTGGCTGCGGCTGGCGGTCGGGCCGCGCTGACCCTGGTAGCGGGAGAGGTTCGCCGCCGAGCCGTACGGGTTCATGGCCGGGCTCGACAGCTGGAAGAAGCACAGCTGGCCGACCTTCATGCCTGGCCACAGCATGATCGGGAGCGTCGCCACGTTCGAGAGTTCGAGCGTGATGTGGCCCGTGAAGCCGGGGTCCACGAAGCCGGCGGTGGAGTGGGTCAGCAGGCCGAGGCGCCCCAGCGATGACTTGCCCTCGAGGCGCGCGGCGATGTCGTCGGGGAGCGTGACGGCCTCGTACGTCGCGCCCAGCACGAACTCCCCCGGGTGCAGGATGAACGGCTCATCGGGGCCGCACTCGACCAGCCGCGTCAGATCCGCCTGCTCGACCGACGGGTCGATGTGCGGGTAGCGGTGGTTCTCGAACACCCGGAAGTACCGGTCGAGTCGCACGTCCACGCTGGACGGCTGGACCATCGTCGGCTCGTACGGGTCCAGCAGGACCCGTCCAGCATCGATCGCCGCAGCGATGTCACGGTCTGAGAGCAGCACGTGCCGACCCTACAAGCCCCTCACCTGCGCGTCACGCGAAGCGATGTCACTGCTGCTCGCGGCGAACCTCGAGGTAGCGGTCGCCGAACGAGACGATCTGGCCCTCACGGACGCGTACGGGGTCGCCGGGGGCGCACGGCTCGAACTGCCCGCCCGAGTTCGCGATCGCGGTGCCGTTCGTGGAACCCCGGTCCATCACGTACAGCCCGCGATGGTCCAGGCCGATCGCGAGGTGGGTCTTCGAGACCATACGGCTCTCGACACCCGCCTGGACGAGTTCCGCGTGCTCGTCGGGCTGCGGCTGCGGGTTGCGCCCGATGAGAACCAGACCCAGAACAGGCACGCTCCGGCCGTCGTCGAGCCTCAGCTGCCAGCCGTCGGTCGCCTTGCGCGCCGGGACGGGCGCCTGGCCGACGGGCGCCAGGTGAGTCCGGGTCATCTCGTCGTCCTCGGCGACGATCATGGGCTGCGCCGGCTGGACGGGTTGCGGCGACGATACGGGCTGCGGCTGCGGCGCGTACCCGGGCTGTGGCTGCGGCTGCTGCGGGTAGGGAACGGGTGACCGCGGGGCGTACGGGTTCGGTGGTTGCTGCAGATACGCGGCGGGTGCGTTGTACGGGACCTGGGACGCGTACCCGTTCTGCTGGATCGGCGCCTGGACACCCCACTGGTCCCAGGGCACGTCCGACGCGGAAGCCGGTGTCGGCGCGAACGACGACGGTGCAGGCATGGGGGCAGCCCCGCCGAAATCCGGCAATGCCGTGATCGGCTCGAACCCGTGCTGGGAGCTCGGCTCCTGCCTCGGCGGTTCCGGCGACAGGTGCGGGATCTGGGGCGCCATGAGGTGGGCCGGCAGAGAGACCATGTTCGCCGAGGCGACGGCCAGCCGCTGTACGGGACGGGCATCGGGCTCTGGAGTCGCGGGACCCTTGGCATGGACGACCACGGACTGCCCTGCCAGGTCGTGCCAGCCCCGCCGACGGGGATGAACGATCATCATGACGACCAGCACCAACCACACGATCGGCACGATCATCGAGGCGTACCAGACGAGGGCCCGCAGGAACCAGCGCCCCCAGCCGATCGGCTGTCCGTCCTCGAGGCGCAGCACCCGGATCCGGAACCACTTCGCGGCGGGGCCCTGCCCCCGGATCGCGTACCCCCACCAGAGGAGAACCAACCACGCGAGCCCGAGCACGGTCGCCGCGATCCCCACGACGAGGATCGCGGTCGACGGGAGGTTCTGGGCTCCGAGGATCAGCACGAGCACGCCGAGGAGCGCTAGCGGCACCACGTCGAGGACATTGACGAGCGCACGCGTGCCGAGGCCGGCGATCGTCACCCCCGTGGGCATCGCTGCATCCTTCGACATGTCGGGCCCTCCCCTCTTCTAAGTGATCGTACGGTCGGCTGAGGTCAGCGGTAGCGGCGGAACGACCGGACCGACAGGGATCCCCGGATGC
>Ga0182021_10005066_pt1 | contig 15555 bp, 15 predicted proteins | sample 612E3MmetaG_FD_120493 | JGI IMG/M metagenome (GOLD analysis project Ga0182021, IMG submission 120493) | Permafrost microbial communities from Stordalen Mire, Sweden - 612E3M metaG (Illumina Assembly) | ecosystem: Environmental > Terrestrial > Soil > Wetlands > Permafrost | place: Sweden... | reverse complement strand
CGCCGTGCTGCCCACCGCCGTGAAGGTTACGGTAATGTTGGTGCTGGCGTTGGTGAACAGATTTACGACGATCCAGTTCAGAATTCCGTCATTGTTCGTGTCCACCGGCGAAGGCGTCGCACTGAAGAACGACAACAGGTTCGTCGAGTACTGGTCCTCGACCGGAATGCTGGCGATTGCCACATCGCCCGTATTGACTACCGTGATCCTGAAGACCACCGGCTCGCCCACCTGCGCCGGTCCGTTTGTCGGGTTCGTCACCGTCTTGGTTACGCTATAGCCGGGGTGACTCGTGATGGCCGTGTTGTAGGTCGCCGTGTTGGTCTGCCACGGCAGATCCGGCGGAGACGCCACAACCACGTTGGTCGCCAACTGCCCCGCCGTGTTGCCCACCGCCGTGAAGGTCACGACGATGTTGGTGCTGGTTCCGGGTGCCAGGTTGACCACGTTGGTCCAGTCCAGGATCCCGTCATTGTTCATATCCACAGTCGGAGGCGTCGCATTGGAGAAGGCCAGGGTGTTGGTCGAATACAGGTCCTCGAGCGGCACGCTCGCGATCGTCACATCACCCGTATTGGCCACTGTGATCTGGAAGACGACCGGATCGCCCATCTGCGCGGGGCGGCCCACCGGACTCGTCAATATCTTGTTCACGCTATAAGCGGCTCGGCTCGTACTGTAAGTAGCCGTGTTGCTCTGACCCGCCGCAACGACCACGTTGGTCGCCAGTTGCCCCGCCGTGCTGCCCACCGCCGTGAAGGTTACGGTGATGTTGGTGCTGGTGTTGGTGGCCAGATTGACCACGATCCAGTTCAGGATTCCGTCATTGTTTGTATCCACCGGCGAAGGTGTCGCATTCGTGAAGGCAAGAAGATTGGTCTGATACTGATCCTCGATCGGAATGCTCGCGATGGCCACATCGCCCGTATTGGCCACCGTGATCTGGAAGACCACCGGCTCGCCCACCTGCGCCGATCCGTTTCTCGGGCTCGTCACCGTCTTGGTTACGCTGTAACCGGGGTTGCTCGTGATGGCCGTGTTGTAAGTCGCCATGTTGGTCTGCCCCGGTGCATCCGGCGGAGACGCGACAACCACGTTGGTCGCCAACTGCCCCGCCGTGCTGCCCACCGCCATGAAGGTCACGACGATGTTGGTGCTGGTTCCGGGCGCCAGGTTGACCACGTTGGTCCAGTTCAGAATCCCGTCATTGTTCGTATCCACCGGCGAAGGTACGGCATTCGAGAAGGCCAGGTAACTGGTCGAATACTGGTCCTCGATCGGCACGCTCATGATCGTCACAGCCCCCGTATTGGCCACCGTGATCTGGAAGACGACAGGATCGCCCATCTGCGCGGGGCGGCCCACCGGGCTCGTCAATATCTTGTTCACGCTATAGCCGGGTTCGCCTGTGCCGTAAGTCACGGAGTTGGTCTTTCCTGGCACAATGACCACATTGGTCGCCACCTGCCCCGCCGTGGTGCCCACCGATGTGAAGGTCACGAGGATGTTGGTGCTGGCGCCTGGGGCCAGGTTGACCACGTTGGTCCAGTTCAGGATCCCGTCGTCGGTCGTGTTTACCGGCGAAGGTATGGCATTCGAGAAGGCCAGGTAACTCGTCGAATACTGATCCTCGACCGCCACGCTCGCGAGCGTCACAGCGCCCGTGTTGGCCACCGTGATCTGGAAAGTAATTGGCTGGCCCACCTGCACGACCCCGTTTGACGGACTCAACACGGTCTTGGTCACCATAACACCCGAGAACGTTTCCGGAAGAAAGATGTTCGTGCCGTTAAAGGTAATGTCCCTGCCCGCCAAGGCTCTGCCTTCCACGATGGAACTGGTATTCATGGTGATGTCAGAAAGAGCCAGTATGGTTCCCTTGAAGTCGGAAAACGTCCCAATAGTCGCCGAGGATCCCACTTTCCAGAAAACGTTCCTGGCCTGGGCGCCGCCGGCCAGAACAACGCGGCTGGCGCCTGAACCGGCTGCCGTGATCAGAGTGGAGGCCGTCATCTGGAATATCCAGACCGCATTCGGATCGCCGCCGGCGTCGAGGGTGAGGGTCCCTGCTATCTGAAGCGAACTCGGGGACCAATAGAGGCCAGGGGCGAGCGTTTGCCCGCCGAGATTCTCGTTGGCGGTCAACACAATTCTGTTCAGGATGCGCCCGTCTGCGTCGTTATACGCGGCGGTCTGATCGACTCGGGCCGTGCTCAACAGCCCGACATCGACCGTCGCATACGGGCCCAGGGGCCCATTGGAATCGACCTGATAGACGACCCCATGCACTTGATTGGTGACTATGCCCGTGATGCTGGTCCCTGAGCCCGGACTCAGTCCGAGATCCCCGTCGATGATGCCGCCACCTGTTGAACTGATCTTGCGGTCGGCTAGCATCGCGAAGTGACCGGACGATTGCAGGTCGACGGGCGCTGGTCCTGCCGCCAAGGTCCGGAGCGGAACCATCAGGGCCACCGCAAAGACAACGCCCATGAGGATCTGTTTCGCACCGTTCACTCCAAGTGCCCGTGGATCGTCTACATCCATCGAAGACATCATTCTCTGGTGGGTACCTATCATCGTGCGCGTTTTCATTTTGGGACTCCTTTGCTTCTCTTTTCGGTCACTCATGGAGGGAAGGCTACGCGATGGGCGGGGTTCCTTGCTATGGGGTGAAACCCTACCGGGGCGATTGTTACTCGCTGATGACCACGCGGTTCTTCCCGGTTCTCTTGGCCCGATACAGAGCAGCGTCTGCTCTTCCTACGAGCGCCTGAGCCGTGCTCGTGTCCTTGCGGCACGAGGCCACGCCTATGCTGACCGTCACGGGTCGTCCTTCGGGGCTGCCGTGCTCCGCTTTCTCCCGTAGTCTTTCGGCCAGCAAGCCTGCCTCCCGGGTGTCGGTAGCGGGCAGAATCACTGCAAATTCGTCTCCGCCATAGCGACAGCATATATCTGAACCCCTGGACGCCGAACCAATGATGGCCCCGAGGGCGACCAGAACCCTGTCGCCTGCCTGATGGCCGTATTGGTCGTTGATTCTCTTGAAGTCATCGACGTCCACCATCAGCAGGGAAGCGGCCCTTCCATAGCGTTGATAGATCCTCAGCTCCACCGCGATTCTTTCGAGGCAGGCGGTGTGGTTGAAAAGTCGCGTCAAGCCGTCCCGAAGGGCCAGTTGGGCAATGTTCGCAACGAGGGATTCCCCCATCAGCGTTGGCGAGTTCAGTTGGCCTTTCAGATTCGAGAGATAATCGAGGGCGGCAACGGCAACGCCGACGTTCCGCTGCACGGCTTGCGACAACTTGATTTTATGCCTGAGGATTTCAGTCCACAGGCCTTCGGCCACAGCGGGCTGGAAACACGTGTGAGTAATCGCATACAGAAGGTCGGAAAAGAACTCGCCGTCGCGCCTTTTCTTGAAGTCCTCAAAAAGGGCCGCCTCAGCCTCAGTGAGGGGCCGGTCTCCGGCGAAAGCGCCAACCAGATCCAGTGTCAGCACTCCGTCTTCAAGACGGCTATCCAGCCGATCGGATTTGCTTTCGCCGCAGAACGGCAGTGGGGCGACGGTGGGGTTCATCATCAGGGTCAGGGCGGCGGCAGCAACCCCGCCGGCGGTGCGGGCTTGCCTTCGCCGTTCTTTACGAGGTTCCTGCGATATTGATAGTAGGCGTCGCGCAAGGCGACGTAGGGATCGATGGCGGCCTTCTTGAAGTCCTCATACTCGCCGGGGCGGAGTGAAGTATCGTTCACCGTGTCGTACGATTTGACGCCGACGTTGTACCCGAGCTTGGGGACCAGATAGTTGACCGGATCGAGAAAGAGATCGCCTACGTAGCCCACGGTATCCCGCACGCAGGACGGTCCAAGAATCGGCCAGTTGATGTAGATGGAAGGCCCGAGCCCATACCGGCCCAGCGTTTGGCCCAGATCCTCGTTGCCCTTTTCGATGTCCCACCAGTTCCGGGCCGGATCGCCGAATCCCGCCACGCCAACGGTCGTATTGATGGCGAAGCGTTCGAGTTCCACCCAGGCGCCCTTGAATTTGGCTTGAAGCACGCAGTTCACGAGCCGCACCGGCGTGGCAATGTTGGAAAAGAAGTTGTTCACACCGCGACGAGCCGGCTGCGGCACAACCACGTTGTATCCCCTGGCGACAGGCTTCAGGATCCAGAAGTACAGTTTGTCGTTGAAGACGAAGAAAGCGCGGTTGACCGGTTCCAAAGGATCCGAAACCATGACGGGCTGGGCCGAGAGCACGACGTCCGGAGTTTCGCCGATACCCGGCAAGTCTGCGGCTGGCGCCTGGGCGCCGGTGGCCGGCGGCGACGCTGGGACGCCCAATCCTTGCCTCTGGCCCGGCGCCGTGCTGCGACATCCGGCGCAACCGAGGATGAGAATCGCAGCGGCGATTCGCGTCATAATTACAGCACTGGAATTGAATAGACTGCCTTGTAGGGCCGCCGCTTGCGGCGTGCCGTGCGCACGGCGTGGCGCAAGCGCCAGCCCTACAAGAGGCGTCCACATAGTGAAAGGGACGTTGGTGCCCGCCCCCGATCCGCGAACCGTTGGGCCCGGGGTCTTCACAGCGCATCCTTTCCGGGCGTTGACGGCGGCGTGACACCGGCCTTTTTTTCCTCCGGCGCGGTCGCTGCAGCCGCAATCTTCGCCTTTATCTTGCCGATCAGGGCGTCATACGTTGAACTGTTGAGGATGGCGCCAATCTGGCTGCGATAGTTGTTCACCAGACTCACCCCCTCAATGCTGACATCGTACACCAGCCATTCGGCGCCCTTTTTCTGAACCCGATAGCTGACAGGAATGTCGGCGCCGCGGAGGGTGACGATCACAACATCCGCCACCCCGTACATCCCGTCGATTTTGTCTCCTTTGTACTGGATCTTCTCCCCGGAATAGCTCTCCACCTTGGACATGTAGGTCTTCTCGATCAGTTCGCTAAAGAGGCTGGTGAACTCCGTGCGTTGCGCCTCGGACAGGCCACCCCAGTACTTCCCGATGGCGCTTCGAGACATGGAGGCCCAGTCGAATCGCTCGCCAACCACCTTCTTCATTTGCGCCTGCCGCTCTTCATCCTTGTCCTGGCCCTTCAGGGCGGGCGATTGCACGATGGCCAGGATCTTCTCGGTAGTCTGCTTGATCTGGTTCGAAGGTTCCCCCGCCAGGGAGAACCCGGTGGCGCCGAAAGCCAGGAGAAGCAAAGTTACCATCGGTTGTTTACGGGACTTTTTCATGTTTTGACTTTCTGTGTTTCGTTGTCGTTGCGTCATTCTGACTTCTGGATTCTGACTCCTGGGTCCTGCGTTAGAGTTTCCCGAACGCGTATTTGCTGATGAGCGCTTCGATATCTATGGCCGATTCCGTTTGCCGGATCCGTCCGCCCGGTTTGATGAGTTCGTCGGCGGCGCCGGCGCTGATCTGCACGAAGTTCTCCCCGATCAGGCCGCGCGTCTTGACCGACACGACGGCATCCTCATGAATCTTCAGGCCGGGTTCGATTTGCAGCACGACCCTGGCCTCATCGTCCTCGAGGCTAATGCTTTCCACGCGACCTATGTTCACGCCCGCGATGGTCACCGGCGCGCCGCTCCGCAGCCCACCCACGTCGCTGAAGATGGCGTATACCTGATACCCGCGTTTGCCCAAGACCTCGATCTTGCCCAGCGTAATCGAGAGATAGCCAAGGCACAGAATGCCGGCGACCATGAAGACGCCGACGACCAGTTCGAGATTTGATCTCCCTTTCATCCTCCACCTCCCTTACGTGCTGCCTCAGTCACCCCGGTGGGGCTCGCCACAGGATCGTGTAGGGCTGGCGCTTGCGCCATACCGGCCACCGGCGCGCCGCAAGCGGCGGCCCTCCCGAGTTCAGAATGTTCTTCCACGCTTGGCTGCTTTGGATCCTGCGCCGGATAGCGGAACGGCTCCGGAGGCAGACTTCCCCGGATAAAATCTCGTACGATGGAATCGCCGGTCTCGAAGACCTCCTTCGGCGTGCCCACAAATCGGATGACGCCCTCATGCATGAGGGCCACCCGCTGAACGATCGCGAAGACTCCGGGGATTTCGTGGGACACAATGATTCCGCTGAACCCAAGACGTTTATGAGTCGCGGCGATGAGCGCGTGAATCGAGTGGACGATGATGGGGTCGAGTCCCGTGGTGGGTTCGTCAAACAGCATGATCTCCGGCGGGCGCACGAGCGCCCGGGCGAGGGCCGCGCGTTTCGCCATGCCGCCGCTCAATTGGGCGGGATACTTGTCCTCCGCTCCCTCCAAGCCGACCTGCTGAAGTTCGCCCAGAACCCGCTCCCGAACTTCCTTTTCTTTGAGCCGGGTCTTCTCCCGCAGCGGAAAAGCCACATTGTCATACACCGTCATGGAATCGAACAAGGCGCCGTTTTGAAAAAGGAAGCCGAAGCGGCCTCGCAGTTCCACGAGTTCGGCGCGACGGAGTCCGCAAAGATCCTTTCCATTGAAGACGATCCGCCCGCTGTCCGGTTGCAGTAGACCGGCCACATGTTTGAGGAAGACACTCTTTCCATCCCCGCTGGGCCCGATCAGCGCAACGATTTCCTTATCCCGGATTTCGAGCGACGCGCCTTTGAGCACTTCGGCGGCGCCGAACGATTTCTGCAGGTTTTCGATCGTGATCATGGGGTGTCTCAGAAAAATATCGAGGTCAGAACGTAGTCGCAGATCAGAATCAGGACCGACGACAGGACCACCGCCTGCGTTGTCGCCTTGCTCACCCCTTCCGCGCCAAAACCGGCGAAAAAGCCCTTGTAGCAGCAGACCCAGGCGATGATGCCGCCGAAGGCGATCGACTTGTAGATCCCGACCAGGACATCCTTGGCGTCCACGTAGTCCTTCATGGCCCCGAAGTACGTTCCGGCATTCACGCCGAGCAGTTTCCCTCCAATCAGATATCCTCCGAAAATGCCGACCACATTGAAAATGGCCGTCAACAGAGGAACGGATACGAGCGCAGCGAGAAGGACGGGGACGACGAGGTAGCGATACGGGCTCAATCCCAAAATCTCCAGTTCGTCAATCTGCTCCGTGATGCGCATGATCCCCATCCTCGCTGTCACAGCGGACCCCGCCCGCCCGGTCACCATCAGCGCGGCCAGCACCGGCCCCAGTTCCCGCAGCAGCGACAACGCGACCATCGGTCCGATAAAGGCCGTGGATCCCACCCGCGAGAGTGTGTAGTAGCCCTGGAACCCGAGCACCATGCCGGAGAATGCGCCGGTCAGCACGATAACCAGCACCGAGCCGAATCCGATGAAACGGATTTGTTCCAAAACCCGGAAGAACTTCAGCGGCGGAGTGAAAGTGTAACCCAAGGTCTGAACGAGGAATACCCCCATCCGGCCCAATTCGCCCGCGACGGAAAGGGGAACCCGGCCGACCGCTCGGATCGGAGTCAGAACCCATTTGTCTGCCGGGTTCCCCATGTGAGAGTCCACCGTTCGCTCTCGGCCTTAGAAGCGCCAGTTGACCAGAATCATCCCGGGCGCCAGTTCGTCAGGCAGCCCTGTGAACCACCGGTTCTGGGGCATTAGGTTCACCAGCCCGATTTGCGCTCCGGCATCCGCTGTCTCCGCATAATTGACTAATCCGAATTGCAGGCCCGTCAGATGACCCGCGTAGTTCACCACGCCGGTTTGCAGCCCCTTCATGTTGCCCCCGGTGTAGTTCACCACGCTGACAGCAAGGCCCAGACAGAATCCGCCCTGCCATCCGACAAAGTCGGACTTCGTGTAGTTGACGAGCCCCCACTGAAGGCCCGTGTAGTTGTCGGCATAGTTGAGGCCCAAGGCCAGACTGACGCCCTCGCTCTGCCCCGTAGATCCGTTCACAACCCCGAGGGCCAGCGCCGACTGCGGGTTCTCGCCCCATAGACTGAGGCTCAACCCTTCAATCCGAGTGGTCCGGTCGTAGAGGGCGATGCCGGGAGTGAGGCTGAGTTGTATCGGCTTGTCTCCGGCCATGGCTCCGGTCGCTACCAGAGCGATTCCCGCAAATGCTAATATCTTCTTCATGGTTTATGTCTCCTTGATTCTTTCTGTTTCTCGTTATTCCGTTGAGTTACCGGTGCCCCTCATGCGATTCATGACCGCCGCCGCCGTGTCCTCCACCGCCCCAGCCCCACGGCACAACTAAACATCCACTCAGCCCGAGCAGCGCCGCCAGTAACAAACCATAAACTAAGGCTTTCATGTGTATTCTCCCTCTGCTCAGTTAATCGTAAATAGTCGGCACCCCGCGATAAAACACACCGCAAGGACCGCCAACAACTTCATGCTCCAGTCCAACCAGCTATTGTTCATGTTTCTTCTCCCGTAGTATGTCTTCCCGTCATCTCACTCTAATGACTGTTACACGCGGCATCTCGCACCTCTTCCTGCGTGTTGTGTTCTTTTCTTCATCTGAGGCTAAACTACGCTAGGGGATGACGGGTGCCTATGGGGTGTAACCCTACCGCCGCTATTCTCATTTTGGCCGCTCTAGCAGGCGGCGGGAAGGGTTGAGGACTCGAACCCTTCCCGCCGCCAGCGGACGAAATGCGAATGGCTGCAGGCAAGGATCAGGCTCCTTGCCTGGAGACCTGATGTCTGTTAACCTCTCCCCCGTGAATACGACGGGCACGACATGGGGAGTGAAACTGAAGTTGCTCCTGGGCACGCCCAGACGGCTCTTCTTGAACGTGTGCCGTCCCGGCTATGTGCGCGCCAGCGTGGCGCGACGGCGGGGACAATGCCGACGGTGCGGCGCGTGTTGCCAACTGGTGTGGCGTTGCCGCCACTTCTGTCACGACAACGGGGTTCCCTCGTGCAAACTCTATGCCCGGTATCGCCCTCCGAATTGCAGCCAGTTCCCCCTCGATCACCGGGACCTTGCCGACCGCGATCATGTTTCGCCGAACGAGCCCTGCGGCTTCTCGTGGACGCAGGGGAACCCTATGCCGGGGAAACGCGTGGCGGAGTCGGGTTCCGGACGCGGTTGACGGCGAGTCGCTCCGTTCCTCCGCCCCCCCCTCCTGTTGTGGGGCGTAAACCTGCGGCGGAATTCGTTACAGCAGGCCAGCTACACGATGGTCAAAGGGACGTCGCATTCGACGAGCCCCGCCGCGATGGCGTAGCGGGTGAGACCGGCCGTGTCGTGGATGTCGAGTCTCTGCATGAGATGGTCCCGGTGCTTCTCGACGGTCTTGATGCTGATGCCCAGTTCCGCCGCAATCTGCTTGTTGGCTTGGCCTTCGGCAATCAGTTGGAGGACCTCCACCTCCCTCGAACTCAGGCGGGCGGCGTCCGTTTTCGGCAACCCCTTTCGACCCAACGACTCCTGCCGCCGCTTTTGGGATCTCCTGGCGACGGAGGCACTGAAAAAACTGTTCCCCTTTTGGACTTCCCGGATCGCCTCGGACAGTAAGTGCGCGGAGGTCTGCTTGATCAGGTATCCCGCCGCGCCTAACGCCGTCATTTTCTCGACGTAGGTGTCATCGCTGTGCGCGGTAAGCATGAGCACCTTGACCTCAGGGGCCGTCTGGCGAATCTGGCGGGTGGCCTCCAACCCATTCAGCAGCGGCATCGCGATGTCCATGACGACCACGGCGGGACGGAGCTTCAGGGTCATGGCCACGGCCTCGCGGCCGGTGGCCGCTTCGCCAACCACCTCGATGTCGTTCTGGGCCTCCAGTAACTTTCGCAGGCCCTCCCGGACGATCATGTGGTCGTCAGCCAGCAGTACAGTGATTGGCTTCACAGATAGGCGAAAGTCTGGCCATTCAGAGACTGGGGATCAAGTCAAAAGATCGGACTGAAATAGAAAAACCGCGGCCGAAGCCGCGGTTTCCTATGCGCCTTGTGGCCAGAGAGGCTGAAGACGTTGAATGAGCCTTGTGGGTTCCGTCCTGCTATTGCCCACCAACCGGAGGTCATTGACAACATAACTCTGTCCCGTGGAAAGCTCAAATTACGGTATTCCCTATATCGCTCCAGGAATTCACCCTAGAAGGCGGAACGGCGGCGGGGATTAAGGCCTCAGATGACGCAGGGGTGGGCATTCTGTCTCCGTAGGGCCGCCGCTTGCGGCGTGCCGGAACACGCGTCGAATTTCCTTCATCAGATCGCTGACGATCCGGCCCTTTCCGATGAAACCGTGTGCGCCATGCGCGTGGGCGGCAGCCTTCGTTTTGACATTCTCGTCCAGTGTCATGATGATGATGCGCGTGTTGGGCAGCCGACTCCGCAGGAGCGCCGTCGCTTCCAAGCCGTCCATGCGCGGCATGTTCAGATCCATCAGCACCAGGTCCGGCGTGTGCAAATCGGCCTTGCGGAGCGCCTCACAACCGTCGGCCGCCGAGTCCACCACCTGGACGAGCGTTTGTGTGTCAAGGATCTCGATCAAACACGCGAGGAGAAGCGCGGAATCATCCACAATCAGAGTGCGGAGCAGAGGGGAATGACTGTTGGAATCAAGAGGTGTATTCCATTCCGTTTTCATAGGAACAGCATACGGCTGTTCCTCGGAGAACCGAAATTACTGCATCGCCTAATTCCGCGGGGGAAAACACCCTAGATTCAGGCCTCGATGATCTTATTCCGGATCGCGTAGCGGACGAGGTCGGTCACGGAATGCAGGCTGAGTTTGTGCATGACGTTGGCGCGGTGGGCGTCCACGGTCTTGATGCTGACGCCGAGTCTGACCGCAACCTCTTTGTTCGTCTTGCCTTCAGCCAGGAGTTGGACAATTTCCCGCTCGCGGGCCGTGAGAAGAGGCGCCGGTCCCGCCGCACCTTTCGCGACCTTCCCGCGGTTCAGGTAGCCGTCGAGCACCACTTCCGAAACTTTTCCGGTGAAGAAGGGTTTGTGCTGGGAGAGCGCTTCGACGGCTGAAACCAACAGGCGCGAAGTGTCCGCTTTCATAATGTAACCGTGGGCGCCGGCGGCGAGCACCTCGCTCACCAACTGCTCGGATTCGTGCATGGAAAGGATCAGCACTTCGGCCTTGGGAAGCGCCTTGCGAATCTGGCGCGTGGCCTCCAGGCCGTTCAGTTCCGGCATCGTCACGTCCAGCACAATCACGTCGGGCGTCAACTGTCTCGCCAACTCGACCGCCTGCCGGCCGTTAACCGCCTCCCCGCAAACCTTCCAGCCGGGCTGGCTTTCCAACACCGTTCGCAGTCCCTTCCGCATCAACTCGTGGTCATCGGCGATCAGGATTTGCATGGTCTTCCTCCGTCCCTTCCTCGCCGGACACGATGGCCCGAACGGTCGTTCCCCGGCCGCTCGATTCGATCGCGAAGCTCCCGCCCAATTGGCGCACGCGTTCGCGCATGCCGGCCACCCCCACGCCCACCTTCGCCACGGTGCCGTCGGATCGAAGGTCCAGCCCATGGCCGCGATCGGTGACTTCCAGGATGACTTTGCCGCCTTCCCGCGCGATCCGGACGGCGGCGGTCGTACTGCCGGAATGGCGATGGACGTTGCCGAGACTTTCCTGCACCACCCGGAACAGGGCCCGCTCCGTGTCGGCCGGCAATCGTCCCAGGGCCGGGCTGGCGTCCAGCGTCACCTGGATCCCGCTACGTTCCGTGAACCCTTCGGCATACTCCTGCAACGCGCCGACAAGGCCGACCTCGTCCAACACGGGCGGATGCAGCCGGTAAGACAGGGTCCGCAACTCTCGCTGGCAATGCTCGATGATCGCCTGGCTGTCCGCGAGGAGGTTGTCGGCGGCGAGATCGCGGCCGGCGCTGCGTTGTTGCACGAGGCCGAGGTTCATCGCCGCGGCCGCCAACTCCTGCCCGGTCGCATCGTGCAACTCGCGGCCGATCCGCAAGCGTTCATCGTCCTGCGACCGCAGAAGATGAGCGGAGAGCTGGCGAAGGTGTTGTTGCTGGACGGCGATCCGTTTCAACAAGAAGGCAGCGAACCCAAAGTACGCCAGTCCCGTAACGATGACAAACGCCAGTCCCTTCAGTAGTTCGAAACTGCGCAACTGGTCAATGGACCACGCCGCGTCTGCCGCGATCCGGCCGGAGCAGAAAATATAAGCGCCGCAGAGGACCATGTACCCCAGCGCCAGGCACAAGGAGGCCCCGATCGGATGAGCGGCGATGCGGCCCAGCCGGGTTGAGGAGCCGGACATTACCGCAATCAGTTTGTTCGCGATGGGGACGCCGATGCGCGCCTGGCGTTGCGACGCGCGGGCGGTTTGTCCGGTGGACGGAGCGCTCACAGATCTCCTTCAGGCCCCACGGCGAAAGGGGATCCGCGCCCGGAGGGTCGTGCCTTGGCCGGGGGCGGATTCGATCGCGAACGTGCCGCCGACCATCTCGATCCGCTCCCGCATCCCAAGCAATCCCATACGCTTGACTTTTCGGGAGTGCATAATTCGTTCCGGGTCGAAGGACTTGCCGTTGTCTTTGATCTCCAGGCAAGCGGCCTTCGGAAGCCTCCGGAGGCTCACGTCCACCCGGCTGGCTTGCGCGTGGCGGGCAACATTGGTCAGCGCCTCCTGGGAGACCCGATAAAGCGCCGTGCGCTTGGCGTTGCTCAATTCCTCCACCCCCGCAAACGCCGTCAGGCTTGTCCGAACGCCCGTCTCTTTCGTGAAGTTCTTCATGAACGAATGCAGGGCGGGAATCAACCCCAGATAGTCCAATACCGCCGGGCGCAATTCCCGGGCAAACCGATGCACGATTTCCACGGACTTCTCCACCAGCTTTTGCGTGCGCGTGATGTTCCGCGTGAGTCCCTTGGTGTTGACCGTGGCCTCCGTCTTCAAGATGGAAAGCCTGAGATTGATGCTCGTCAGGGCCTGGGCGATGACGTCGTGCAGTTCGCGGCTGATTCGTTTTCGCTCTTCCTCCTGCGCCGACAGGATTTGGCGGGAAAGATTCCGCAGTTGCTCCTGCTGACGCCGCGATTGGTTCAAAAGCCGGCTGGAGTGCTGCTCGCTTGCGCGAAGGGTTTGTTCCACCGCCTCGCGCTTGACGATTTCCTTTTTCAACTTCCGGTTGGAGGCGGCGAGATCCAAGGTCCGCCGGTTCAGCGCCTGGTTCAGGCGGCTCAAGCGGAGGCTGGCATCCAGCGCCGAGCGGTGCGTTTCCTCCAGCGGCAGGATGGCCTCGGCAAAGAAAGCCCCCGCCCGCCTGATGATGAGATCCCGCCCGCCGGCCGAGTGGATCGGCAACGCCTGGGCAAGCAGGGCCTGCTCGTGAATCAGGGTCAGGTCCAGCGTCTCCAACCCGAGGGCCACCGCCTGTCTCCCCAGTCTCAGCGCCGGCTTCAGGCTCTCCGCCGACCTTTGATGCAGGTGGCGGCGCAACGCCTTCCGATAGCGTTGCGCCAATAGGCTCGACTTACTTTTCGTTTGGGAGGCCGCATTCATAAGACAACCGGGTGAGCATCTTTCTGGATTGTTTCATCAGTCCTTGCGTCTCGGCAATCTCTTTCTTGAGGTTCTCGGTGTTGGCCTTGGCCGCCTCCTTCAACGCCAGCAACCTGACACTGATGGCCACCAACGTTTGGGCGATGTCATCCTGCAGTTCGCGGCTCACGCTCTTCCGGCCATGCTCCTGCGCCGACAGACACACGTGCGTGAGATGCCGCAAATGTTTCTGCAGACGCTCGGATCCCGCCACCAACTTTTCGCGGCGCTTCCCGCTTTCCTTAAGGGACACCTCCGCAGCTTGGCGTTGGACGATACTCCGCTTCAAGAGCCGAGTCGAGGCCGTCGTTTCCGCCGTGCGCTGGTGTAACATTTGGGCCAGTTGTTTCATACGGACGTTGTCCCGCGCCGCGGCGCGGTGTGTTCTCTCGATCGGGACGACGGTCTCGCCAAAAAAGGCCGTTGCCCGGCCGCTTATTTTTGTCGCGGCCGTGGCTGTGCCGCCTGGCAATGCCAAAGCCTTCATCTCCTTCTTGTGAACCCGGGCGACATCCAACGTCTCCATCCCAAGGCCCACCGCCTGGTGTCCCAGCCCGAGCGCCGACTGCAGGTCCACGCCTGCACCATCCTCCAGGTAGCCGCGCAACGCCTTTCGATAGCGGCCGGCCCATCTCGCTAATTCGGCCTGTGTTTTCATGGTACCATACGACGCTCCTCTCTGTCTCCGGTTTGTCGCGTTCCATACACGGAAACCCTTGTGTGATCCGCCGCGATACTACGCGATGAGTGGACCGTTTGCAGTGGGGTATAACCCTACCCTCGCTTGGACGCTGCATTCCAGGGAATGGGATGACGCGCGACGGGGTTGACTCCGGTTAACAGAGCCGATCAGGTATTTCGCGGCCAGGTGACGGCCATCGGATGTTCCACTGAATCCCCTGATTTACGTTGAGGGCTTCAACGAGTTATGGCAAGATGGATCATGAACCTACCGCTAAGTAATCTTGCTGGTGGAGGTCTTCCTTGACGGTGGAAGAGCGGAAATGAAAGGAAATGCCATGAGAACGAAAATGTTGGCAGGGTTGGGACTTGTGATCGTGGTTGCATTCGGCATGAAGTCGCAAGCGACAGAGTGGCAAACAGACTATGCAAAGGCATCAACAAACGCTGTCAAAGCAGGGCGGTTCATGTTGCTGGATTTTTGCGGTTCGGACTGGTGCGGCTGGTGCATGAAACTGGACAAAGAAGTGTTCAACCAGAAGGATTTCGCAGACTATGCCAAAACGAACTTGGTGTGCATCCGGCTGGATTTTCCCCACCAGAAGAAGTTGAGCCCGAAGTTGAAGGAACAGAATGAAGCGTTGGCCAAGGAGTACGGGGTGAAGGGCTTTCCGACAGTCGTGATTCTGTCGCCGGAGGGCGATTTGGCGGGGAGAACAGGCTATCAAGAAGGCGGAGCAAAGAAGTATGTCGGCAGCTTGAAGGAGATGATTGCCGCCTACGACAAAGAACATCCGAAAAAAGAAATGGAAAAGAAACCGGATACCAACACGCCGGTTGCGGGTGACAAGAAGTAACGGCGATTATCATCCCCAAACTGATAAAACAGCAGGGCGTTCCTGTTTCTGCTGCCCCATTTTACCCCAAAATCTCCCCGGACACCTCCCCCTGCATTCTTGAATCGCTGGATTCCGGGGTGGCGTGGGGTGTCATTCTGTTGAAGTTGCCGAATCCCTTGGGCGGCCTCCCCCGGGAGCGTCCGATGAACTTCGGTTTCCGTTCCCTCTGTTCCCTCCTGTTCAAATCCCTTCACCTTCCACCCTCCACCTTCCGCGTTTCCTGGGTACTTGGCTCTTAGCGGCATGCGGCCGGCGGGATGGCGGCCAAAGATCGAGATCGTGGCCGCAGGACAGACCGCCAGACAGTGCTGACACCGGATGCAATCCCCGTCGTTTTCCGGCCGGATGAAGGGCGCAGCAGCGCCGGTGCGTTCGATGATCCGCGACGGACAGTCAAGCACGCATTGCCCGCACCTCGTGCATTTGGATTGATCAACCTTGAACTGGATCATGTCGGTTCCTCCGGGGAGTTTCTGCTGGGATGGTTTCTGTTCGACAAGGATGTCCTTCATAGG
>Ga0182021_10005065_pt1 | contig 15555 bp, 14 predicted proteins | sample 612E3MmetaG_FD_120493 | JGI IMG/M metagenome (GOLD analysis project Ga0182021, IMG submission 120493) | Permafrost microbial communities from Stordalen Mire, Sweden - 612E3M metaG (Illumina Assembly) | ecosystem: Environmental > Terrestrial > Soil > Wetlands > Permafrost | place: Sweden... | reverse complement strand
TATATTATTCACGGTGTTCCGTGCAATAATTGTAACCTGGCAAAAGACCATCTATGTAACTGCTGTACTGACAATGACAGTCGGTAATCTTTTTGCCATCCGTCAGAAGAATCTGAAGCGGTTCCTGGCATTTTCATCCATTTCACAGGCAGGTTATATCCTGCTGGGATTTATTGGTGGAAATCAGCTAGGAATGGCTTCTGTGATATATTATGTTCTTGTCTACATATTTTCAAGTCTTGGAGCATTTGGTGTTGTAATAGCAATTTCAAACGAAACAGGCAGAGAAAATATATCTGACTTTAACGGTCTTTATCATACGAATCCAAAGCTCAGTCTGATTATGACGCTTGCTTTGTTTTCACTTGCGGGTATTCCTCCGGTTGCAGGGTTCTTTGGAAAATTCTTCCTGTTTACTGCAGCTGCTGAAAAAGGCTTTTATCTTCTTGTTTTGATTGCAGTACTGAATACAATCATTTCGTTATATTATTATCTGCTAGTGGTAAAAGCAATGTTCATTAATAAAAGTGATACTCCGATTCAAAAATTCAAAAGTGATAACATGACCCGTTTTGCGCTCGGTATCTGCGTTGCCGGCATTGTAGTAACTGGTTTTGCGAGCATTCTTTTTGAGGTTATAAGGAATTTAAGTTTCGGCGTATAAAGAAGGCGAAAGGCGTGCTTCGACAAGCTCAGCATGAAGGAAAACGATTAAAGTTATGTTCATTAGTTCCCCTACTAGGAGGGGCAAGGGGTGGGTTTAGTTAAGGTTAAGGTTAAGGTTAAGGTTAAGATTAAGTCAAAAATATATGGCTATAAATAATGCAAAACATATCGTAGCTGAAATAAGCGGAACTCGCTGTACTATAATAGAATCAGGTGCCACCCTTGAGCGCGTTGCTTTTCTGAGCGAGCTTCTTGAATTTAACAATCTGGAAGTAAAAGAGATGCAGGAGGTTTCAGAGATACCCGGTGAAGAACCAAAATATACTATTGGTGTCACGGATCTCACTTTTAGTCCTGTTTTCGCCATATATGAAAGGCAGCTTAAAAACAGAGAAGGGAAAATTGTAACTCCGGGATACTGGAAACAGGAGTGTGTTGAATGCGATCCGCGATACTGGATCAGAAGAAAAGGTGCAAGAACGGGTATTGATGGTTAGAGATGGAAAATTACTGACTATCGTCATTCCATATTTCCCACGATCTCTCAGCCTGCCCATATAACATTTTTATTCCGCTTATAATTGTACAGCCCCGCTCCTTTCCTGCTCGGAGAAAAGAGGTCATCTCCGGATTATAGACAAGGTCGAAAAGAATATGATCTTTATTAAGACAATTAAAATTCAGTTCGGGCTTCCCGGACATATCGGGATACATACCCAGCGGTGTTGTATTAATAATCAACTGATTGCTGGTCAGGATATCGTCGGTGATTTCAGAATAGCTTAATACGCCTTTAAGTTTGATTATATCCACTGACGTTATATTGATACCAAGGTTTCGAAGGACATAACAAACTGCTTTTGCACCTCCCCCGGTTCCAAGGACAAGTGCATTAATAACTCTATACCCAAGATACGGTATAATAGAGTTCCTGAAACCGTCAATATCGGAATTAAAACCCCTTATCAGTACTTTACTTCCGTTTCTGCTTAATTTCAAAACATTAACAGCGCCGACAGACTTAGCTTGTTCATCAATAAAATCAAGATATTTTATTACAGCAGATTTATAGGGGATAGTTACATTTAAACCACAAAGATCAGGCTCATTGAATATCAATTCTTCAAGGAGTTCAATACTGGTCAAAGGGTAACTATTATATTGACAATCACTTATTTTTTCTTTTATAAATTTTTCGGTAAAATATTTTTTTGAGAAAGAATGTCCGAGAGGATATCCGATAAGCCCGAATTTTCTCATTTTTGTTTCATCTCATCTGGAAGGAACTGAAAGAATGTATCGCCCCGTAATCCCAACCGTAGCGATTCAAGAGGAATAATCTCATTAGGTGCAATATTCCCAAGGTTTACATTAGCCCCGAAATTTTTGATAAACCACGCCTGCTGCGATTTCAGCGGAGCTTCCCAGATTACATTTTCAAGCTTAACATGTTCCGCAATTGTGCAGATAATCTTATTATTGATTGAACCGTCTTCATTATAGATTCCTGTTGTGCCTGATTCGCGTGCCTCCGCAATAACCTTAACCGATCCGGCAGAAAGTTCCGATTTCATCATCTGAACCCATTCATCAGGTGAATAAATAACATTCTTTTTCTTGGAGCCAACTTCTGAAATGACTGTATGTTTTTCTGACAATTCGCTTATATAGTCGAGTTTCCTGTTGTGTTCAATATCATATGAACCGTCAGAAACCTCAACAAGTTCAATTTCATGCCTGTCAATGAATTCTATAAATTCCCGGAACATATTTCTCACAATAAATGCTTCAAAGAGTGTTCCTCCGAAGTATGGGGTTGCTCCAGCTTTTTTATAGATATCCAGTTTCTTTTCAAATCCGGGTGTAACTAGTGAAGTTCCAAAGCCAAGTTTTACAAAATCGGTGTATTCGCTTCCGACGAACATAAAGTCTTCTGCTTCCCGAATACTCAGCCCTTTGTCCATCACCATGGTGATTCCTGAATTTCTGGGTTTGACAGGTCTCACGGGGAGGAATGGTAGAACCATGTTTAAAATATTGTTAATTTATGAATGAAAGAATTTATTGATGAATGAGGGAATAATTAATGCAGATTGTTTTCTTTAAGGAACTTTTTAATCTTTCTTGTAAAAAGATAAGGAGGAAAAATATCCTCAAACTCTTTGAATAAATTATTTTCCGGATTTATAGCAGCTACCAGATGCCGGAAGGCTTTGTCGTTGCTGCCCGTATGGAGGTAGAATGAAGCCAGCAGAAAATTTATTCCAGGAACATCTCCAGTGACTTTATAAGCATGTTCAAGATATGGAAGCGCTTTTAATATCAGATCATCTTTAATAATAATTTTCCCCAGGTCTGCCCATACTTCATCGTAATATGCATCTATTTTAAGAGCTTCCCTGAAGCATCTCATAGCGGCTTTTTTCTCCCCTTTATTATAATGGGCTTTGCCGAGCAGATACCATATTTCAGGATTCTCATCGTCAAGCCTGACGGCTTTTCTGAAATAGATCAGGCTATCATCAGTATTTCCTATGTTAAGTGCGATAATGCCAAGCCCGAACCATGGATCCGCAAATTCCGGAGCAAGTTCAATAGCTTCCTGATAATATTTCCTGGCCAGTGTTATTTCACTGATTTTTTCATAGCATTCGGCAAGATATGTCATTGCCTCAAAACTATCCGGTTCATTTTCAAGGTATTCGTGATATACAGGTATAGCTTCAGCATATTTTTCAAGATTGCTGAGGATATTCCCCTTATTGAAAAGTGCAAATGTGTTCTGATAGTTGATGGCAAGGGCAAAATCATAAGCTTCCATTGCTTTTTCGTACAATTCAAGCTTATTATAGATTATACCAAGGTTATACCAGGCGCTATCTGAAAATGGCTCTTCATCGAGATATTTCAGATAATAAATTATACTGTTCTCAAAATCTTCAATTTTCTCATATGCATACGCAAGGTCGTAAAGATGAGCCTTGAATTCCGGTTCCATCTCAACCAGCCTTAACATGTAAGGTATCATATGCTCATAATAATTAAGGTTTTGTAGCACAGAAGTTATTGCAAAAAGAATATTCTCAATATCTTCAGAATCGAGAGTAAGTGAATAATCGAACATCTTTTTTGCGCCCTGGATATCACCAAGCATTCCCAGAGCGGTACCTTTGGCAATAAACAGCTCATGGTTGCCAGGTTCAATGCTCTCGAGTTTCTTAAGTATTCTTAAAGCTTCGACAGCGCGTCCTTTATCAAGTAAGACTCTGGCTTTCCTTAACTGGATTGAAACGGAGTAAGGATGTTGCTCAGTGGCAAGTGTTGCAGCCTCGAACGCTTTCGAAGAGTTATTGTTTTCAATATAATAATCAATAATTGTTTCAAATTCAATTACATCAAAAAAATAATTTTCATTATTTCTCCTCATGCTTTCAAACTTCTGCACTGCCTGCTTCACCTCTTCCTCGTAGAGAAATCCAAACTTGTCGTCTTCCATCGCACAAAAAATATGTTTACAAAATTAATATTAATTTTTTAATATCATCACGCAACCTAATGAACCAAATTATCATCTATTATTTGAAACCGATAAACTTTTAAAAAAATACTCCCTTTATTCCCTAGATTTAACCTAAATTTTACCTTTGAAGAACCGGGTGACCTCCCGGTTTTTCATTTATATTAATATCTTTGCAATCATACTTTATTAAGCTTCTTTATGAAAGAATCATCATTTTGTAGGTACTTAATATTGATTTTCAATATATTAATAATTTCATTCAGTTTAATCGATTGTAAAAAAACTGATAATCCAATTAAATTATCTCATGGTACTTTCCCTGATTCTGTTATTAATCTTGCTGGAATCAATTCCATATATGATGACTATAACTTAACTCTTTTTCAGTTAAAAGGACATATACCAATAATATTTTCAAGCAACAGGAAGAGTTCAGGCGGACAATGAGGCATATTTCTTCCAACCGGGCAGGCGGATTTGGAGGTTATGATATCTATTATTCAGTTTTCAGAAATGGTAATTGGAGTTCACCGGTTAACATGGGCCCACGGATAAATACCTCTTCTGATGAATACAGGCCGGTTATCGGATCTAATCCCGATTTTACAAACAACTTTATTATGTTTTCCTCAAACAGACCCGGGGGCAAAGGCGGATTTGATCTTTATTTTTCCGGTCTGGAGCTGCTTGAGGAATAAATTCATGAATTTCCTGAATTGTTTTATTTTTTCTTCAAAGCCGCCAGAAGAGTATTGCGTAAAAGGGATACTCTGGTCATTGGCCCAACTCCTCCGGGGACCGGAGAAATATAAGAACATTTGGGAGCAACATTCTCGAAATCCACATCTCCGACCAGCTTATAACCCGATTTTGTAGCGGAGCTTTCTATACATGTTGTACCAACGTCAATTACCACAGCCCCAACCTTTACCATATCAGCTTTGATAAAGCCGGGAGAGCCCATTGCCGAAATAATTATATCAGCCTGACAAATAATATCTTTTATTTTTTTTGAACGGCTGTGAACAACAGTGACTGTTGCATCCATTCCTTTTTGCGAAAGAAGAATACTAATAGGTCTGCCGACAATATTGCTGCGACCTATAACCACGCAATTTTTGCCGGATGTATCTATGTTGCACCTTTTAATAAGTTCAATAATTCCAAAAGGTGTGGCGGGCAGAAATCCTGGAAGTCCAATCATCATTTTTCCCAGATTTACCGGATGAAATCCATCGGCGTCCTTTTCAGGGTCAATAGCTTCGATAACTTTGTTCTCAGAGATATGATCCGGCAATGGCAACTGGACAATGAAGCCATCCACATCAATATCATTATTGAGTTCATAGATCTTATTGAGTAAATCTGCCTCAGAAACTTCATTTCCAAATCTCAGAAGTGTTGATCTGAAGCCAACCTCTTCACAATCTTTGACCTTGTTTGCTACATAAGATTCACTGGAACGATTGTTGCCAACCAGGATTGCAGCCAGATGCGGAATCTTTTTACCTGCAACTCTGAGTTTTGTAACTTCCTTTGCAATTTCCATTTTAATTTCCAAGGAAATTTTTTTGCCGTCGATCAATTTATACATATTAAATATTAGATTAATTTTTCCCCATAAGTCTGCCTATATTACCGCTTTTTGTCATCGCCTTCATCATTCGCCTCGTTTCATCGAACTGCTTCAGAAGTTTATTTACTTCCTGGACGCTCGTTCCACTACCCATGGCAATTCTTTTACGTCTGCTGCCGTTAAGGACAACCGGATTAACCCGTTCTTCAGGGGTCATGCTTCTAATAATCGCTTCAATTCCCTTGAATGCATTATCGTCAATATCCAGATCCTTTATAGCCTTTCCAACACCCGGAATCATTGCCATCAGATCCTTTACATTACCCATTTTCTTAATTTGCTGTATCTGGGTGATGAAATCGTTGAAATCGAACTGGTCCTTGGCGATTCTCTTCTGAAGTTTCCTTGCTTCCTCAGTATCAAATTGTTCCTGAGCTTTTTCAACAAGTGAAACAATATCACCCATCCCGAGAATTCTGTCAGCCATCCTGTCAGGATAGAAGATGTCAATTGCGTCCATCTTTTCACCCGAACTGACAAATTTTATGGGTTTATTTACAACCGACTTTATAGAGAGGGCTGCCCCTCCCCTGGTGTCACCATCTAATTTTGTCAATACAACTCCATCGAAATTAAGCCTTTCGTTGAATTCCCTCGCCGTATTTACTGCATCCTGACCAGTCATGGAATCAACAATAAAGAGTATTTCATGCGGATTCACTGCGTCCTTTACAGATGATATTTCCTTCATCATCTCTTCATCTATGGCCAGTCGGCCGGCGGTATCGATAATTACAAGATCGTGTCCGTTCTTCTTTGCCTCTCTGACTGCATTCCGCGCAATATTAACAGGATTTAAATTTCCGTCCTCAGTATATACCGGTACCTCTACCTGTGTGCCAATTATTTTTAATTGCTCGATTGCAGCTGGTCTGTAAACATCACAGGCAACAAGCAAAGGATTTTTTCCTCTTTTAGTTTTTACCCACCTGGCAAGCTTTCCACTGAAAGTTGTCTTTCCTGAACCCTGGAGACCTGCAATAAGTATAATTGAAGGATTAACTTTAATATTTATGTCGGTCTTATCCCCGCCCATCAACTCAACCAGTTCATCATGGACAATCTTAACCATCATCTGCGATGGGTTAACCGATTTAAGAACCTCCTGACCCAAAGCTTTCTGCTTTACCGTATCAGTAAATTGTTTTGCAATTTTAAAGTTTACATCGGCATCGAGTAAAGCTCTCCGGACTTCCTTTAGTGTTTCAGCAACGTTAATATCAGAAATTCTGCCCTGTCCTTTAAGTAGTTTAAAAGATTTCTCCAGCCGTTCACTTAAATTTTCAAACATATATTTTTCAGGTAAAATATTATTTAATGAATTACATTCTTTCCGGCATTTCAATGCCAAGCAACCACATTCCGGTAGAAAGAACTTCGCTTGTTACCTTTGACAGTGCAAGTCTGAAATTTCTTAAACCGGGATCGCTTTCTCCAAGAATTGAAAAATCGTGGTAAAACTGGTTAAATTCCCGGGAAAGATCATAACAGTAATTTGCTATAAGTGCAGGGCTATACCCTTCAGCAGCTGTTGAAACAGTTTCAGAAAACTTCCGGAGGAGTTTAATAAGTTCAATTTCCTTGGCACCTGCTTTCACTTTTGTAAGGGATTCGGTATCAATCTGAATCCCCATTTGTTCAGCCTTCCTGAATACGGATTTTATTCTGGCATAGGTGTATTGAATAAAAGGCCCGGTATTACCATTGAAATCAATAGATTCAACCGGATTAAACGTCATATTTTTCCTGGGATCCACTTTCAGAATATAATATTTCAGAGCCCCAAGGCCAATTTTCCTGAAAATTTCCTCCTTTTCTTCCCCGGAAAAATCAGACAGCTTTCCAAGTTCCAGAGAGACTTCTTTTGCTGTTTCATGCATTTCCATAATAAGGTCATCAGCGTCAACTATAGTTCCCTCACGTGATTTCATCCTGCCTTCAGGGAGCTCTACCATTCCATACGAGAAATGGATCAGTCCATCTGCCCATTTATAACCCATCCTCTTCAGAATCGCTTTAAGCACCTGAAAATGATAGTTTTGCTCATTCCCGACGACGTAAAGATTCTTATCAAATTTGAATTCGTTGAATCGGCTCACAGCTGTTCCCAGGTCCTGGGTCATATAAACAGCAGTACCATCCGACCGAAGAAGAAGCTTTTGATCCAATCCCTCAGGTGTAAGGTCAGCCCATATCGAACTATCTTCGTTTTTATAGAGAATATTTTCATTAAGAGCAGAGAGGACTAAATTCTTTCCAAATTTATAAGTTTCTGATTCATAGTAGATTTTATCAAAATCCACACCTAATTTTTTATAAGTTTCGTCAAAGCCTGCATAAACCCACGAGTTCATCTTTTTCCAGAGATCTATTACTTCTTTATCTCCGGCTTCCCACTTTATCAGCATCTCACGTGTCTCTTTCATAAGGGGAGCTGTGTTTTTGGCATCAGTCTCACTCAATCCCTGCAGCAGTAATTTCTCAACCTGTAACTTATACTCTTTTTCAAACAAGACATAGTACTTCCCTACAAGATGATCACCTTTCATTCCGGATGAAGCAGGAGTCTCACCACCTCCGAATTTCTGCCAGGCCAGCATCGACTTGCAGATGTGTATTCCACGGTCGTTTACTATATTTGTTTTAATAACTTTGTGTCCACAGGCAGACAGTATCCTGTATAGTGAATAGCCAAGCAGGTTGTTTCTTATATGACCCAGATGCAGCGGTTTATTTGTATTTGGAGAGGAGTATTCTACCAATATTATTTCGGGTGATTTGACCTGACAACTCTCCAGATGACTTTTTTCAGAAACAATTCCCCTGAAATACTCCACCCACCATTTATCGGAAATTTCCAGATTAAGGAATCCTTTGATTACGTTAAACCCCGAAATTGCCGGGAATTGTTCAACAATGTAACGTCCAATTGTTTCACCAGTATTTTCAGGTGTGTTTTTCGAGAATCGCAAAAGCGGAAAAACTATCAGGGTAATATCCCCATTGAAATCCTTTCTGGTTTCCTGGATTTGGATCAGGTCATCGGCGACATCACTATTGTAAAGGATTTTAACAGCTTCTTTTATTTTACCTTTAAGAACACTCTCCATTTTATATAACAAATTTCAGCCTGCAAAGATAATATTTTAATATTTTGATCATAACTAATCTATACTTAAAGTAAGCAATTATATGAAGCCTCGGTTCTTCGCTTCACATGGTTTCGCTCGGAATGACTGACATTGGTGTTTTGGAGGAGGAGGTGATCTTCTTGGTTAAAATAACAGGTGCAAATTCAAAGTTCATGAAATATTTAAAACAAATTGTCAGGCAGCCGAAAAAATAAAGATGGTCATTCTACCTGCCCAATAACACGGATCTTAAGCCAAATGGCATTTTTATTTGACTATTCAACAGTTCTTTTTGATAAATAATACTTTATAATAAAAAAGTTATTTTTAACTTTGATTATTGTTTATTAGATCATTTTAACATATTGAGAGGAATATAACGTGGAGATCAAAAATCTGTACATCGATGCTACTGAAAGGACACCTCAGATTGATTTAAACCATCTGACAGGTGAACTAATCTTTTCAGGCAAGTCAATACCTGAGAATGCTGCCAAGCTATACGAAAATGTGCTTAAATGGGTTCAGGAATATATTTTAAGTCCCAGGCATACAACAAATCTCAGGATAAATCTTGAGTATTTTAATACTGCATCAACAATCTGGCTGGCAAAAATTGTGAAAACTCTCTGTACAATGAAGGATACAGAGAATAATGTGATGATTCACCTCTACTTCGACCTGGAAGATTTCGATAATATGGATGATGAGGATCATAAAGACGCCCTGAGTCCGATAATTGATATGATAGGCACCCCTTCTGTCAGTATAGGAATTAAAATATACGGTACGGACGACAAGGGAGCTATTATTAAAGAGTCTATAGTTCTCATTTAATTCTTTCGCGGGACATCTGCATTTTTACTATTTTTTTCGATTTTTTGGCATAACTTTATTCCGCTATTTTATTTGTTAGAATAGTGCGGATTGTAATTATTGTTTTGCTATCATTTATTGCTATTATGGAAACATCTTCGCAAAACAGGACAACCGACAGGCAGCCGGTTGCCGCAGGTAGGTTTTATTCAGCCGAAAAAATAACCCTTACAAAAGATCTTTCAAACCTTTTCCGGACTTGTAAAAAGTCAGATGAGAACTGGAAGGTGCAGGCTATCATAAGTCCTCACGCAGGATATATTTTCTCCGGGAAAATTGCTGCCTCGGCCTTTTCAGCAATTCCGGCGAACTCCTTCTATAAAAATATCTTTATTATCGGTTCAAGCCATATAATGTCATTCGACGGAGCTTCAGTTTATAATACCGGTGATTATATTACACCATTAGGCAGACTTAAGGTAAATACTGAAATCGCCAATAAGCTGATAAATGAAAATAAGGTATTCAAATACCCTACAGAAGCACATCTTCAGGAACACAGCATAGAAGTGCAATTACCATTTATTCAGTATTATTTTGAGGATGAACCACTTATTATACCAATTATTATTGGAACAAATAATGAAAATACAATCACTAAAATTGCTGATGCGCTCAGGCCATGGTTCAGTCAGGATAATCTATTTATAATAAGCAGCGACTTCTCACATTATCCTTCATATAACGATGCGGTTGAAACTGATAATTCCACGGCAGTGAGTATTGCTTCCGGCAAACCTCAGATATTCCTGAGCACTCTCAGAAATAACGCTTCAAAACAGATTCCGGGACTGGCTACAAGCATGTGTGGCTGGACATCCGGACTAACACTTCTGTACCTGTGTGAAGGAAATAATCAACTTGAAATCAAACATATTGATTACTGTAATTCAGGAGATTCACCTTATGGAAATAAAGATGAAGTGGTCGGGTATAATGCATTTGCAATGGTTGATAAAAATCAAAAAGCTGAAAGTGCTCAAAAGACAGAAAATGACCTTTCATTTACGGAGAATGAGAAAAACCTGCTTTTTGATATTGCGAGAAACAGTATCCGCTCAGCATTATCCGGTAAAAAGCCGATACCGATGGATGAAACATCTATTCCTTCAAAGCTGAAATTACAAATGGGAGCATTCGTTACCTTGAAAATTAATGGGGCATTAAAAGGTTGTATCGGCAGATTTACCTCTTCAGACCCTCTGTATAAGGTTGTTGAGGCTTCAGCATTATCATCTGCCTTTGATGATCCCCGTTTCTCTCCTCTTACAGAAAAGGAATTTGAAAAAACCGATCTTGAAATAACAGTTCTTGGACCATTAAAAAAGATAAACAACGTCAATGAAATAATCCTGGGAAAACATGGCATCTATATTAAAAAAGATTCTATGTCGGGTACCATGCTCCCGCAGGTGGCTACAGAACACGGATGGACGGTTGAAGAGTTCCTTGGGTATACATCGCGTGATAAAGCCGGCATCGGATGGAACGGATGGAAGGATGCAGAGATTTTTATCTACGATGGAATAGTACTTGAAGATAACAGGAAGTAACTATGTATCATGTTATTGGAACTGGAGTAACATTTATTATCCTATATTTAATCAGTTACTTTTTCTACAGAATCGGTTATTATTCTTTGCAATTTCACAGAAAGCTGTGGAACTTAATTCTCGCAACAGCTTTCATTTTAACTGCTTTTGCCGGAATATTTATGGCATTGCAGATAAGTTATAAATGGAACATACCGTTCATCAAATCTGTGCTTAAGTGGCATGTCCTGACAGGAATCGGTATGACATTTACAGGAATTTTTCATCTTATCTGGCATCTCTCCTACTACCGGAAAATATTTGACAGGGAAAAAACTCCTCATGAAAGCAAAGTTTTACATGTACTGACTTCATCTGAAACCAGTATTAACCTGTTTATCATAGGCTTCGTAAGCTCTTCACTTCAATTTCTATTGATAAGGGAAATATTGAATATCGCGGGCGGTTATGAACTTATTACGGGTGTATTTCTTGGTTCATGGCTGATCGCATCAGCTATTGGCGCCTCAATGGCCGGTAAATCGACCTTAAATGAGCCGGGAAAAATTAATCTCATTTTCGCACTTAGCCCCATAGTTTCCATAATATTAATGTTTCTTCTGTCAAGATTATTTCTGAATACAGGAGAAACACCTTCGTTTTTAGTTGGTATGATATTTACTTTTCTTGTCCTTTTACCCTTTTGCATGGTTTCAGGATTCACTTTTGTCAAATTGATTTTCATTGCACGTACATCCGGTCATTTTGTTCCCGGACAGTCCTTTTCAATTGAAACTGCGGGTGGTGTTGCTGCAGGAATATCTATATCCTTTCTAACTTCAGGAGTACTTAATACCTATCAGTTACTTTTGCTGTTGCTCATATTATCAATCGCTTACGTTTTGCTTACATACTATATCAAAAGGCATAATTCAGGGATAATTTGTAAGATTATTATTGCTGTTCTGGCTTCATGCATAATTATATTCAAACCTGATATCTTTTTCAGACAACTTTTCCTGCCGGGAGTTAAAGTCACTAAAACCACTGATACACCATACGGTAACCTGACCGAAGGTAAATATAAAGATGAGAAGAGTGTCTATTTTAATCAGAGGCTGCTGACCTACAGCAATGATGTTGCAGAAAGGGAAGAAAACATTCATTATGCAATGCTTCAGAGAGAATCTCCCGAAAAGGTAATTGTGGTTTCCGGATCTCTTCGCTCCAATCTGATGGAATTATTAAAATACCCTGTCAGGAAAATATTTTTCATTGAAAGGGACCCTGCCCTCGCAAAATCAGAAATATCCGCAACTGATACTCTGCCGGGAGAAGTAGTTTTAGCAAATACTGATGCTTTCAGATATGTAAGGAGTTCAGGTGAGTTGGTTGATGTAATAATTCTTCTGATTCCTCCACCATCAACTCTGCTTCTGAACCGGTACTATACAACCGAATTTTTTAATATTGTAAAGAATAAGCTTAATCCGGGTGGTGTTTTTATGTGTTCACCAGGCCCGGGTAATGATTATTTTAACAAAGAATCTTTGAATTTATACTCGTCAATATTTAATAGCCTGTCAGCCGTTTTTAAAAACGTTAAACCGGTTGTCGGCAACAAGCTTTATTTCATTGCATCAGATAAGGAACTATCTCTGTCATTCTGCCAGCTCACCGAGAAGCGAAATATTAAGAATATTTATGTCAGTTCAGATTTCCTTGCGGATGATCTTATAGCCATGAAATCAGAAGAGGTAATTTCACAAATGGACCCTAAGATAAAAGCTAACAGTTCCGCGTTCCCGGTAGCCTGTTTCCATTTGCAATCATATAATTTCAGTAAAAATCTGGATGAGAAGATACCTGCCATAGTTATTTTGATAATTGTATTCGCATTACCACTGATAACAGTAAAAAGAAAAAATATGCTGATGTATTTCAGCGCTTCGGCACTTGCGGGATTTGAGATAATTATCTTATTGACTCTTCAACTTATCGTCGGAAACATGTATCAGCTTACAGGCCTTATAATTGCCGGACTAATGACCGGTCTTGCTACAGGAGCAGGCATGGAGATTCACATTCTGAATTTATTTTCATTAAGAAAAAAGTGCTTTGCCCTAATTGGATTTTTTATGATTTTTGGACTGATCTATAATTACATACTTGAATTGAAATATGATTTACCTGCAATTGGAGTTACAGTAATTTCCTCATTTTTCCCTGCCATGGTAACAGGCAACATTTTTCGTGAACTCACGTTAAAAACAACAGTGAGACAGGCGACATCAGCAACCTATAGCGCAGATCTTGCCGGTTCTGCGTTCGGTTTTATACTAATTTCAGGTTTTGCAGTACCTGCAATTGGAATTCAATTTTCCATATTTTTGTTGTCGGTACTTATTTTTGCCGGGATTCTTATTGGCACAACCAGTGCCAGCCAGCAGGTTTAATTAATTAATGAAACATCTGTTATGAGTGAAATGAAAAAAAATAATTGTAAGATCAGCAAACGTGATTTTCTTAAGACATCACTTGCATTTTCAGCGGGATTGTTAAGTTTACCAGATGTGGCTCATCTATCGGGATTTGTATCTGAACCACCTGACATTTACAAAAAAGTTGCAATGTTTCAGGAGGAGACAGCACGTGGAGTAATGTGCAGAATCTGCCCCAACGAATGTGTTCTTAAAGAGGGTGAATTAAGTAAATGCAATAACCGTAAAGTATATAAATCGGTTTTATATACTCTTGCATATGGAAATCCCTGCACGGCAAATGTTGATCCCGTTGAGAAGAAACCTCTATATCATTTTTTCCCGGGATCAAGGGCCTACTCAATTGCAACTGCCGGATGTAATCTGGTTTGTCTGAACTGTCAGAACTGGACCATTTCACAAACAAGTCCTGACAAAACCAGAAATTTTGATCTGATGCCGGAAAAAGTAGTTGATGAGTGTATTAAAAATAATTGCAGGTCAATTGCTTACACTTATTCTGAGCCAACCTCCTTTTACGAATATGTATTTGAAACTGCAACTCTGGCAAAGAAAGCCGGAATAAAAAATATAATGAAATCGAATGGCTATATAAATCCGGAACCTCTTAAGAAGCTTTGCAGTGTTATAGATGCAGCAAATATTGATCTAAAGGCTTTCAGCGAAAGCACATATCTGAAACTCACAGGAGGAAAATTACAACCGGTGCTCGATACGCTTAAGGTTTATAAAGACATGGGGGTTTGGCTAGAAATAACCAACCTGGTCATTCCTACCTGGACAGACAATCTTGATGATATCAGAAACATGTGCAGATGGTTGAGCAACAACGGATTTAGAAATACACCTTTACATCTGAGCAGGTTCTATCCTATCCATAAACTTGAACAATTAGCCCCGACACCTGTTGAACTTCTTAACAGTGCCTACCGGATTGCAACAGAAGAAGGTTTAAATTATGTTTACACAGGGAATGTGCCGGGCGATGAAAAGTCAGATACCAGATGTCCGTCGTGCAACTCTATAAATGTAACCAGACAAGGCTTCAGGATCATGACAAATACAATTACGGGAGGAAAATGCGGTAAATGCGGCCAGAAAATCGACGGAGTATGGAGCTGAATTATTTAATTGCATCAATTCATACAGAAAATTCAATATAATATTAAATGAAAAGATCTGAAGCAAAGGAACGTATAAAAATTCTCCGAAAGGAAATAGAAGAACATAATCACAGATATTATACATTGAATCAACCTTTGATTTCAGATTTTGAGTATGATATCCTGTTAAATGAGCTTGATAATCTTGAAAAAGAATTCCCTGAATTTGTTTCCGAGGATTCTCCTACTCGCACGGTCGGCAGTGATATCAACCAGGAGTTCAGACAATACGAACACCGTTATCCGATGCTTTCACTGGGAAATACTTATAGTGAAGAGGAGCTGAGGGAATTTGATGCAAGAATAAGAAAAACCTCCTCAGAATCGTATGAATATGTATGTGAATTGAAATTCGACGGAGCTTCAATCAGCCTCACCTATAGAAACGGCATTCTTTTCAGGGCTTTAACCAGAGGTGACGGTAATAAAGGTGATGATGTTACCTTAAATGTAAAAACTATAAAAAGTATCCCTATAAAAATTTCTGATAAAAAGGCACCCGATGAGTTTGTAATAAGAGGTGAGATTGT
>Ga0182021_10005063_pt1 | contig 15557 bp, 14 predicted proteins | sample 612E3MmetaG_FD_120493 | JGI IMG/M metagenome (GOLD analysis project Ga0182021, IMG submission 120493) | Permafrost microbial communities from Stordalen Mire, Sweden - 612E3M metaG (Illumina Assembly) | ecosystem: Environmental > Terrestrial > Soil > Wetlands > Permafrost | place: Sweden... | reverse complement strand
TCGCAGCCGACACGGCGCGCGCAGCCAATTTCGCCCCCACCTACGGGCTAAAGCTCGACTTGGGGGGCGGCCTTGCGCTGCGCGGCAGCTTCACAACGTCGAATCGTTTCCCGACCCCGCAAATGAGCCGATCGGTGCTGATCGCCTCCGACACCCCCGGCAACGGCGCCGTAGACCTTCAGCAGATCTTCGACCCACGGCGCAACGAAACCTATGGCATGGAGGTCAATGAGGCGGTAAACCCCGTCGTACGTTCGGAGGCGGCCGTCACCCAGACGGCGGGGCTGATTTTCCAGCGCGGCAAGACTCACCGGTTGCGCGCCACGTTGGACTTTCTGGATACCTACAAAAACGACGAACTGGTCAACCTGAACGAGACCGAAACGTTGCACCTCGAGTCGTTGTTCCCCGACCGGGTCCGGCGCGAGCCACTGGCCCCCGGCGATCCGCACGCGGTCGGGCGGGTCACCGAGGTGCTCACCGGCTCCGCCAACCTCACCTGGCGCCACTCGCAAAACTGGAACGTCGCGCTCGACTATGCATGGACGGAGTGCCTCGGCGGCACCCTCGCGTTGTACGGCCGGCTGATATATTTCCAGAAATATGATCTGCAGGCGGGTCCCGATTCCGCGGTGGTTCACGAGTTGCGCCACCCCGATGGAGCCACTTCGTCGTTGTTGGAATACCGCGCGAATCTCGGCGCCAGCTGGTCCAACCGGGCCTGGGGCCTCGGCGTGGACGGCCACTATTTTCACTCGCGCGTCCTGCCGATCGACGAACGGGCCGGCCAGGGCCACGACCGGATCCGGCCATTCTGGCAATGCGACGCCTACGTGCAAAGCGATGTCGGGCGCTGGCTGCCCTGGCAAAGCTCGCACTACGGCCTGCGGGCGCAACTCCGGGTCAACAACGTCCTCGACGCCAGCTATCCGAAATACGTCAATGATCCATCGGGCGCCGGCGTGCAACCGTACGGCGACTGGCGCGGCCGCACCTATTCCCTCTCGCTCACCGCCAATTTCTGACCCGCGCCGTCCTGTACGGCGGGGTCGCCCTGGCCTCCGTAGCCTTGGCGAAGGAGGCCGGACCCCGCCTCCTCGTCCGGCCGTGCCCCACGCTCCGCATCGCGAATCGGGGAGAAGTGATCCGACGGTAGGTCGGGGTTCATCCCCGACAGGTTTCGTTCTCCGACTGGAAGCGTGTCGGGCGTAAAGCCCGACCTACGAAACCAATCTTCAATGTCACCCATTAGGTGATATTCCCTCTGGAAATGAGCGCGCGAGGGGACAGTCTCGACCGAGCGATACCCATTCTCCCCAGCGGCGAATCACGGAAATTTTACGGCGGGACGATTGCCCGGAGTAGCGGGTCTGGCACGCTGGATTGTCATCCTCTGCAAGCACCTTGAACACCATGACACCCTCCGCCGATCTTGCATTGGAATCCGTCCCGGCCAGCCCGCGGCGGGCCATGGTATTCAGGACCGCCGACGACGCGAAGCTGCGCGAAGCGCTCAAACGCTGTTCGCCCGCCACCTACGCGGCCGCCCACCGGTATCGGACCACTGGTGACACCAGCCAGTTGTCCGCGATCGTCCTCGGCGTCGTCGAACGGTACATCGAGCGCGATCTTCGGCCCAAGCTCCGGCACCCGGCCGCCGATCTGCTCCTGGCCGACGACCTGGGCATCGATTCCCTGACCATGATGGAGATCGTGATGCTCGCCGAAGAAGTTCTTCAGATCACCATCACGAGCGAGGAGCTGATCCGCCTGCGCACGCTGGCCGACGCCCAGCAATTCATCGCCGCCAAGGTCCGCGGCGACCCGGCCCCCGCAGCATCCGACCCGGGCACGGCGAACCGGCGGCCGGCCATCTCGACCAGCGTCGGTTCCTGCCCGGCCGCTCCGGTCCGTTTGTCATCTAATAGATGACAACCATAGCGTTTTTTCGCGGTAGATTCTGTAGGGCGCGATCGCCGAATCCCTCCGCGGTTTCCAATCCAATTGTCATCTAATAGATGACATAACATTGTTCGTTGTTTTTATCTAGTAACTTATAAGCCATTTGTCATCTATTAGATGACAAACAGTTGTTTGCCATTTTTCCGTAATTTTTTATGCAATGTTTGTCATCTAATAGATGACATTCAGGTCGAACATTCTTTGGAGGAGTGCCCTACCCTACTTCCAAATCGGCGCGGGCGGCGGTTTCCAGGCGCGCGATTCCGGCCTGGACCGCGGCGGTGGTCGGCCCTTCCACCAGCAGCCGCAGCTTTGCCTCGGTGCCGGAATAACGCACCAACACGCGTCCCTGTGCGCCGAGTTCCCGCTCGAGCGCGGCAATCGCGCCGGACAGCGCGGGCAACGTCTCCAGCGGTTTTTTCTTCCGCACCTTGAAGTCACGCGTGAGCTGCGGGAATTTGGTCAGCCCGCGGCGCAGTTCCGACAATGGCCGGCCGGTGGCCAGCATCACTTCGATGACTTTGAGCGCCGCCACGAGTCCGTCGCCCGTCGGCGAGATTTCGGAGCAGATGATATGGCCGCTCGACTCGCCGCCGAGCGTGGCGCCTTCCGCCAACATCCGCTCGATCACGTACCGGTCACCCACCGGCGTGCGGCAGACCCGGCCGCCGGCCGTGGCGAGCGCCGCATCCACGCCAAGATTGCTCAGGGCGGAGACGACCAGCGTATGCGCGGCCAGACGTCCCTGCCGGAGCGCATGCAGCGCCAGGATGGTCAGAATCTCGTCGCCATCGAGCACGTCGCCACGTTCGTCGCACAGGACGCAGCGGTCGCCATCGCCGTCGTGCGCAATGCCGAGCCGGGCGCCGTTGGCGCGCACGGCGGCGGCGAGTGGCGCCGTGTGCTCGCTACCGACGCCGGCGTTGATGTTGCGGCCATCGGGGGCATTGCCGAGGGCGACGAGCTCGGCGCCGAGCGCGCGCAACACCACCGGGCTGCTGACGCAGGTGGCGCCATTGGCCGTGTCGAGCGCGATGCGCCAGCCCCGTAAAGCCGCGGGGGGCAGCAAACGGGATGTGGCGGCAAGGTACCCGCCCAATTCGTCGACGACCGGAAACGATGCCCCCGCAGCGGCGGGCGTGGTCGCCAGCAGTTGTCGCTCGATGGCGGATTCGTCCTGGTCGGTCAACTTGATCCCCGCGCGGCCGAAAAACTTGAAGCCATTGTCGGTGCCCGGATTGTGCGAGGCGGTGATCATCACGCCGAGCACGGCATCCCGTGTGCGCACGGCGCGCGACACGACCGGCGTGGGTACCAGGCCGAGCGCGAGGGGTTGCAGGCCCGCGGCGGCCAGTCCGCCCGCCACCGCCGCCGCCAGCGAACTGCCGGAATGACGCGTATCGTGCCCGATCACGGCGACCCCGGCGCCACCGCTCCACCGACCGGCGGCAAACCCGAGACGCGCGGCAAAATCCTCATTGATCACCGGTCCGCCATAGAGTCCGCGCACCCCGTCGGTGCCGAAGAATTGCCGTTTCATGAACGATAAAATTCCCGCGTCGCCGCGATCTTCGCCTGCACCGCGCCGCCCAGCAACAGCTCGCGGGCCAGGGGCAGGCCCTCCGGGACCTGCGCCGTGCGACCGACAATCCAAAGGCCCACCGCGGCATTGAGCACGATGGTATCGACGAGCCCCGCCGGACCGCGTCCGGCCAGGATCGCCTCGACCAGCGCGAGGTTGGTCGCCACGTCGCCGCCGACGAGATCGGCAAAAGGCGCGCGCCGGAGGCCGAAGTCCTCCGCCCGCCACTGGCCGCCGACCGCCGTGAGCCGGCCCACCCCCTGCACGCGGTTGACCGTCGCCGTGGTGAGTTCGTCGATGCCGCGTCCGTCGCCGATTTCTCCATACACGGCGAGGCCGGCCTGCGTACCGAGGCGGTCGAGGGCGGCGGCGAGGCGGGGCACCCAGGCCTCCGCGAAGGTACCGAGCAGCACGTGCGCCGGCCGGCCCGGATTGATGAGCGGGCCGATGAAATTGAACACCGTGCGGCGGCCCGGCACCGCCATGGCCCGGCGCACCGCGGCGATGTGCTTGAACGCCGGATGAAAACTCGGCGCGAAGAAAAACACAAAGCCAAGCTCGGTCATCGCCCGTTGCAGTTTTTCGGGCGGCGCCGCCAGATCGACGCCCAGCGCGGCGAGCAAATCGGCGCTGCCGCACTTGGAGGTGATGCCGCGGTTGCCGTGCTTCATCACCGGCACCCCGGCGCTGGCCAGCACCAGCACCACCAGGCTCGAAATGTTGAAACCGCCCGCGTGGTCGCCCCCCGTGCCGACGATGTCGATGGCTCGCGGAGCCCACGCGGCCATGCCGGGATCGACCGACATCGTGCGGAAGGCGGCCGCGAACGCTGCGACCTCGGCCGCCGTCTCGCCCTTGTCGGCGAGCGCGGTGAGGAACATCGCCTTGTCGATGTCGGGCACTTCGGGGGTGGCGAGCCCCTGCGCCGCAGCGGTGATCTGGTCGTCGGACAAATCCCGGCGGGCGCCGAGTTGGGCGGTAAACGGGTGCAGTCGGTTCATGGACGGCTTCTGACTGAGCGGACCGCGCGCCCGGTCGCAAATAAATTTGCACCGGCGATCCAAAGCTGAACCCTCGGCGCGGTGCGCCACTGTCTCACTCTTCTCGCCTTCCTGGGGTTCGCCTGGTCCGGCCGGGCCGCGATCCCACCGACCGCCCAACCCGCCGCCGAGCTCAGCGTGAGCGACGCGGTTGTGCTCGGCATCGTCGAGGGCGTGACGGAGTTTTTGCCCATCTCTTCGACCGGGCATCTCATCGTCGCCAACCAGTTGCTCGGCCTCAAATCGAACCGCCCGCTGTTCGATGCCGAAGGGAAGCCCCTCTGGTATAAGAAGCCCTCGGAGAAAAACCGCGACGGCAAACCTCTCACAATCGAACTCGCCGCCGACACCTACTGCATCGTCATCCAATTCGGCGCGATCGCCGCCGTGGCGCTGTTGTACTGGACGCAGCTGCTGGCGATGGGCCGCGGCCTGCTGGGACGCGATCCGGCCGGTTGGCGCCTGCTGGTGAATCTGATCGTCGCGTTTCTGCCGGCCGCCGTGGTCGGTCTGTTGGTGCACGACTGGATCGACCGGAATCTGTTTTCGATCGGTGCCGTCATCATCGCGCAAATCGCGGGCGCCGGGCTGATGTTCTATGCGGAGTATTGGCGGCGACGTCGCGCCGCCCGCCAGCCGGATCGTCCGGAACCGACCGAGCTCACGCCGCGCCAGGCTGCCACCATCGGCGCCTTGCAATGCGCCGCCATGTGGCCCGGCACCAGCCGTTCGATGATGTGCATCGTGGGCGGTTACTTTGCGGGATTCGCGCCGCCGCGCGCGGCCGAATTCAGTTTTCTCCTCGGTTTCGTCACGCTCGCCGCCGCCACCGCCTTCAAGAGCTACCAGAGCGGCGCCGCCATGATCCAGGTCTTCGGCTGGTCCCACGTGCTGCTCGGCTGTGTCGTCGCCGCGGTCACGGCCGCGATCGCCGTGAAGTTCCTCGTGCATTTCCTGTCGCGGCACGGGCTCGCGGCTTTTGCCGTGTACCGGCTGGCGCTCGCCGCCGTGCTGGCCGCGTGGTTTCTCGGCTGACACCCCGCCAACGCACACCGGGTGCATCTCCCTTGATCGCTTCCCGCGGTTTGCGCGGGCAGAGTAGCGGAAGCGCTTTCGCTTCCGCGCGGAACGGAAAGCCGTTCCGCTACTCCGAATGCCGCTCTCGCCATGCCGATCCAAGAGCGAAATGCCACCCGCGGTTTGCGCGGGCAGAGTAGCGGAAGCGCTTTCGCTTCCGCGCGGAACGGAAAGCCGTTCCGCTACTCCGAAAGGCGTTCGCGCCCAGCGATCCCAGGGTGAGATGCCCCGCGCCGGCCCTCTTTCCGGTTATCGCGCTTGACGCTGCCGGGGCCGCTCCTTAGCACCGACGCCTTTCAGCTCATCCCACGCCGCGGCGTTTCGCCGCCCCTCACTCCTTCAAACCGCAATCCCATGGCCAATCCGAAACGCAAGCAATCGAAACGCCGCAGCGCCAACCGCCGCGCTGCCAACGCCTTCCTGGCTCCTGAGTTCGCCAAAGACGCCGACGGCAGCCTCCAACGCGCCCACCGCGTAAACCCCAAGACCGGCATGTACCGCGGCCGGCAAGTGCTCAACGTCGAGGTCTAAACCTCGCGTTCGTCTTTTTTTCGTCTTTTTCTACCACGATGGGTAACATTGCCGGACGTACCGGACGCATTGCTGTCGATGCCATGGGCGGAGATCTCGGCCCGGTCGAGGTCGTCGAAGCGGTGCGCCTCGCCTTCCGGGAGTTTCCGCAGCTCAATCCCGTTACGCTCGTCGGCGATGAGGCGATCTTGCGCCCGCTGCTGAAACGCGCCCGCATCGCGACGCACCCGAAGCTCGCGGTGGTGCACGCCTCCCAAGTGATCGCGATGGACGACGAAGTGATGCAGGCAATCAAGCGCAAGCGCGATGCCTCCATGCTGCGCGCCATCGAGCTGGTGCGAGACGGCGAGGCGGCGGGCGTCGTCAGCACTGGCAATACCAAGATTCTTGTCGCCGCCGGCACGCTCCGGCTCCGCACGCTGGAGGGCATCGAACGCCCTTCCCTCGCGCCCGTCATCCCGCGCGACAAAGGCCATTTCATCCTGATCGATGCCGGCGCCAATCCGGATGCCCGCGTCGAACACCTCATCCACAACGCCATCCTCGGCAGCAATTATTGCCGCGTGGTGCTGGGGGTGGAACACCCGCGGGTGGGCCTGATGACCATCGGGACCGAGGAGGGCAAGGGCAACGCCCTCATCGCCGAGACCCACGACGCGCTCAAGCGCCTGGGCAAACTTGTGAACTACGCCGGCCCCGTCGAGGGTTTCCAGGTGTTTTTCGACCACGTCGACGTCGTGGTGTGCGACGGTTTCGTCGGCAACATCTGCATCAAGAGCTGGGAGTCGCTCTCCAAATTTTTCTCCGACCTGCTGAAGGACGAACTGCGCTCCAATCCGCTGCGCATGGCGGGCGCGGTCTTCGCCCGGGGCGCATTCGAGGCGCTCAAGCGTCGCATCCAGCCGGAACGCTACGGCGGCGCGCCCTTGCTCGGTCTGCGCGGCAACGTGCTCAAGGCGCACGGATCGGCCAATCGCCACGCCATCAAAAATGCCATCCGCGACGCGAGCGAGTTCATCCGCATCGATCTCAACCGCCGCATCGAGCTCGATGTCGCCCGCGCCAACGAGCTGCTCCATCAGCCCGCCGGAAACTGACCCGTGCCCCCCGGTCGCGCGTTTTTTCTTCGGCGCTACGCCCGACTTAGGGGAACAACCGGCCGCGCGGGCGGATCAGAAGCGGAGCATTGGGCGGGCTTGACCTGCGGGTCCGCACTGATTCGCTGATTAATCTTTTCCTTATGGTGTCCTCCGCGCTTCGTCGCCTGCTCTCCAATTTTCTGGTTGCCGCTGTGGTTCTGCTGCTCCCGGGCCGCCTCGCGGCGGACCTCGTATGGTCGGCGCAATCCGGGTGGCGCCTCGAAGGCGGCGCCTTGTCCGGCCTGACCGGAACCGAGAGTCGCAATGCGCTCGAGCTCATGAACAAGGCGCGCACCGCCGAGGAAGCCGGCAGCAAGGGCACGGCGATCAGTCGTTACAAGAAGGTCTCGAAAGCCTACGGCAACTCGATCTATGCGCCCGAGGCGCTCTACCGCGCCGCCCGGCTCTACCTGGCGCGCCACCAGTACACCAAAGCCTTCGAGATGTTCCAGCAGCTCATCGGCCGTTATCCCAATACGCCGCGCTTCAACGAAGTGATCGGCGAGGAATACCGGATCGCCAGCGCTCTCCTCGATGGCGCGCGCAATTATTTGTGGGGTGTCATCCCGGGCTTCCGGCACCGCGAATTGGCCATCGGATATTTCGAAGTCATCCTCATCAACGCCCCCTACAGCGACTACGCGCCGCTCGCGCTGATGAACATCGGCCGCGGCCACCAGAAGATGAAAAACACGGAGGAGGCCATCGACGCGCTCGATCGCATGATCAACACCTATCCGCAAAGCCTGCTCGCGCCCGACGCCTATCTGCAGCTCGCCAAGACCCACGCCTCGCTCGTCGAAGGCGCCGAATATGACCAGGCCTCCACCAAGGAAGCGTCCACCTATTTTGAGGATTTCTTGATCCTCTATCCCAGCGACCCCAACATATCCGTAGCCGCCAAGGGTCTGAGCGACATGAAGACCATGCTGGCCGAAAGCAAAATCAAGATTGCCGATTTCTATTTCTACAAACGCGACAACTATACGGCGGCCCGCGTTTTTTATAACGAAGCAATCACCTCCTATCCGGATTCGCCGGTCGCCGAGAAGGCGAAAAAACGCCTGGCCGAAATCGAAGGCGCCGTGGCCCGGGCCCAGGGCAAGGCCGTACCGGGTGCCGAACCCGCCAAGAAGAAGCGTTTCTGGCTCTTCTGAACCGGCGCGGTCTGGCCACGATCATGCCTGGTATCTTCGTCGTACGCCGGCTGGCCCTCGCGGGATTGGCCATGCTGGTGGCGGGCCTCTTCCTCCCGGCCTGCACCCACTATCGCCTCGGCACCGGCGGCGAACTCACGTTCCATTCGCTCTATGTCGCGCCGGTGGCCAGCGAAACGCTGCTGCCGCAAGCCCGCGCGCTCGTCGGCACCCAGCTCCGCGAGGCTTTGCTGCGCGACGGCCGCGTGACCCTCGTCAATTCGGCCGAAGCGGCCGAGGCTACGCTGCAGGTCTCGCTGAAATCCTACGACCGCGAAGCCACTGTCGCCCGCACGGACGACACCGGCCTCGCCCGCAAGTTTGCCCTCAACCTCACGGCCGAATGCACGTTGCGCACCCGCGACGGCAAGGTGCTGTTCGAGAAACGCGCCATGCGGGCCCAGCGCGATGCCTACACCGACCAGGGCCAGCTGCAGGCCGAATACCAGACGCTGCCGCTACTCGCCGAAACCCTCGCCCAAAACATCACCCACGCCGTCCTCGACGCGTGGTGACGGTTCTGCCTTGGCCATCGGGGGAATACGCTCACGGTAGTACGTTGTCGGTCGAGTTTATGCTAACGTCCCTTCGCACTTGGATCTTCCCGGACATGGGCGAGACGCTCATGCCACGCTTGCCCGCCGGGTCGAGTGGCACGGGCGTCTCGCCCGTGGGTCGAGCCCAAACCCGAAGCGCCGCCGACAAGATCCAGCGTTTCGCCGCCCACCGTTGTTCCTTCTTCTACCGCGCTTTTTAAGTTACAACCACTCCCATGTTCTCACCCCTGCTCGCTCCGTCTCTGCTGGCCAGCGACCATGCCAATCTGGCCGCCAGCGCCAATGTGGTCGCCCAGCTCGGCCTGAAGTGGCTGCACGTCGATATCATGGACGGCCATTTCGTGCCCAATCTGACGTTCGGCCCAGGGACCGTAGCGGCGCTGCGGCATGCCGGCATCGAACTCTTTCTCGATACGCACCTGATGCTCGACGAGCCGGAACGCTACATCGAGCCGTTCGCCCGGGCTGGCGCCAGCCTGATCAGCATCCACATCGAGCCGGCCTACGATCATCGGTCGGCCCTGGCCCGCATCCGCGACCTGGGCTGTCAGAATGGCATTGTCCTCAACCCCGACACGCCCGCCGCCACGATCGAACACCTGTTGCCGAAGGTGGACCTCGTGCTCGCGATGACCGTGCAACCGGGCTTTGGCGGCCAATCGTTCCGCCGCGATGTGCTCGGCAAGATCGCGCAGCTCGCCGCCTGGCGGCAGGAGCGAAAGCTGAAATTCCGCCTCGAAGTGGACGGGGGAGTCGATCTCGCGACCGGCGCCGATTGTCGCGCGGCCGGCGCCGACACGTTCGTGGCGGGGACCGCCTTTTTCAAGGCGGCCGACCGCGTGGCATTTGCCGCCGCCTTCGCCAAATTTTAGGAATTTGTCGGGTCTGGGATAAACCCACGGAAAGCGCTCATGGTTTTCGCCGCGAGGCAGGCCGCCCCGACCGACAAATTCCTTAGGCCGCCGCGCAACCGCGGCGGCTACGATCGGAAAGTAGCCGCGCCGGTGCGGCAGAAGGTCGGCCAACCAACTGTGGCCACGATTTGCTTCACACCACGCCGGTGACCCTCGCTGCCAGGTGGATTGTCATCCTGAACGAAGTGAAGGATCCATCTGAATGCTGCCGGCCGGCCATGCGCTGATGGATCCTTCGCGGCGCCAGGATGACAGGCTTTGCTGACAGCGTTCATGCCCGGGAACGAACGAAGGTGCGGGCCTTCGTGGGGGCGGCTCAGGATGACAAACTTTCCCAACAGAGCCTTTCCGACCATCCACAGGCGTACGTGCCGGTGGCGCGCCTGCGGCCGAAAAAAGCGGCCGCTTGACGCGCTTCCGCATTGCCGCCGCCGCACCGGACCGCCAATTTGCCTCTTTATGGGACGTCAATGGCTCCACGCAAAGCGCGCGATCGTTAACCTCAAAAAAGGTCAGACCGTCGGCAAGATCGTCAAGGAAATCACCGTCGCAGCCAAGCTGGGCGGGGGCGATCCGGCCGGCAACCCCCGCCTGTTCGCCGCCGTCGAAAAGGCGAAGAAACAGAGCGTCACGCGCGACGTGATCGAGCGGGCCATCCGGAAAGGTTCCGGCACGGGCGACGACAAGCTCGTGTTGGAGCTCGTGGTTTACGAAGGCTACGCGCCGCACAAAGTGCCGGTCATCGTCGAGGTGATGACCGACAACCACAACCGCACTGCGGGAGAAATCCGCATCATGTTCAAGAAAGGCGTGCTCGGCAGCGGCGGCAGCAACAAGTTTTTGTTCGATCACATCGGCCTCGTGGAAGCCCATCACCCGGATGCCGGAATCGATCTGGAAGCGGCGGCGATCGAGGCCGGCGCGGACGATTTCGAGCCGCTGACCCATTTGCAGAACGACGATATTCCCGAGGGCCATGCCGGAGCGCGTTTCCGCACCGACCGGACGGCGGTGCATGCCGTCTCGACCTGGCTCAAGGCCAACGGCTGGTCGGTGGTGACCAGCGAAATCGGCTATATTGCCAAGATGTTTCCGGAGCTGGACGACGTGCAGCGCACCGAGGTCGGCGAGTTTCTCCAAGCGCTCGAAGACCACGACGACGTCCACCGCGTCTGGGCCGCGGTGAAGTAGTCCAGCGATCCGAATCGACCGCGGATTTTCCCGCGGATGGCGCGGATGGTCGCGGATTCCGCAGCGTCCAATCCGCGTCGCAATGCCGGAGGATCGCGCAATCCGAACAACATTTCGAGAATAGCCGCCCAAGTCATCGGAATTTTGCACCTGAAAATCGGAATGGAACCACAGATGCACACAGATTCACACAGATACGGTCAGAGTCCGGGAAGAAAAGGCCGGCATCGAAAAGTGTGCAGGTTGGTCGGCTAAGTTCGCTTATCCGTGTCCATCTGCACTGCTATATCTGAAAATGATGTTTTCTTGCGTGCATCTTTCGTCGGTCGATTTGGAAACCGCTAATGCGCGCTAATCTTCGCTAATCCGACCGCGAGCAGTTGAAACCGCAGATTTCGCAGATTTACGCAGATAACCCGACTATGCTAAACTCGGCCATTTCACCCGGCAGGTGAGAACCTTGGTTCATTGCAGGCAATCCCACTCTCCTAATCTGCGCCATCTGCGAAATCTGTGGTTGGTTCGAACTGCGGGGAATTGCCGGGCGGAAAATTAGCGTCCATTAGCGTTCATTAGTGGTTAAAATCCGCCCGAATTCATTCGGTTGCGGCAGAGCCGCGCTAGGTTCATCTGCGGTTAAAATCCGGGGCTTGGGTTTGGTGGCGACTCCGCCACGCCAGGCCTGCGGCGAGCACGGGCAAAAATGCCACTGACTGGCGGGGAACCCTTCCGCGATTCCCGCGTCTGAGCAGGGCATGTCGCCCACCACCGCTTCACATCGCCAGATGCTCGACGAAGATTTGCAGATCGTGCGCGTGACTCTTGCCACCATCCTGGAAGATGTGCGTGCATTTTCGGATCAAGCGGCCGATGCAATCCAGGAAGCCATCGAGCGGCTCGACCGCGCGCAAAGCGAGTTCTCCGGACTGTGCGATTCCTGTACGGCGGAAGCCCGCGCGCATCGGCTGCAGCGTCAAGCCGAGCAGGTCGGCAGTTGATCGCCGCTGAAGCGAACGACAAAGACATCTTTGTTGGCGCTCCGATTTACCGTAGGCAGCGAGTTTGCTCGCGCGGTATGGCAGAGCGCGAGCAAGCTCGCTGACCTACGAAATGCCGTGTTTCTAGGAGTGCCCTGGTCATTCTGAGCGAAGCGAAGAATCCATCCGGTTGTCCGCCTGCGATTGTCACTCTGCGTTTTTCGCTTCGCTGCTTATGAACCGCCCCCGGTCTGTCATCCTGAACGAAGTGAAGGATCCATCTTAATGCCGCCGGCCTTCGTCGGGCATCTCAAGTTGACATGGGCAACATTGAAGTTTGTAGACCGGCCCAAAACTACTCCCGATCGCCGACCGTGAGCCGGTCGCATCCATCGAACCGGCGAATTCCGCCTTCGCCGCGCATCCGACCTGCGCCACTTGACGGAGCGCCGGTTTCGGATACCTCTCTGCCTCAGCGTGCGTCGAACGTCTGCCAAAGTACATCCTCCGGCCGGCCGCCCGGGCCGGGCGGTGGCGCTGTTGTTGGCGGTGATGGTGCTGGGGCTGGCGACACTCGCGACGAGTCCGATCGCGCATGCCTGGCTGCATCCCGACGCCCACGACCGCAATCACGTTTGTGGAGTGACGCTTTACGCTCAAGGCACGACCGTGCCCCTGACCGTGGTCAGCGTGCCATCGATTGTCTGGCGGCAAGTGGACGCGGCCGCGCCCTGCGGGAAGACGTCCGTCCGCCCTGCACCAGGTTATCTGCTGCCGCCGGGACGCGGCCCCCCGCGGGTTGGTTGAGTCCTCCCTTGGGTATCTTCAGCTCGCGCTGAGGTTCGTCGAACTGCGCGGCTGTCGCCTGATCGTATGGTTCGCCCTGCGCCCGTGCGGCGCGGCGACGCTGATTCTCAACCTGTATCGCCCAGTATTGTGAAACATCCATTTTCTTTCCTTCCGCTGTTCACCGTCGCGCTGGCGTGCGCTCGCGCCGACGAACCCGCCGCCGTCGCCAAGGTTGACGGCCCGACCATTGAGCTCAATCCCTTCGTCGTCACGGGCGAACTCGACCGCGCCCGGGAGGCCACCGTGCCCAGTCTCGGCGCCTCGCTCTACCAGATCGACCGCACCCAGATCCTGGCCCTGCCGCAAGGCTCCAACAACGCCTTCAGCCAGGTGCTGCTGCAGGTTCCCGGCATGGTGCAGGACTCTTTCGGCCAGCTGCATCTGCGCGGCGAACACGCCAACCTGCAATATCGCATCGACGAAGTGCTCCTGCCCGAAAGCGTTGGCGGTTTCGGCCAGGAGCTGGACCCGCGGTTCATCGACACGGTCTCGGTCCTGACCGGTTCGCTGCCGGCGCAGTACGGTTTCCGCACCGCCGGTATTGTCGACATCCATACCAAAAGCGGCGCCAACGCTCACGGCGGCGATGTCTCGCTCTACGTCGGCAGTCACGGCACGATCAACCCTGCCTTCGAAACGGGCGGAACTTCCGGCCCGTTCGACTGCTTTGTCACCGGCAGCTTTCTGTCCAACAACCTCGGGATCGAAAATCCCACGGCGAGCCGCGAAGCGCTGCACGATCGCACGCAACAAGCCAAGGGCTTCGGCTATTTCTCGTATCTGCTCGACCCGACCAGCCGGTTCACGCTCCTGCTGAGCGGTTCCACGTCCGATTTCCAAATCCCCGACAAGCCTGGTCAGACTCCGGCATCCTCCCTCCAAGGCGTGCCGGCTTTCGACTCCGCCACACTCCAGGAAAAGCAACGCGAGGATAGCGGCTATGCCGTCGTCTCCTACCAAAAGACCACCTCTGCCGTGAGCGCCCAGGCCGCGGTGTTCACCCGCGCCAGCAGCGTCAAGTTTACGCCCGATACCGTCGGCGATCTCATTTTCAACGGCATCGCCAGCCGGGTACAACGCGACATCGTGACGAGCGGGCTGCAGAGCGAGTTCCGGTGGTCCGCCGCGGAAGCGCACACCTTGCGCGGCGGTTTCCTCGTCAGCGTTGAGCACGGCACAACCAGCACCGTCGATCTCGTCTTTCCGGCCGATTCCGCCGGGCAGCAGACGGCGACTACACCGGTTGCCCTCGCCGATCGGCTGCGCAAGCGGGCCTATCTCTACGGCGCCTACGCCCAGGACGAATGGCAGCCGGCCGAGCACTGGACGGTCAACTACGGCGTGCGCGCCGATGCAGTCGACGCCTACGTTAAGGAAAGCCAGCTCAGCCCGCGCCTCAACGTGGTGTTCACGCCGACCGACCGGACGACCTGGCACCTGGGCTACGCCCGCTACTTCACGCCGCCGCCCCTGGAGTTGCTCCGCAGCGAATCCGCCGCGCGCTTTGCCGGCACGACCAATGCGCCCGAAGTCGCCGCCGGTTCGCCCGTGCGTTCGGAGCGCGCGCACTACTTCGACCTCGGGGTCACACGCAAGCTGACGTCGGCGTGGTCGCTCGGTCTTGACGGTTACTACAAGAAATCCGCCGATCTGCTCGACGAAGGGCAATTTGGCCAGGCATTGATCTATTCGCCCTTCAATTATCAAACGGGCCGGGTTTATGGCGTAGAGCTGACCGCCAATTATTCCGCGGGCGGATTCTCCGCGTATGGCAATCTGGCGCTCAATCGCGCCACCGGTCGGCGGATTGTCAGCAGCGAATTCCTGTTTGGGCAGGATGAACTGGATTACATCGCGACGCACGATGTCGCGCTTGACCACGATCAACGCGTCACCGCGTCAGGCGGTCTGACCTACAAGCAAACAAATGCCGTGTGGTATGCCGACGCGCTTTACGGCAGCGGACTGCGCCGCGGCTTCGCCAACACCGGGAAGTTGCCCGCCTATGGGACGGTGAACCTCGGGGTCGACTGGCGGCTCCGGCACACGGATCGCGTCGCCCTCCATCTGCGGTTCGATGTCGTCAACGTCTTCGACGAGATCTACGAATTGCGCGATGGCTCCGGCATCGGGGTGGGCGCACCGCAATTCGGCGCGCGCCGCGGATTCTTCGGCGGACTCGCGTGGAAATTCTAGGGCGTTAGGGCCTGACCTCGTGTCCGGGCCGGGAATGAGGGCACGCGCAGCCGCAGCCAAGGCAACGGAGTTGAGACACAGAGTGCCTGGCGCGGCGCCGCCGCAACCAAACAAACCGACATCGGATTTTACAGGAGGCAACGGAGGCAACAGAGGGAATAACTTTCCCGCTGACCACGCGGATGAACGCGGATGGGGAGCCCAGACCAACCCCGGAATCGGGTTTTACAGGAGGCCGCAGAGGAAGCGGAGAAATGAATTCCGCCGCCAATCGCTGGTCGGATTCAGAATATTGAACAGAAGGTAACCAAGAGAACGAAGCGCGTAATATGCGACGAGAATTGGT
>Ga0182021_10005062_pt1 | contig 15559 bp, 14 predicted proteins | sample 612E3MmetaG_FD_120493 | JGI IMG/M metagenome (GOLD analysis project Ga0182021, IMG submission 120493) | Permafrost microbial communities from Stordalen Mire, Sweden - 612E3M metaG (Illumina Assembly) | ecosystem: Environmental > Terrestrial > Soil > Wetlands > Permafrost | place: Sweden... | reverse complement strand
GACCACATGGAAAAAATCGGCCGCTATCATTGGCGGCCTGTCGGTGGTTGGAGCCATTGTCGGCGCTATCGCCGTCAGCGTGCTCAACCTACGCGATAAGCTTTTAAACCTCATCTTTCACAATTACGGCAACACGGGTACCAGTTCCACCGGCCAGCACGCGACGGCGCTGGAACAAGGGCTGAAACTAGCGGTGGCGCATCCCTTCGGTCTGGGTCTCGGCACTGCCGGACCGGCCACGCTTACCAACACGGTCTCGGTCATTCCGGAAAATTATTATCTGCAAATAGCCATTGAAACCGGTTGGTTGGGACTTGCGATCTTCATGTTAATCAATCTGATGGCCGCCTGGAAGCTCTGGCGCCTACGCCATGAGCACGCCGCCGCCGTCGGCGTGCTGGGCGCGCTGGTCGGTCTGGCCGTCGCCAATCTGTTCTTGCACGTCTGGGCCGACTCGTCCGTCGCCTTCGTTTTCTGGATACTGGTCGGCGGCCTCGTCGGAGAAAGGGCGCGCCATGTCTACGCAAACTAAATATCCGCGCGTCAGCATCCTCGGCGTCGAGGTCGACGCGCTAACGCGCGCGCAGGCCGTTGACTACATTGTGACCCGAGCGGGGGAGCGCCAGCGGCCGGCCGGCTGTGTGGTTAAACCCTACGTCGAGTTCCTCGACCGCGCGACGGCCGACGCCGACATCCGCGGCCTGCTCAACGCCGCCGAGCTGTCGCTGGCCGACGGCGTGGCGCTCCTGTGGGCGGCGCACTTTTTGGCCGACCGGGGCGGCGGCGCCGGGCAACAAGGCGCCGACCGTCGCCATGGCTGGTTCCGCGATCTGCTCCGCTTTAAACTAAGCGTCCTCGAAATCATCTTCCGCCCGGCCGCGCTGCGCTCGCCGCTACCCGAAAAGTTCGCCGGCACCAACTTCACCTGGCCGCTTCTGGAAGCCGCGGCCGCGGCCGGCCGCTCCGTCTACCTCATCGGTAGTCCGATCGGTTCGAGCATTGAGCACACGCGCGACGTCATTCTAAAGCGTCTGCCCAGCCTCAACATTGTCGGCGCGCTGGACGGCCATGATCCGACCGCCGCGCCCGGCGCCGTCACCGCCGACTGGCTGGCCGCCACCGCCGCCGACCTCCGCGCCGCCGACCCGGATCTCGTGCTCGTAGGCATGGGTTTTCCGCTCCAAGAGCGCGTGGCGGCGGCCCTCGCGCCCAAACTGACCCATGGCGTCCTCATCGGCGAGGGCGGCACCTTCGATTACGCCAGCTTCGGCGGCGCCCGCCGCAAAGCCCCGCGCCTATTCCAGGCCACCGGCCTCGAATGGTTCTGGCGGCTACTCCTCGAGCCGAGCCGCCTGCGCCGCCAGCTCGCCATCCCGCGCTTTATGCGGGCTGTTTGGCGCTCTCGCCGAGAAACCTAACTTCCGACTCTAGTTCGATGCCCAATTTTTGCTTAACCGCGACTTGAATGTCTCGCGCCGCCTTCGCTACGTCAGCCGCGGTGGCGCCGCCGGTGTTTTCGAGTTTCAACAAATGCCGGGGATTCAGCCGGACGTCGCCCCAGCGTTGGCCGCGCTCATAACCGGCGGCCAGCAGCACCAAAGCCGCCGATACCCGCCGGCCGCTACCGCCGTGGACGCAGTTCATTTGACGCAAGACTTCCGCCGACCGATGCGACTCGTCAAACGACGCCAGCCGGTCAGCCTGCTCCTCGCTCACCAACGGATTGCGGAAAAACGACCCGGCGCTGTGGCTGTATCGCTCGGGCCAACGGTAATCCCACAGCGACCCGGCCGCCTCGCGCGCGGCCAGAACCGCCTCGCGGCGGCCGCTCAAAGTCGCCGGGTCAAACCCGCCGCGCTCGGCCGCCTCAACGATCGTTCGGTAGGTTACTTCCTGCCGCGCGGCCGCCTCGAGCCCAAAAGCCGTCCGCAGCACCAATAAATGCCGCCGCTCCGACTCCTGCAGATTAGACGACCGGTAGCCAGGCTCCAGCGCCGCGGCCGCGACCCGCTCGACCGAACCGGTTTTAGTGTCGAGCAAATCAACCCAAACCAGCGTGTCCGCCACCGCCTGGCCGTAGGCCGCGATGTTGCCGACCACGGCCGCGCCGACACTGCCGGGAATGCCGCTCATTAGCTCCAGCCCCCACAGCCGCTCGTCGATGGCCCGCGTCACGAGATCATCCCACCAGACGCCGGCGTCAGCGACCAGCAGGCCGTCCTCAACCCGAATCTCACCGCCGCGCAACACAATGGTCGTCCCCGGCAACCCGGCATCGGACACCAAACTATTGCAGCCGTAACCTAAAAACCACACGGCATCAGAGCTACCCGACCCGCCCGAAGCGGTTGGCCCGTCCGTCGCCAACGCCAGCGCCGCCCGTACGTCCTGCTCCGTCGCGCAAACCGCCAGCCGCTCGGCGTTACCGCCGCAGCCAAGCGACGTGTAACCCGCCAAAGAAACGTCAACTACAACCTTCATATATCTATAATACGCCATTTGCGCCTCAGCTCGTCATTGCGACAAAAATCCGGAAAGTGCGACAACCCCCTTTGTAAACATATAGCGATTTTTATATATTTTATTATATAAATTTTATATATTATAAGATGTAAAATTGCTGATAGTTCTAAAAACACCCCCACCGGGAGTTGACTAAAAGTCCGGTTGAAACCCGTCCAATAACAAAGCTCCCTTTGGGACGAACGCCTCTCGGCGTCGATCCGCGCGCAAATTGGACAAAAACCGTACGATGTGCTATTATTACAGCAATTGTTATTCGTGGACCTCGGTCGCCGGATGCGCCAACGCGCACCCCATATCTGAGCTATCGCTTGCTAAGCAGCAATGAGTCCGTGACAGCAGTTCAGATTAAACCCAGGGCGAAAGCTCTGATTAGACGAGGTCATACACTATGTATCCCCAAAGTTCACTACCGGGCCGCGGTCGACGCGGTACTAAACCGATGTTTTCATCGAAAAATAACAAAGCCCCCAAGGTCAAATACATTGACCCTAATAAGTTCGTCAACAAAGCCGTCACCGAGTATGAGGAGGAGGTCTTCGTACCGACTCACAAATTCGCCGACTTCAAGTTTGACCCGCGCTTAGAGGCTAACATCGAGGCCGTCGGCTACACTGCGCCGTCGCCCATTCAAGACGGCGCCATTCCGCACGTCATGGACGGTCAGGACCTCATTGGTCTGGCCAATACCGGCACCGGTAAAACGGCCGCTTTCTTGCTGCCGTTGATTCACCGCACGTTGCGCGGACAATCCCATCGCACGCTCATCTTGGTGCCGACCCACGAGCTGGCTATTCAGATTGACGAAGAGTTCCGCAAGTTCGGCAAGAAGCTGGGCCTGTTCGCGACCATCGTCGTCGGCGGCGCGTCCATGAACAAGCAGATCGCCTCCCTGAGCCGCAAACCGCAGTTCATCATCGCCACCCCCGGCCGTTTGAAGGATCTTATCTTGAACTACAAACAAGACATTACCGATATCGACGTGCTAGTGCTGGACGAGGCCGACCGTATGCTGGATATGGGCTTCATTAAAGACATTCGTCAGATCATTTCCTACGTGAAAGAAGACCGCCAGACTCTGTTCTTGTCGGCTACTATCACCCCGGAAATTGAGCAACTGACTTCTACGATTTTGAAAAACCCGGTCAAGATTTCCGTCCGCAAGGGCGAGACCTCCGACCACGTCGAGCAAGACGTCGTTTACGTCGAAGACAAGTTCGCCCGCGAAGAGAAGCTCATGGAGCTGCTCGCCAAGCCCGAGTTCAGCAAGGTGCTGATCTTCGGCGAAACCAAATGGGGCGTCCAGAAGCTGGCCGACCGCCTGAACGCGCGCGGTTTCAACGTCACCGCCATTCACGGCAATAAGTCCCAGCCGCAGCGCCAACGCGCCCTGACTGACTTCAAGGAAGGTAACGTTCAGGCGTTGATCGCCACCGACGTGGCCGCCCGCGGCTTGGACATCTCGGCCGTGACGCACGTCATTAACTTCGACCCGCCGAAGATTTACGATGACTACGTTCACCGCATCGGCCGTACCGGCCGCGCCGGCGCCCGCGGTCACGCGTTGACCTTTGTCATCGGCCGACCGCCCGTCGCCCGCTAACGCCGCCGTTGCTCCGCCGACTCATCACCCGGGCGATGTCCGCTGAAAAAGCTCCCTTTTTGGGAGTTTTTTCGTACCCGTCGATAGGTACCTTTCTGAAAAGTTATGTCAAACTTAGTAACGCAACGGGAAGAAAAAACTAAGTTTCGCATAACTTGTAAATTAATAGGGTAGTCACCCTAAAAAAATATCCCGCCTTCCTCCCCGATCGCCGGACCCCGTCCGACGGCACCCGACCTCACCACCAATCACAGCCACCAGCCACCAACCACAACCCACAATGTAGTATAATGAAAGCCATGAAAATGCTACGCTATTTCGCCCTCAGCATCTTTTCCATCCTTATTTGGATTGTCACCACGTGGTACGCGGTTATTTACGCCAATCGCACCTTTACCGAGTTCAATAATGCCGGCGGCTACGCCATGCCTTTCATTGCCTTCGGCTTGGGAGCGTTGTGTCTGTACGCCAACCAACGAGTCTTTCGCTACGCAAAAGGCTACGCCGAGCGCCGCCCAAAAAAATCCGTTTCGTTTTTTACCGGCGTTCTCGGCTACATTTTACTGCTGGTCATCGCCGTAACCGTGATTTTCGGCACGTTGTCGGCCATTCAAATAACCGATTTGTATCTGAAATAATAATATGTAATAATGTTCAAGTGCCAAAAGCGCGCCCGCCAAAAGGCTCGCTCCGTTCTATAACCGGGAGACCCCATGTCCCGCAAGGACCGCGACACCATGGTCGATGTCGAACCGGCCGGCCTGCCACTCAAGCTCGGCCGCTGGTTCGTCTTCGGCGGACTGACCGGCTTCTGCGCCACGTTGCTCTTCGCTCACAAAGCGCCTCGTGCCGTGAGGCGGGTACTCGCCGCGATCGCTAGGCGCATCCCGCTCGGCTCTCTCGGCTAAGGCGTCAACCAACCCAACACCACAGGCGCCTCGTTCACTCGAGGCGCCATTTTCTTTGGCGAATTATTTGGCGAATTCTTTGGCGATTGGTCTTCCCAACCGGCCTCTAACGTTGTAACATTAGAAGAATGAAAGTGGTAGTGATATGAGGTGTAAAGTCTGCGGGAGCGATGCCGAACCGGTTAAGGTTGGACACGCTCACTATTGTCGTAATTGCGGGGAGAAATTCGTCGAAATGTCCGGCTCCAACTTCCTAAAAAGACCATCCATGGATATTAGCTCGCCGCGCCGCGCCGACGCCAAGCGCATGGAGCGCCGCCCGGTCATGGCCGTCGCGCCGCATATCGAGAAGCAGGAGACGCATATCCCGGCCGCGCCGCCCATCGGCGAGCATCTGACGCCAACCAAACTCAGGCAGGTCGACAATCGCATAGCTACGGCGCAATCCGTACAACGCGCGGCCGGCATCTCTAAGTTCAATCGCTCCTCAAGCAAGTCCGACATCACGGCCGCCAAGGCGCGCGTCGATTCCGCACCCACGCTGCCCAACTCGGCTCTAACCCACCATGAGGCATTGTCGCGCATCGTGCAAACTCTGCCGGCCATTAACCGCGACCCGCACCGCAACCGCCGTCCCACCGGCCGCCAAACCGCTACGGTCATCGCCATATTGCTAATCATGAGCGGCTATATTTGGCTGCAAAACGCGCCGAAACTGGCCGTACAGTCGGCCGCCAGCCGCGCCGGCGTGTCCGCCAGCCTACCCGGTTACATGCCCTCCAGCTATCAGCTCAAAAGCACCACCACAGCTCCCGGCCTAGTCACTGTCAGCTTTGAAAGCCCGAGCTCAGATCAACCGCTCACCATTACCCAACAGCACACCTCCTGGGACTCCAGCTCACTACTCGATAACTTCGTCACCAAGCAGGGTAATGACTACACCACACTATCCGGCGAAGGCCTGACCGTCTATCTGTTCGGCTCCAACCAAGCCTCATGGGTCAATCACGGCATTTGGTACTCCATCACCGGCACGGGCCACCTGGGCCGCGATCAAATCATGAAGATCGTCTACAGCCTGTAAATTGGCCCGCAACTTTTTCGACCATAATGACGACCATTTGCTAAAACAAACTCAAATCTGTAAAATAAGTTTATGTCTAATCTGAAACCAGCGCGCGTTCGTTTCGCGCCCAGCCCTACCGGATATTTACACGTCGGCGGCATCCGCTCGGCTCTCTTTAATTGGCTGTGGGCCAAGCACACCGGCGGCGCGTTCATTCTGCGCCTCGAGGATACCGACCGCAACCGTCTCGTCGAAGGCGCGGTCGACCAGATCTGCGACAGCCACGAGGCGCTGGGTATTAAGCCCGACGAAGGCCCGCGCGAGGGCGGCAAGTTCGGCCCATACGTACAATCCGAGCGCATCGCCATTTACCAGCAGCACACGAGGCAATTGGTTGAATCCGGCGCGCTGTATCGCTGCTGGTGCTCGCCTGAGCGGCTAGAAAAACTGCGCGCCGAGGCTCAAACGGCCGGCACGGCGTTCAAGTATGACCGTTTCTGCTTGCGAGCCGAAAACGTCCGCCCCGAGACCGAGCCGCACGTGTTACGCTTTCGCATCGGCGACGGCGACGGAAGCGTGAGCTGGGACGACGCCGTGCGCGGCCGCCTCGAGTTCAAGCTGGCCGACCTGGACGACTTCGTCGCCCTCAAGGCGGACGGCTTTCCGACGTATCACCTGGCAAATGTCATTGACGACCACCTCATGGAAATAACGCACGTCATGCGCGCCGACGAGTGGCTGCCCAGCACGCCGAAACACCTCTTGCTCTACAAAGCCTTCGGCTGGAAGGCTCCCATTTTCGCCCACCTGCCACCGGTACAGGGACCGACCGGCGGCAAGAAGCTATCTAAGCGCGACGGCGCCCAATCGGTTCAAGAGTATCTGGACGAAGGCTACCTACCGGAAGCGCTCCGCAGCTTCCTCGCCTCGCTCGGCTGGAACGATGGCACCACCCAAGAAGTTTACAGCACCCCCGAACTCATTGAGAAGTTCACCCTCGAACGCATTCAAAAAAGCCCGGCGCGCTTCGACAAAGAACGCTTAACCTGGATTAACGGCGTCATGATCCGCCAACTTCCGCTACCCGAGCTACTCGAGCGTTGCGCGCCGTTTTGGCCGGCCGGCGCCGCGGGCGCTCCCGAGGCCTATCGACTCGAAGTCCTGCGCCTCGTCCAAGAGCGCCTCAAGTTTCTGTCCGAACTGTCCGCGTTGACCGCCTTCTTCTTTGTTGACCCGACTTTCGTGCCGGCGCTACTCGTCGACAAGAAGCTCGACGCCGACACCGCCCGCGAGTGGCTCGTCGCCATCATCGCCGAATTGGAAGCCAGCGATTTCTCCGAAACCGACCTGGAAGCGCGAATGCGCGCCCTCGTGGCCAAGTTTGAGACCGGTCCCGGTACCCTTTTCGGCCTTATTCGCCGCATTGTGACCGGCAGCCCGGTCGCGCCGGGCCTATTTGAGACCCTAAATGTTCTGGGTCAAAAAACCGCCCTGCGCCGCCTGCGTGCCGCCCTTTAACCTTGAATTTGGCTCTGTAGGGCTGTATTGCCCACTTGTAAATTATCACAACTTTTTTCGTTAAAATGACCAATTTTAAAAAACCGTCCCAACCTGTGCAAAAACCCTTTGACAAGCTCATCAGCCCAGATTATAGTCCATTTACGTAAGAATAAGATTAATCGAGGTATTGCCCAATGAGTGTTACTTTCTACGACGTTAAGACCCGCGCCAAAGTTGAGGTGCAGGACGCCGACATCACCCGAACTAAGTACGAGCGCACCACCGCCGCCGGCAAAGTTCAGGTCCGTTACGCCCTCCGCGGCAAGTTTGACGGCCGCAACCTAACCAAGTTCGTGGGCGAGGCTGACTGGAACGCCACCAACGCTCCCGTCGAATAATCTTTTTTCTAAGATGCGAAAAAGCCCCTTCGGGGGCTTTTTTTTGTCGGGGGCTTTTCGGGAGCTTTTTTTGTATTCGGAGCATTTAAGCGCGACGGGCTTGCTTAAAGCACTAGCGTTTTGTAACATATTGTTATGGAACTCAACGAGGCCGACCAGCCGCAAGACTACGAACTCGAACCAACCGAAGGGGAAGCGGGGGAGGGCGTCGCGGCCGACGACCGGCCCGGCCTCGACCAACCCGGCCCCCGCTGGGTGCGGCCGCTGCTGGCCGTTATCGGCACGCTGGTAGTGCTGGCCGGCGTCGGCGGGGCGGTTTACGCCTGGTGGTCTTCGACGCACGTGGCTAAGCCCGTGGCGACGCCGCACGTCACGCTGACGCCGGCGCCCACCCCGACGCCGACGCCGTACAAGAAAGCCTCGCCGCTAACCGGCGTGCTCATGGATCCAGCGCTGGCCGACCGGCCGATATTCTCGGTTATCATCGAAAACTTTGATCCCGACGCTCGGCCGCAGGCCGGCCTCAGCCAAGCCGGCGTGGTCTACGAGGCCAACGCCGAAGGCGGTATCACTCGTTTCCAGGCGTTCTTCCTCGACAACCTGCCCAAAAGCATCGGTCCGGTGCGCAGTCTCCGCACCTACTTCGTCGACTGGGCGCTGGAGTTCGGCGCGCCGGTCGCCCACGCCGGCGGCAACGTCGACGCTCTCGATCTCATCGCGCCGCTTGGCATGCGAAGCCTCAACGGCCTCAACATCGGCGCGCCTTACTTCTTCCGCGTCACCGACCGCTACGCGCCCCACAATCTCTATACCAACTCGAGCCTTATTTATCAGTTGCTCGACTCCCGCGGCTGGAACAAACCCGCGACCTTCACGCCCAGCCCCCGCAAGGCCGACGGCGTCGATACGAGCCCGACCCACCCCAACATCCACATCGATTTCTCCTACGGCGGTTATCAAGTCGATTACAAATATGACGCCTCGACCCACGACTACGCCCGCTGGTTGGCCAACGCGCCGCACATTGACTCCAACACCGGCCAGCAAATTCACGTCAAGAACGTGGTCGTCGAATACATGCCAACCTCCTACGGCCAGACACGCATCAGCGAAGACACGGTCATTATGCAGACCGTTGGCAGCGGCCACGCGCTTGTCTTCACCGATGGCGGCCTAGTAGACGGAACTTGGAAGAAGGACTCGCACGCGGCCCGTACGCAGCTCCTGGACGCCTCCGGCAAGGAAATCCCACTGGACGCCGGTAGCACTTGGTACGCCATCGTCCCCACCGGCAACAACGTTTCTTACTAACCAAAAGCCCTCACGCCTTATAACCGCGCCCTTCAAGATATCCTCATGAAAGTACCCAACTTTGTTTGAAACTTTGTTGGGTATTTTTGAAAAAGGCCCCGAGGTGGTCCGAGGTGATGGAAGAAGCAAGTTGACCTCACCACACCGCTTATGGTATAAAAATAGCAAATGCCGAAAAAACAAAAATCATTACTGAAAAAAACCACCGCCACGGCCAAGCGAGTTCATAAACTAACGCGCCGCACCTCGAAACACGCCATTAGAAAGTTAACCAAAAAGCGCACGCTCAAGTCGACCGTCGGGCGGCTGCTCCGCACCGGCGTCATCCTGATAGCGACCATCAGCACCGGCTCGCTGGCCTACGCCATCGCCACCACCAAGCCGGTGATCAACGTGGCCGTCACCGGCAGCGCCGGTCCGCGCCAGCTGGGCACGGCCGCCACACCGACGCCGACGCCGCGGCCGGCCGGCGCTCCCGACCTCACCGGCCGCGCCTCCTGGTACGCCTACGGTCTGCCGGAGCCGGACGCGCTAACCTGCGCCTCGCGCACCTTCGGCCGTGGCACTTATCTGCGCGTCAAAGACCTCAACAACGGCCGCACCATGACTTGCCTGGTCAACGACTACGGCCCTGAGATCTGGACCGGCCGGATCATTGACCTGTCGCGCGGCTCATTCCTCCAGCTCGACAGCCTGTCGGCCGGCGTCATCCCCGTGGAAATCTTTGTGGCTAGCGGCCAATCCGGCCAATCCGGCCAATCCGGTCCGAAAGCGCCCATTTCGGTCGATCTCGGCCTGACCGTCGGCTACGACTGGTGCCACCTCTCGCATAACGGCCAGTTCTGCGACGCTCACCGCCAAGACGGCCGCTACGAAAAATAAAAAGCGGGCGGGTAGCCCGGGCAGTTTCGCCCGAGCCACTCGCCCGTATGCTTTTTCGTTGTCCTTCAGCCGACCGAGCGGTTCATCTCGTGAATGACAACCTCTGTGACCACGAAGTCCAAATCGATGCCATGGTCGCCGCCGGCCGCAGCCGTGTCAATTGCGTCGTTGAGACGCTGAACGGACATACCGGCCAGCTCGTCCTTGGCGGCGCACAGCAAAGCCAAGAACACCGGCGGCCAATCCAAAGCGACGTACCTACAAAGTATGTAGATCCGCGGTCCGTAGATCCCGAGCTCGTCCAGCAATCCGAGGAAAAGCGCACACTCTTTCGGAGAGGTAGCGCATTTCAATATCGCCGTGAGTGCTCCCGGGTTTCCTTCGCTCAACGCTTTGGCGGCGTCAAAGATGGTCATGTCATCAGTGAGACGGTGCTCTGAAGCGGTCACAAGTACTCCTTCATCGAGGACGACCGTTTGACGGTGCAAGTTCAACGAACTCACCAGCTATGATACAAGCTTGGACGCTTTTTGTCAAGAAAAACCCAGAGCTACTTAACCCGGAGCTACTTAACGCTGAGCAGCTCAATCTCAAAAATCAAAGTCGAGTTGGCCGGAATACTGCCGGTCGCCTGAGCGCCATAGCCCAAAGACGGGGGAATGGTCAGTTTGCGCTTGCCGCCGACTTTCATGCCTTGCACGCCCTGATCCCAGCCTTGAATAACCTGGCCGGAACCCAAAGTGAAACTAAACGGTTGGTTACGGGAATAAGACGAGTCAAACTGAGTGCCGTCGGTCAAAGTGCCCTTGTAGTTGACGGTCACGCTCTTACCGGCCACGGCCTCGGCGCCGGTGCCGACGGTCTCGTCCTCAATCTTCAAGTCCTTGCTCACCGCGGCCGCGGTCGGGCTGGGGGATACCGTCGTGTCATCCTTGGAACTGGCGGAACCGTTATTCATAATTATTACTCCTCCGATTATTAACGCTATTACTAGTAAACCGCTGACGACGGCTAGAACCTTTGTTTGCATCAGAACTCCAAAATTAACTTTATTTATTGTAGCATCTATTCAAAATCAATCTTAAGCATTAGAATTATAGATATGGTCCAGACAGCCCCCAAACCGACAATACTTTTCGCCGAAGACGACATTGAGCTGTCCGGCATGTACTCCCAGGCGCTAACCAAGCGCGACATGACCGTCGAGCACGCCTACGATGGCGTCCAGGCGCTCACTAAGATCGGCGGCAAACGCTACGACATCATGCTTCTCGACATCATGATGCCCCAAAAATCCGGCGTCGACGTCGTCCGCCAGCTCCCCGAAGACCGCGCCGATCTGCGCATCATCATCCTGTCCAATCTGGCCCCCAACGACGTCCCCGAAGACATCCGCCGCCGCGCCGACCGCTTCGTCATCAAGGCCGAAACCACCCCCAGCGCCCTCGTCGGCGTCATCTACGAAGTGGCCGCGGCATAATGTGAAAACCGCCACAAACTTATGAAACACCGTTACATAGGATGGCTTACAGCCATCGTCACACTGGTTACCGCCGCCGGTCTGGCAGTTACCACCGCCTCCCAACAATCCGGCCTGGTTTATGAATGGCGGTGGTTCGCCTGGCCGATACTGGCGGCCATTGTCGCCGCCTCTTTACTCCTAGCGTTGATCCTAACGCGCAATACCTCGCGACGAGGCCCTATTTATTGGTTTATTATGTTGATTTCGGCCAACATTATATGGCTGTGGCTGACCTTTATGGGGATTGTTAGCGCCGACGCCGCGACCGAAGCGTTCTGGCAGGGGTTATTTCCTCTCAGCTGGGTAATGATACCGATACTAATGCTGTTTTTCATTATGTCTTTTGTCGACGACTCAGAGTTTCCCCTCAACCCGTTGCTTACGTCGTTGGTTCTCGGATCCGGCATAGCGATAATATTCTTCGCCGGTTTCACTAATCTTATAGAACGCCATACTCCTCACCTGAGCAAGCTGTATTATTGGGGCTACAGTAACACTCCCGGTGATTTTAGCCCTTACGTTTTCGCGTGGGGCGGTCTGTTGGGTATATTTGGTTTGTTTTTGCTAATTAAGGCCTACCGCAAATCGGCTAGCCGTAACCGTCGGCGTCAGCTGAGACTTATTATAATCGGCGTCGCGCAATATATTTTTTTGGCGATTAGCTTAGATCAGGTGTTATATGTGCTTAAGCCCGACCTATTTCCGACGGCTTCGTTCATTTACACCACGCTCTTGGACTTAATGATTGGTTACGCCATTATGCGCTACGGCCTGTTCCAGATCAGCCCCGCGTCATTATCGGAACCGATTTTAGCTAAATTATCCGAGGCGGTGTTCGGTTTTAACACCGACCTGCGCGTCGAGTTCGCCAATGACGCCGCCGCGGTTATCACCGGCCTAAAGACCGAGACCCTACACGGCATGAACTTTAATCAATTCTTTAATAAACAAGAATACGACGTGGTCGCCACCAAGCTGGCCTCAGCGGAACGCTCGTTTACTTTGGGTGATTCCGGCCTGCTTGGCCAAGATAGGTGGCTAACGCCCGTACAGCTGACCGTCAGTAAAATTTACGATGACGGAGACAAGCTTGCCGGCTATATTGTAATGGCGACCAACGTCACCGAGCTCAAGAAAAAGACCGTTGAACTGGCCGAAGAAAAAGCCAGCGTTGAGCGCAAGGTAGTGGAGCGCACCGCTCAACTGCACAAGGAGCAGGCTAAGCTACGGGCGGCCATGGTGGTCCTAATTGGGAATACTACTAAGCTGAAGGAGCTCGACCGGATGCGAACCGAGCTGGTGACGTTAGCGTCTCACCAGCTACGCACACCCGCGACGGCAGTTAAAACCAACCTGTCTTTACTGCTTGACGGCTACCTGGGATCCTTAACCGCGGATCAGTTGAATAGCCTTAAGCAAGCCTACAACGAGAATCTCTTTGAAATAGATCTTATTGACGACATTATCGAGGTCGGCGAGCTGGAGACTGTCGGGGTATCATTGGAGACCGCCGAGGTTGACCTGTCGGCCATGATACGAGACCTAACGGACAAGGCCCGGCCGGAGGTCGCCGAGCACAAATTGACCTTAAAAGTAGCGGCGGGACGAGCCGTCAAGCTATCGGCCGACGCGGAAAAACTTCGGCGGGCGTTCCAAAACCTGTTGGACAACGCCATAAAATACACGCTTCCGGGCGGCAAGGTGGAAGTTACTGTCAGCCGATCGGATGATCAAGTTGAAGTTAGCTTCAAAGATACCGGCGTAGGCATACCGGCCAATGAGCTGCAAAATATATTCCAGAAGTTCTCGCGCGCCAGCAACGCTATTACCATAAATATGGCCGGCCCGGGACTCGGCTTATACTTGACTAAGAGCTTCGTTGAACTACACCGAGGCAAAATAGAAGCGACTTCGGAGCTGGGCAAGGGAAGTACTTTCCGCGTCACGTTGCCTGAGTTGCCGGAAAAGACTAACAAAGAAGCACTCATCAGCCGATGAGTGCTTCTTCTGGTACTCCCAAGGGGAATCGAACCCCTGTTACTGCCGTGAGAGGGCGGCGTCCTAACCGCTAGACGATGGGAGCTTAAAGCGAGTAAAATGGAAGTTTACTTACATTTCCGAGTGTAAGCTCTCATACAAAGTATGGGAGCACACAACTGACCTAAGATAACATATTGGGGGCGGGCTGTCTAGGGAGGACAAAGCCGCCCTCACCGCGCCTGGCTCGATCGGCAAAAATCTCGGCTTTTTCGTTCAAGGCATTGAAAAAACAAACGACATCAAGCATAATTTAGCATAAGCAACATGAGGTGAGACCATACAGCGCAATCTTGTAATCTTGGCGCGGATCGAGGCGGCACTAGGAGCCATCCTAGCGGTCGGCATTTTCGTGTTGATGTGGATAAGTCCGTGGGCGGTGTCCAGCCCGGGGCTGGCGCTGGGAGCGGCCGTATTGGGCGGCGTCGCCACCACCTACTTTTTAACCATTCACCCGATAGTGGCCGACTGGCGACTGAACGTGTCGGTTTTCGTGCTGACTATCATCAGCGCGGCTAACATCTTGCTAATCATCGCCGCCACCGGCGGACTGGACTCGCCGTACTACTCTCTGTGGCTGCTGGCCATAGTCGCCGCCGGCATTTTCGGCCGCCGCTACACGCTGGGCATTGTGCTGGTAACCCTCGGCTACTTCGGTTACAGCCTGTTTCCCGGCCACTACAACAGCCAATTCTTGCGCGACCATGTCATTGAACTAATAATAACGCTGGTGGCCGCCGGCCTCAGCGAGTGGATTCAAACGCGACTACGGCCGATCGCCGCCGGCGAGGCGTGGACGCCGGCCGGGGCGACCAAGCCGAGCAAGCTGACCGGCGACCAAATCAAGGCCGCGGTCATCATCAACAGCATCTCCGAAGGCGTCATTGTGGCCGATGAGCAACGGCGTATCCAGCTGTTCAACCCGGCGGCTGAGTTCTTGACCGGCTGGCAGACGGCCAGCGCGCTCGGCCTGGATTACGCGGCCGTCATTAAGCTCGAGGACGCCGCCGGCAAGCAGGCCGGTCCGAGTAGTCCCATCCAAGCCGTCTGGGGCAACCGCCAGCCCGCCGCCAGCGAAGACTACGTGCTGGTAACCCGCTCTGGCCGCAAGTTGGGCGTGCGCCTGTCCGTGTCGCCCATCCTCGGTTCGGAGAACCAAATGAACGGCGGCATTATTCTCATTAGCGACATTTCCTCGCAGCAGGCCGTTGAGCGCCAAAAAGATGAGTTTATCTCCACCGCCAGCCACGAAATGCGCACGCCCATCGCCGCCATTGAAGGCTACATCTCGCTGGCGCTCAACGAAAAGTCCGCTACCGTCGACGTTCGCGCCCGCAAATATCTGGAAAGCGCCCACAAATCCGTCGGCCACCTCGGCCAGCTGTTCCAAGACTTATTGAGCGTCACAAAGGCCGAGCAAAACTTGGTTCAAGAAGCCGTCACCGCCGTCAACGTCGAAAAGGTGGTGGCCGAGGCCGTCGGCGATATGCAGTTTACCGCTCAGGCCAAAGGCCTGTCCCTCGGCCTGCAGACCTCCAGCTCCGGCGGCCGTACCATTGCGCCCATCTACTGGGTCGCCGCCAACCCCGAACGACTGCGCGAAGTGACCCTCAACCTCATCGACAACGCCATTAAATATACGCCGCAGGGCGGCATCCGCGTGTTGCTCACGGGCGACGAGAACCAGGTCCAAGTGGCCGTCATTGACACCGGCATCGGCATCGCCACCGAAGACATCCCGCACCTGTTCCAAAAATTCTACCGCGTCGACAGCGCCATGACCCGCGGCATCGGCGGCACCGGCCTCGG
>Ga0182021_10005060_pt1 | contig 15561 bp, 16 predicted proteins | sample 612E3MmetaG_FD_120493 | JGI IMG/M metagenome (GOLD analysis project Ga0182021, IMG submission 120493) | Permafrost microbial communities from Stordalen Mire, Sweden - 612E3M metaG (Illumina Assembly) | ecosystem: Environmental > Terrestrial > Soil > Wetlands > Permafrost | place: Sweden... | reverse complement strand
GGTTTGCCTCCCGCTTCTTTCAGCTTCGCCTCGCGGCTACGCCTTGCGGTTCAGCTACGGTTGCCGTCATCGGCCCCGATTGGCTCCTTTCATCCAATAAGATTCTGCCCATGCTGGGCACACGCTGCCGCCGGCTTTCAGCCGGCGACTCCGGCTGCGAAGACTCGCGCACGATGCGAAAAAGCCGCCTGAAAGGCGGCTGCGGGCAGGATTGCCCGCCCCACAAAACAGGCAAAACTTCGGCCGCACTACGCTAGGCCGCCTCTTCAGAGCCAGTTCAAATCCGCATAGCGCTCGCCCGTCAGGTGCAGGAACAGCGGCTCCAGGGCGCGGAATTCCCGGCCCTCGTAGTCGATGGCGCCGTCCTTGGCCAGCACCGTGACGTCCCCCTGCCAGACCAGCTTTCCGGGCGAGGTGATGATGGCCACCTGCTGGCAGAAGCGCTCGATGGTGTCGAGCACGTGGCTGGTCATGAAGACCGTGCGGCCCTGTTCGGTGAACCGCCGGAGCCATTGCTTCATCAAGGCCACGCCGGCCGGGTCGATACTCTCGAACGGCTCGTCCAGGAAGAGCACCTCCGGCGAATGGATTACGGCGGCGGCGAAAGCCACGCGTTTGCGCATTCCGGTGCTGTAGTCGCGCAGCGTCTTGGAGGTGTCCGTCAGCTCCAGCGCATCCAACAATTCCGTCACGCGCTTCCGCGTGGTGGATTCACTGAGACCGTACATGCGCCCGACGAAGGCCAGGAACTCGTGGGCGTAGAGCGGGTCGAACAGGCCCAGGGTTTCCGGCATCACGCCCATGCGGCGCTTGATGGCGGCGCTTTCGGCGTTGAAGGGCAGTCCGAGAATTTCGATTTGGCCGGCGGTGGGGTCCAGCAGGCCTGTCAGACAGCCGATGGTGGTGCTCTTGCCCGAGCCATTGGGGCCGAGGAAGCCGAACATGGTGCCCGGCGCCACCGCGAGCGACAAGCCCTCGACGGCGGTCACCGTGCCGTACTTCTTGACCAGATCCGTAATCCGTATGGCGTCCATTCGATCAGCCTCTCCCTTCGACGATCGCGAGCAGCTTTTCCCGCCGCGCCAGAAGCATTCGTCCCGCGCGTTTGAGCGATGAGAAGTAAAACGCCGCCGTCAGCAGGACAGCCGGGACCGCCATCCACCACTTATCCGGCGCCAGAGCCGCCGGCCACACCTGGGACAGCACCTGCGGCCCGGCCATCACTACCAGGATTCCTCCGATGACCACCGCGTTGCCAAGCGCCGAAAGGTCGTTCCCGAAGGTGCTGTAGTAATCGCAACAGCGCGGGCCGAACAGAGTGGCCCAAAGCCCCAGCCCGAGAAACAGGAACAGACTCGTCACAGCGGCCCCCACCAGCATGACGAGCATGCGCGCGTCGAACGGAAAAGGCGAGAAGAGCGCAAACAGCAGCGTGCCCGCCACAATCAGCGACGAGTTCATCAGCAGAAAAGTGTAGCTGCCGGCACGCAGAACATCCGCTGGCTGCGCGGGCAGCAGGAAGAAGCGGCGGAATCCTCCGGCCACATAGCCGAATTGGTTGACCGCAATCTGCGCGATTCCCATGCAGCCGAGGATGGCGAAGGCGCCCAGGGCGGCGGCGAACTGAGATCCGGCGCGGCTATGCCTTCCCATCTCTCTTCCCATCGAGAAGATCACCATGCCCGACACCGGCAGGGCCAGGGCGTAGACCGCGCGGAAGCGGGTGTTGCGCATGTAGAACCGCAGCCAGTGGGCCATCAACGGCCCCAGGCGCGGGCCGAAGAACGCCGCCAGGCGGTCGAAAGGCGTGTTCCAGGCGATGGCGGCGGTTTGGGCCGCACGCGGCGCGCGCGGCGGCTGGCGCTCGAGCGCCACCAGCGCGGCCACCAGTCCCAGCAGCCACCAGACCTGCAAGAGCAGGCCGGAAAGAGCCGCCAGATCGGTGCGGGTCATGGTGGCGGCTGCCGCGAATGGCGGTGTATAGCCGAGCACGTGCGACAAGCTCGTCATCGCCCCGCTATGGCCTTTTAGCACGGGCCGGAGGATGGCGGGCAGGAAGCCCACGCAGGCAATGGTCGCAAACAGTACCGCGGCGCCCAGTTTTCGCTGCATCAACCGTTCCAGAAGAAGGGCCGCCACGCGCGCAAAAAGGTAATTGGAAACAAACAGCAGAAGAACCGCGATCAGCCCCAGCCAGAACGACGCGGCACTGGCGACGTAAAGCCCCACCACCAGCCCAAACTCGAGCGCCAGGATCAGAAACCAGAAGGGGTCGAGTATACCGATGAAGTGCCGGGCCAAGCGCCGTTCCCGGGCTTTCAGCGGATAGCGGCGAAGTTGCGCCTCCGAGAAGATAGCGTTCACGCCGAAGCCCAGTATCACGGCGGCCATGGCGGCTTGCACGTACAGGCCGGAGAGCACCGCCCGCGCCACCAGTTCGGCCTTGCCGGTCCGCACGGCCACGAGCGCGGCGCCCAACCCTCCCGAGGCCAGCACCGCGATCAGCAGCACCACCAGAAGGTAGCCGGCCATGAAAAGCGCGATGCGGCCGTTTCGCGAGCGCGTCTTAGCCCATAGCAGTTTGTAACGGAGCCGAACCAGGTTTCCAATGAGCTCGAAGTTCACGGGCGGATGACCTCGGCGTTGAGGTAGGGGCGTAGCGCGTCCGGAACCACCACGCTGCCGTCTTTCCGCTGGTAGTTCTCGACGATGGCGACCCACGTGCGGCCCACCGCCAGGCCGCTGCCGTTGAGCGTGTGAACGAACTCCGATTTCTTCCCGCTCTTGAAACGGATGCCCGCGCGGCGCGCCTGAAAGGCCTCGTAGTTCGAGCAGGAGGAGATCTCCTTGTAGTCGCTCTGGCCGGGCAGCCAGACTTCGATGTCGTAGGTCTTGGCCGACCCGAACCCCATATCGCCCGTCGACAGCAACACGGTGCGGAACGGCAGGTCCAGCCGGCGCAGGATATCTTCGGCGTCGGCGGTGAGCTTCTCGAGTTCGTCGTAGCTCTCTTCGGGCCGCGTGAATTTCACCATCTCGACCTTCTGAAACTGGTGCTGGCGGATGATGCCGCGGACGTCGCGGCCGTAAGAGCCGGCCTCGCTGCGGAAACAGGGCGTATAGGCGCACAGCTTGATGGGCAAGGCATCGGCTTCCAGGGTTTCGTCGCGGTAGATGTTGGTGACGGGGACCTCGGCCGTGGGAATCAGCCAGAGGTCGTGCCCTTCGCACTTGAACAGGTCCTCTTTGAACTTGGGCAACTGGCCCGTGCCGAATAGGCTCGCCGAGTTCACCAGGAAGGGCGGAAGCACCTCGGTATACCCATGGTGACGAGTGTGGACATCGAGCATGAAGTTGACGAGCGCGCGCTCGAGCTGGGCGCCCAGGCCCCGGTAGAGGGCAAACCGCGCGCCGGCGATCTTGGCGGCGCGTTCCAGGTCGAGAATGCCCAACTCCGGGCCCAGGTCCCAGTGGGCCTTCGGCTCGAAGTCGAATTGCCGCGGCTGGCCCACGCGTCGCACTTCGACGTTGTCCCCGGCGTCCTTGCCGGACGGCACGGATGCGTGGGGAATGTTGGGGATGCCGGCCAGCAATTCCCGGAACTCGTCATCGAGGGATTTGACCTGCTCGTCGAGCGAGGAAATCTCGCCGCCGATGGCGCGCATTTGCGCCTGCCGCCCGGTAGTATCCGCGCCCGCGCGCCGCAATTTCGCGATGTCGGCGCTCTCGGCATTGCGCCGGGCCTTCAACTGTTCGGATTGCGCGATGGCTGCGCGCCGCTTCCCGTCGAGCTCGCGGAACCGGTCGAGACCGGGAACATCGCCGCGGGTAGCGAGGCGCTGTGCAATCCGGTCGAAGTTGCCCCGGAAAAAGGAGAGATCGTGCATATTCCCTCCATGCTAGCGCATCGAAACCCGGCGACATCGAAACCCGGTGACAGACGGAACGTTTCCCGGCGGGAAAACCGGGAAACGTTCCGTCTGTCACCGGGTTTTCATTACCGGGTTTTCATGTCACCGGGTTTTCATTCTTCGTCTTCGTCGGATTTCAGGGGTTCGAGGTCTTCGGCCTCGAAGATCTGGCGGCAATCGAGACATTCCACATAATCCACGCCGTTTCGGCGCGCTATGATTTGTGTGCGAGCATGCTCACAAGCGGTTTGCATAGACAACGCTGTAGATGAGTCCTATTCTATCCAGGCGCGTTGGGTTGTCAAGGCCCCCCGTCAAACAAGAGTTACAATTCGGGTAAGATGCCCTTCCCCATACATCGCCTTCGCCGTCTACGGCGCACCGAGGCTCTGCGCAGCCTGGTGCGCGAAACGCGCCTCGATCCGGCGCAATTCATCCTGCCGCTGTTCGTCTGTCCAGGGGAAGGCGTGCGAAGAGAAATCGGCGCCATGCCGGGCAACTACCAGATGTCCGTCGACCAGATCGTGGAGGAGTGCGCCGAGGTGCATGCGCTGGGCATCGGCGGCGTCATGCTGTTCGGACTGCCGGAATCCAAGGACGACATGGCGACGGGCGCGTACGACGAGAACGGGATCGTGCAGCGCGCCATCCGCGCCATCCGCAAAGAGACGCCCAAAGTGCTGGTGGTGACGGACGTCTGCAATTGCGAATACACCAGCCACGGGCACTGCGGCTACGTCAAAGACGGCGACGTGGATAACGACACCACGCTGCAGTGGCTGGCCAAGTCGGCGCTTTCCCACGCGCGCGCCGGAGCCGACATGGTGGCGCCTTCCGACATGATGGACGGCCGGGTGTGGGCCATCCGCCAGGCGCTGGACGCCAATGGTTTCGACAAGACCCCCATCCTCGCCTACGCCGCCAAGTTCGCGTCGGTGTTCTACGGGCCGTTCCGCGAGGCTGCCGAATCGGCTCCCCAATTCGGGGACCGCCGCAGCTACCAGATGGACCCCGCCAACGGGCGCGAAGCCATGCGCGAAATCGAGCTGGATATCGAGGAAGGCGCCGACATGATTATGGTGAAGCCGGCCATGCCGTATCTCGACCTGATCAGCCAGGCGCGGCAACGGTTCGATGTGCCCATCGCGGCCTATCAGGTGAGCGGCGAATACTCGATGATCGTGGCCGCGGCGCGCAACGGCTGGATCGACCACGACCGGGCCATGATGGAGAGCCTGACCTCCATCGCGCGGGCCGGCGCGGGAGTGATTCTCACGTACTTCGCCAAACCGGCGGCGAGGCTGCTGGGGTAACGGAGCCGCGAACGTAAGAAGGTGTGAAAAAAAACGCCCGCAAGCGGGCGAGGCAGGCGGAACCGCCCGCCCCACCTCTGAAAATGCGGGACTTGTTGTGGTGGCGCAGGCGGTTCCGCCTGCGTAGCTGGATTCTTTCACGGCTCGGAAGCGGCAAGCGCTACCGCGGTAAACTGGTTCTTTATGCCGCAACAGTACCCTCCACTCGTGGCGCCTCAGCGTTTCCTCTTCGGACCGGGCCCTGGCATGGTCGCCCCGCGCGTTTACCGAGCCATGTCGCAGCCCGTGGTCGGACACCTGGATCCGTTCTTCTTCGAGGTGGCTGAGGAAATCCGTTCGCTCCTGGGCTATGTCTACTCGACCAGGAACGAATTCAACCTGGCGCTCTCGGGGACGGGCAGCTCCGGCATGGAGGCCGCGGTGGCCAACTTCGCCGAGCCGGGGAAGAAATTCGCGCTGCTGACGAACGGCTTTTTCGCCGATCGCATCGGCGAGATGGCCCGCCGCCAGGGTGCCGAGGTGGTGCGCCTTGCCAAAGGATGGGGCGAGCCTTACGACGCCCAGGAGGTCCGCGAGTTCATCCGGCGCGAGCAGCCGCGCATCGTAGCCTTCGTGCAGGCCGAGACCTCCACCGGCATGTTTAACCACGCCCAGCCAATCTGCGAGGCGGCCCGGGAAGTGGACGCGCTGGTGATCGGCGATTGCGTCACTTCTTTGGGCGGCATGCCCGTGCTGGTGGACGAAAACGGCATCGACATCGCCTACAGTTGCACGCAGAAAGGCCTGGGCTGCCCGCCGGGCCTGGCGCCCATCACGGTGTCGCCGCGCGCGCTGGAACGCCTCAAGGCGCGCACCTCGCCGGTGCAGTCGTGGTACCTGGACCTGCTGCTGCTGGATACCTATTATTCCGGCCACAAGTACCACCACACAGCTTCGGCGAGCCTGTTTTACGCGTTGCGCGAGGGCCTCGCGATGGTGGCCGAGGAGGGCCTCGAGAACCGCTGGGAGCGCCACCGCCGCAACCACCAGGCGTTCGTCGCGGGCATTGAAGCCATGGGCCTGCGGATGCACGTACGGAATTCCGCGGATCGCTTATGGACGCTCAACACGCCGTGCGTGCCGGAGGGCGTGGACGACGCCAAGGTTCGCAAGTTCCTGCTGGAGGAGCGCGGCATCGAGATCGCGGGCGGTTTCGGGCCGCTAGCGGGCAAGGTCTTCCGCATCGGCTTGATGGGCTACGGCTCGACCGCCGAGAACGTGCTGTTCGTCCTGGAGGCGCTGGAAGAGGCCCTCAAGCATCAACGATTCGCGGCGGCGGGCAACAGCCGCTCGGCCGCCGAGAAAGCGCTGGGCACCGCGGTCTGAGCGGCGCCGGGAGGTTTTCGAGCGGCCTGCACCAGGCGGGGCCCCGGGCGGCCGCACTCGCACGGCGCGGATTCCAGCACGCCTGAGCTCCACGGAGCTTCAGGCCCGACGTGCAGCCCCGACTGGACCTCGCACTCATAGGCCAGGAGGCGCCCGTTGCGATCCAACAGCACGGCCAACACCGGCACCTGGAACATCTGCCATAACTGGTCGCGCTCGGTTTCGTTCAGAAACGGCGTACCCGGGTAGTGCAGCGCGAATACCATGCGGCGGGCGCGCGCGCCGGCGGCGGCCGCCCGAGTCAGATCGCGAAAGGTGCCGGAGAGGCCGGCACAGGGACCTTTGCACTCGACGGCGAGAGTCACGTTCAGGCCGGGATAGAAGGGATGCCGGATAGGGGGCCGGAGCAGCCTCACTCGCATGACACAGAATAGTGCGACGGGCGCCCCAAAGCTCTCAGAATTCCGCGCTATCACGCCACGGGGCTGGCATCCGGCTTGTCCCAATGGGTGATTCCCGCGGCCAGAGCAAGCTGGGTCAGGCTGGCCACGTTGTTCACGCCGAGCTTCTTCATCATGGTCTTGCGGTAGCTGCGCACGGTCTGCAGACCGAGGTCGAGCATGACCGCGATATCCTTGCTGGTCTTGCCCTCGGCCACCAGCCGCAGCACCTGCAACTCGCGGGGGGAGAGCGATTCCAGCGGGCTGCGGTCGGTCCGGGCGACATCGCCGCGCTGAATGCGGGCCAGCAGCCGGTCGGAGACTTGCGGGCTGAGGTAGGAGCCTCCACGCGCCACCGTGCGCAGGGCATCCAGCAACTCGGCCGAGGAAGCCTTCTTGAGAACGAATGCGCGCGCGCCGCTGCGTATGGCGCCGACCACGGAGTTCTCGTCGTCGTACATCGAGAGAATCACCACTTTCACGCCGGGACAGTGGCGGAGCAGTTCGGTAGTGGCTTCGATGCCGTTCATTCCGGGCAGGCCGATATCCATGAGGACGATATGCGGAGCGGCCTTGCGGCACAGATGCACCGCCTCGGCGCCGTTGTCGGCCTCGCCCACCACACGAAATTCCGCACCGCGCTCGAGGATCGTCTTGAGTCCATCGCGCACCAACTTGTGGTCGTCGACAAGAACAATGTCGAATGCCATAGTTCACCTTTTAGGCGGCCCCTAGGGCCGCGGCCCGTACGGTCGTACCCATCTCCCGGTTGCTGGCGATCGAGAACTCCAGCCCCGCCTGCGCGGCATAATGCTCCATGCTCAGCAGACCCAGCCCCCGGCACTCGTGAAGCAGGTCCGAAGTGTCGAACCCCTTTCCATTATCACGAATCTCCAAAGCAATAGCGGCACGAGTCGACTTTACCGCGATTTCGATAGCGGAGCAGTTGGCATGCTGGACGGCGTTCTCGACCGCCTCCTGGGCAATCTGATACATGGCGGAGCCGATCCTGGAATCGATCTTCAAGGAAGGATCGACATTCACGCGCAGCGAGCCGGTGAAACGCCCGCGAATGCGGCCGGTGAGCCGGTCCAGAGCGGAACGCAAGCCGGCGCGCTCGACGGTGGAAGGGTTGAGCTCGTAGCTGTATTCACGCACGCGCTGCATCATGGCTTCGAGAATCCGCTGCATCTCGACCACCCGCAGGCAGGTCTCCGGCGACACGATCTCCAGATCCATGCGGACCAGATCCAGTTGCAGGCCCAGCGCCGTCAGGTTCTGGCCCACGGTGTCGTGGAGGAACCTGGAAAGCATGTTGCGCTCGAAATCCTGGGCTTTGAGGGCGCCCAGCACGGTATGGCGCAATTCCCGTTCGGCGGCGCTCCAGACGGTGATTTCGCGGGCCAGCCCGCCAATGTAGCGAATCTCCGCGCCCCAGCGGATGGGAAACACGGTCAGATACCAGACGGCGTCGCCCCGGCGCTCGCGCAGATACAAGGTCTCGCCGTGGAGGACCCGGGCGAAGCGATCGCGCCACAAACCGGCCAGCTCGGGAGCGAAGACTTCGGCCGCCGGGCACCCCACCAGCTCCGCAGCCGGTTGCCCGAAGATGGCGGCCGAATCTCCGTAGATGCGGTGAAAAACGCCGGCGGCGGTGACCACCCAATGACAGGCCGGGCTCTGTTCGAGAACGGCTTCGGCCAGGCACGCGGCGTCAGACATGTCGGTCCTTACTCAACCCAGGCAAATTCGGGGAAAGACACCCGCGTCCCCGCGGCGCAGGGCCCAGAGGGCACGCCCTGCGCCTTGGGACGCGGGTGTCTTTCCCTTAGCGCTTGCGCGCTACTACCTTGCGAACGGCGGCGGCGATGTCGCGCGCCACCAGGCCGTACTTCTCCAGCAACTCGTCCGGCTGGCCGGATTCGGCGTAGGTATCGTGAATGCCGATGAATTCCATGGGGCAGGGCGCGGTCTCGGCGACCACCTGGGCCACGCGCACGCCCAGGCCGCCATCCACAAGGTGCTCCTCGGCCACCACCATGGCGCCGGTCTCCACGGCGGCGCGGCGAATGGCTTCGCGGTCGATCGGCTTCACGGTATGCATGTCGATCACACGCGCCGAGATGCCCTCGCTTTCGAGCGTTTCGGCAGCCAGCATGGCTTGGGCCACCAGCAGGCCGTTGGCGACGATGGCGACATCCGAGCCTTCCACCACCTCGATGGCCTTGCCGATTTCGAACTTCTGGTCGGCGCTGTAGACGATGGGCACTTTGACGCGACCGGTGCGGACGAATACCGGACCTACGTGCGCGGCGGCCAGGCGGACCAGCGCTTTAGTGGCCACCTCATCGGCGGGCGCCAGCACCACGAAACCCACCAGCGAACAGGCCAGCGCGGTCTCTTCCACGCTCATCTGCGAAGGGCCGTCTTCCCCAATCGAGATTCCACTGTGGGTCCCCACCACCTTGAGGTTGACCTTGGGATAGGCCGCGCAGACACGGAGTTGTTCGAAGCCCTTGGTCATCAGGAAGGCCGAGAAGCTGGAGACGAACGGGATCTTGCCCGCGCAGGCCAGCCCGGCGCCGATCGCCACCATATTGGACTCGGCGATGCCGCAGGAAAAGAACCGGTCGGGAAACTCCTTGGCGAAGTAGGTGGTCATGGTGGACTTGGAAAGATCCGCGTCGCACACCACGATGTCCTTGTTCTCGCGGCCCAACTCCGCCAGCGTGCGCCCGAAAGCTTCGCGGGTGGCGGCTCCCAGTTTCACTTCGAATTTAGTTTTGGCAGTCATGATTATTTGAGCTCCTGTAGGGCCAGTTCGACTTCCGCCGGCGAGGGGGCCGTGCCGTGGAACTTGGGGTTGTTCTCCATGAAGGAGACGCCTTTGCCCTTGACGGTATGGGCCACGATGCAGGTGGGCCGGCCCTTGGTGGCTTCGGCTTCCCGCAGCGCCTTCTGGATGGCCGCGATATCGTGGCCGTCGATCTCGATCGCGTGCCAGCCGAAAGCGCGCCACTTCTCGGCCAGGGGCGCGACCTCCATGATGTCCTTCACGAAGCCGTCGAGCTGGATGTGGTTGTAATCCACGATGCAGACCACGTTATCGACCTTGTGGAAGGCACCGGCCATGGCGGCTTCCCAGACCTGCCCTTCCTGGATCTCGCCGTCGCCGAACATGATATAAGTGCGGCTAGGGCGGCCGTCGAGGCGCGCGCCCAACGCCATTCCAAGGGCCAGCGAGAGACCCTCGCCGAGCGAGCCGGTGGAAGCCTCGAGGCTGGGAATGAACCGCACGTCGGGATGCCCCTGGAACACGGAGCCGAGCTTGCGCAAGGTCTTCAACTGGCCGATGGGCGTGTCGGCGAAGCCGGCTTCCGCCATCACGGCATAGAGGACGGGCGCGGCGTGGCCCTTGGACAGAATGAAGCGGTCGCGATCCGGCCATTTAGGGTTCTGGGGATCGATGTGCATGTAGTCGAAGTAAAGCTCGACCACGATTTCCACGGCCGAGAGCGAGCCTCCGGGGTGCCCCGATTTGGCGGCGCCGGTCATCTCGATAATTTCGCGGCGAACACGTTTACAGATCGCCTGAAGTTCTTCTATGGATTTGGGCATCTAGTCCATCGATTTTACCATCCCGCGCGGCGGCGGGGCATCTTGCCGGCGGGCTAGCGGCGGGCGTTTTCGCGGCGGGCGGCACCATAGCGATCTCGCGCGTGTGGGTCAAACTCACACCTCCCGCCAGGCTCGGACGATGGCTTGGAGGCTCCGTTCCACGTCCTCGGCGGAGGTCACCCAGGAGGCTACGCTGATGCGCATCGCGGTGCGGCCCTGCCAGGTGGTGGAGCCGCACCAGCAAGTGCCTTCCCGCTGGATGCGGTCGACTACGCGCAGGGTGGTCCCGGCATCGCCAAACGAGACCAGCACCTGGTTGAGCACGACGTCGTTGAGGATCTCGCATCCCGCCGACCGCAAGCCGCTCGCGAAACGCCGCGCGTGGGCGCAAGTGCGCTCGATCATAGCCGCCAAGCCGGCCTTTCCGAGCGAACGCAGGGCCGCCCAGACCTCCACTCCGCGAGCACGCCGCGACAGGTCGGGCGTAAACTGTCCGGGATCCCGCCGCTCGCTCTTGGGGATGTAGGCCGCTGCGATGGTCATGGCCCGGCCGAGCGCGGTGCTGTCGCGCACAAAGGCCAAGCCGCTGTCATAAGGCACGTTCAGCCACTTATGCGCATCGGTCGCCCAGGAATCGGCGTGTTCGACTCCCGCCACCAGGGGAGCCAGGCTGGGGCTGGCTTTGGCCCACAACCCGAACGCGCTGTCCACGTGCACCCAGGCTCCGGTCGAGTGGGCCAGCTCGCAGATCTTGCCGACCGGGTCCACCGATCCGGTGTTCACATTGCCGGCCTGCACACATACGATGGCGGCCTCACCCAAAGCGGGAAACGCCTCGGCGCGCATGCGGCCCTGGTTATCCACGGGGACCCGGATCACGCGGCGGCGGCCCAAGCCCAGCAACCCCAGCGCCTTAGTGACGGAGGGATGGGTTTCCTCGCTGACGACCACGGTCAAGGGTGGCGCGCCGAACAGGCCGTCGGCTTCCACATTCCACCCCAGCCGTTGGAGCATCGCCGTGCGGGCCGCCGCCAGACACGTAAAGCTGGCCATGGTGGCCCCGGTTACGAACGCGGCGCCACACTCCGCCGGCAGGTCCAGCAGTTCCACCAGCCAGCGTTGCGCGACTTCTTCGAGCCGGGAGGCGATGGGGCTGCTGGTAAACAGAGCCGCGTTCTGGTCCCATGCCCCAGCCAGCCAATTGGCGGCCAGCGCCGCCGGCAGGCAGCCGCCATGCACGAATCCGAAGAAACGCCCACCCGCGGTGGCCATGGTGGCCGGGGACCCGATGCGGTCCAACAGATCGATCACCGCGTCGGGGGCGGTGGGGCCTTCGGGCAGAACCTCGTCCAAAGCTGCCAGGCAGTCCAAGGCCTGCTGAGACGGTGCCACCGAGCGCCCGTCCAGTCCCCGCAGGTAATGGCCGGCTCGCACTGCGACTTGGGATAGAAGATCCGTCATTCGACCAGGATACTAGCTTCGGCGTTGGGCACGAGGGCGACGCCACCGATGCGGGATAGGCGTCTGTCGGGAAATAGCCAGTTCAATCGCCGGCAACCGCTCTCTAAGAAGCCGTGAAAGAATCCAGCTACGCAGGTGGAACCGCCTGCGCCACCACAACAAGTCCTGCATTTTCAGAGGTGGGGCGGGCGGTTCCGCCGACGGTTCCGCCTGCCTCGCCCGCTAGCGGGCGTTTCTTTCGCACCTCTTAAGGAACTCCTTCCAGTTCCTCGCCAGTATGGCCCCGCCCCGCGGGTGCCTCGCTTCTTAGAGAGCGGTTGGCACAGTTGTTTCGCGACAGGGCCTAAGAATCGACAAACGCCTGGTGCGGCCGCCGCGAGGCGACCGTTCCAGACGGACCGTCCGCCGCGGCAGGGTCCATATCCTTTGGGAGTATTTACCCTGCGGGCAAACCACTGCAAACTAATGGAATGGAACCCTCAACCATCCAGATGAGTGCCAGTGTGGCCGCCATCCCCATTGTGATGACCATCCTGCGACCCATCTGCCGCGTTCTGTTTCGAGAGCGGCCTGCGCGCCAATCATGCCGCTGCCAAAGGCCGGAAACGCTGCCGAACGCCGGTTGCGCGGGCAAATACGTATTCTTCGGGGAGTGACGGCGACTACGCCTTCCCTTTCGCGCGCTTGAATACCTCGCGGATTTCCTGCAACTGGCGGGCGTGCACCTCGGCGTGGTCGGCGTGGCCTTCGAGCAGACGGAGCAGAGTCATCGGCCCATTCCGGGTGTGGTTGCCGGAGCGCGCGTATGCGGCTTCCGGGATTCCCTTCAGCAACTCGTAGTTCTCCGCGCGAATACGCCGGAAGGTCTCCAGCGATTGTTTGGGCTTGCGGCGCGCGTAGTCCAGGTTGCTCGCCCAGGCATCCTGGTCGAAGGCCACCAGGGTAGGGTTGTCTTCGGCGACGACTTGGCGGAAGCGATGCGCGCCCACCATCTCGGCGTCGGCCAGGTGAGCGATAATCTGGCGGATGCTCCACTTCCCTGGGGCGGGCAAAAAATCCTCCTCGTCGCCAAAGACGCCGGTCAGGACCACGGCCAGAAGCTCGGGGCCGCGGCGGAATCGTTCCAATAGCGCTGGTATGTCGGACATGGTATCGACATCCATGGTAATCCTCGGGGCGCGGTTGTGGAAACGGGCGCCGGCGCTACAATGAAATCGCACAGGCATGATGGGACCGCTGTTCGAGGAGCCGGGCGGGTTCGACCGCGAAGGACTGGCGGCGAAGCTGCGAGCGGCGGCATCCGACAACATCTACATCGGCGGCAGTTCCTGGAAGTACGAGGGGTGGCTGGGGCAGGTATACACGCGCGAGCGCTACCTTTCGCGGGGGCGCTTTTCCAAGCGGCTGTTCGAGAGCGAATGCCTGAGGGAATACGCCGGGACGTTCCTCACGGTGTGCGGCGATTTCGCGTTCTACCAGTTCCCCACGGTCGATTTCTGGGGCAAGCTGTTCCGCCAGGCGCCGGAGAGCTTCCGCTTTGCCTTCAAAGTGCCGGAACAGATCACCTGCAAAGTGTTCCCGCGGCACGCGCGTTACGGAGCCCAGGCGGGCAACCCGAACGAAGCGTTTCTGGATGCCCGGGCGCTGAAGGAAATGTTCCTGGCTCCGCTGCTGCCGCACCGGGCCAAGACCGCGCTGCTGATCTTTGAATTCGGCACGTTCGGCCGCGGCACCTTCGCCGGTGTGGGTGAGTTTCTGGACCGGCTCGACCCGTTCCTGGCCGGCTTGCCGCCGGAGTTCCGCTACGCCGTCGAGATTCGCAATCCCGAATTCCTGGCGCGAGATTACTTCGCCTGCCTGCGCGCCCATGGAGCGGCACACGTGTATAACGCATGGTCGAGGATGCCGGAATTGGGGCGCCAACTGGCGATGCCCGATTCCGCGACGGCCGATTTTCTGGTATGCCGCGCGTTGCTCCGCCATGGCCGGCCGTACGAGGACGCCGTGGCCATGTTCTCCCCGTACACCGAAGTGAAGGACCCGAATCCGGAGGCGCGCGACGCCATGCGCGTGCTCATAGGGCGGGCGCGCGAGAACCAGCAGTTCCTGTTCCTGTTTGTGAACAACCGGCTGGAGGGCAATGCGCCGCTGACCATTCTGTCGCTTGTGGAGCCGTGAAAGGAGCGGTATTCTAAACCGGACCTTTATGCTGCTGCCCATCCGGCAAAGACGAATCGAGCCGGACATCACGGTGGTGGATCTGGCCGGCTGGCTGGCGCTCGGCCGCGAGAGCCGGCGGATGGAGACGCTGCTCGCGGATCTGGTGAGGAAAGGCGAGCTGCGGGTGATCTTCGACATGACCCGCGTGGATGCTCTCGACAGCTTGCGAATCGGCCTGGTAGCGCTGGCCGCGGGTAAACTGAAATCGTCCGGCGGGCGGCTGGTGGTGGCGGCCCCCGAAGGCCGCGTGCGGCAACTCCTGACGACGGCGCCGGCCACCGCAACCGTGACGGTCCGCCCGACGGTGCTGAAAGCGGCCGACGCGTTCGGCCCGCCGCCGCCGCTCGAAGCGGCGTAGCGGGCGCCCCCGCCAGCCGCGGTACGCCCTGGACTTGATTAGCCCTTAACGGTTAGCTAACACGGGTCGGGACGGGCTAATGAGCAGCTACAACGTACACGAAGCGAAGTCCAACTTGTCCCGGCTCTTGCGGCAGACCGCGACAGGCGAGGAAGTCGTCATCATGCGGGACGGCGAGCCCGTCGCCGAATTGATTCCTTACCGCCAGCGAAGCCGCAAACGCCGCTTGGGCTTCGCCGCCGGCCAGGTGGAAATGACTGAGGGGTGGGAACGCCCCATGACCGACGCCGACGCCGATCGATTCCTTGGTGGGGGCCTGTGACCTACCTCCTGGATACCGCCACCTTCCTGTGGGCTGTCACGCGGCCCGAGAAGCTGTCGCGGAAGGCCCGCCGCATCTGTGAATCTCAGCGGGAGCAGTTGGTGGTCAGCGTAGTCTCCCTATGGGAACTGGTGGTCAAGTGCGGAACCGGGGCGCTCCGCATCGCCAGTCCGGACCGAACGCTGCCCGATTGGACGGCGCAGTTGGGGGCGCGCGTCCTTCCGGTCGAGGCTTCCCACGCGTACGCCATCCACGCCTTGCCGCCGATTCACCGCGACCCTTTCGATCGCCTTCTGGTGGCCCAGGCCATCGCTGAGGATCTTCCGCTTTTGACCAGCGACGAGCGCATTCGAGAATACCCGGCCCGTTGCGTATGGTGAACCGGCGGCGGTCCGCAGCCTGCCTAGTGGCGCTACGACGCCAGCGACCACCAGCATATTCTAATCGAACAGTGAGCCTGGAGAAGGAGCGAAGCTCCGCCGCCGGGCCTCCTTTCTGAATTTGGTCATCAAAGGCAAATCGTAGGCAGTGGGAAAGTGGGAAACCTGCTTTT
>Ga0182021_10005059_pt1 | contig 15563 bp, 15 predicted proteins | sample 612E3MmetaG_FD_120493 | JGI IMG/M metagenome (GOLD analysis project Ga0182021, IMG submission 120493) | Permafrost microbial communities from Stordalen Mire, Sweden - 612E3M metaG (Illumina Assembly) | ecosystem: Environmental > Terrestrial > Soil > Wetlands > Permafrost | place: Sweden... | reverse complement strand
CAAAGGTAAACCCACCCGCGCGCCGGACTTACGTACGCAAAATCCTGCGAGCGTATTGCCTGCATCTGCGCACATTCTTAAATTTTTTTGACGGAGGACCCCCCATAAATAACCGGCAATGAACGCATCACCTGCGCCGGTTGTATCTACCGCAGAAACCGAAACCGTAGGAATATGTGTGATGCAATAGATTATGGAAACAAAACATCCGTTGGATCCGTCCGTGATAACGACAGTGGAAACGCCAAGATCATGCAGTAGTTTTGTTCCTGTTAGATTTTCTTTTCCCGTTAGCGTTTGCAATTCTTCTTTGGTTAGAAAAACGATTGCGCATCGGCGAAGAATCGGTGTGAGGCGGGTCATCCCCAGTCTGCAGTAGATAATCCCTGGGGCAAAAGAGATAATTATAGTTTTATGTAATTTAGAAATGAAAGATTCCTGCACACTCAGCTGTTTGGTATTAACGAATGAACTTACGTGCATAATTTTAGTGTGGATTGTTGATGGCGCCGGCATATCGCGTGAAGTGAGATCGCTATTTATTCCCGGAAAAATATTCAGAAGCCGATGCCCCTTTTTATCTACAAGTCCCAAAACAACACCGCTGTTACCAGATTTTTTCCGTATTAACGTTGTGTCTACATGGTCTGCCTTAAAAGCCGAGATATGTAATTTCCCCTCCGCGTCATCGCCGATTGTACCGATGAACGCGGCTTTTTGACCGAGCCGACCCAGTGCGGCTATTGTATTTGCGGCTGACCCGCCGGGTGCGCGTGTTTCGTATTCCACGAGCGCCTCGCCTTCACTTGTAAATTGGGGGACTGTGCCCAAGCGATCAACATTCAGCGCACCGAAACCGATAATGTCGTAGGTTTTCATAGCATTTCCCTCCGGGGCGATCGGGTCTCAATCGAATGAATTCCCGTTCCCTCATTTCCAGGCCAGATTGCATGATCCCCGACGATTTCTTCCGTTAAATCCAGTCCGTTCTCCAATGCTATACTATTTGTTCCAATAATTTTCCCTTCTACAACAGAGAGCCTGCCTTCTGCAAACGCTCCTATCGTACGAATGACGAGTTCCGGTTCAAATGCTGCTTCCGCCTGACGGAGTTCTGTGAATAAGGGGTGAGTCGGTTTATCTTTCAGTGACGTTTGTTCTTGGATAAGCTTTTCCAATTCATCGTGATCAGTTGGCAGCGTGTCCCACAGACGGCTTAGATTTATACCATTAATAATTCCCTTGGCAGGAAGACGGAAATAGGCAATTGGGGTACCCGCGTCAAGCGTCGGGATTGCAAGATGCATCATGCCACCGATTTCTTTTCTTTTTTCCCGGACCCAAGTCCCTATAACGTTCCAGTACACACCCTCTCTTCCGCCCATTGATAATGGTAAATCGGGGTGGAGATTCAAGGATGGCAGGGTATTACACCATTCTGATCCTTTTATTACCATGTCTCCAGCCATGATATTGAGATCGGATTTTTCCCGTATTTGTTTCAAGATTGCCGTATCGTATTCATTTTTATCAGCATCCGTTGGGTTTTTCTTTATTCTCCCGTGCTGTTTAGCAGAATACATAATAAGAGGCACGTCAGAATAGTTATTCATTAATCGCGTAAGCAACAGATCGGTCATTCTTCTCGCATCGTCTCCCACCTCTCGGGTAGAAATAACAGCTGAAACGTGCACACCGGGAAGTTCACCTAGGGTAGCGGCGTCTATGATACCTGTTACTAATTTGTATGCTTCAAAATCGATGAGTGTTGAACTTATGCTTATGTTCATATGGTTTTATCCGAGTACTGCAGCATCAGCGCGAATTATTTTTCTCATCTTCGTATGACGTGCTACTAAAGAATTAAACAGAGACTTGTTTTGTGGATTCACGCGAACAAAGTGAGCGTCAGAATGTTTGCTTTGTTTTTGAATAAACGATGAGACTGCATCATTGCCTCCCTTGATCCATGCGTTCAGGAGGGGAATGAGAAATTCCATATTCGGTGTTGAAACTGCCACTTTTGCTGCCTCTAACGCATAGTGGTTGCCGTTGATTGCTATTGATAATCCACCGGCGCGGTTGATTGCCTGAAAAAGTTCGACATCAGTTATGCTGTCTCCAATGTAGATCACATCTTTGAGTGTTACTTTCAACTGTCGAGCAAAACGTTCTGCGGCTTCAACTTTGCGTTTTCCGCCGATGACATGAATCGCTGAGAGTATTTCCAAGCCTGCATCAGGAAGATCTTTCCAAAAAAATCGGTCTAGTCGTTTTCGTAGGAAAATACACGACTCATTATTCATAAATAGATCTATTGTGGAAGAATTTGTTCCCTCTGAGTTCAACATCCGCAAACAGGAGGGCGTCATTGATTTAATATCTTTTTCAGTTTCGGTAATTACGTTCATTATTTTTTTTGTCGAAAATTGACGGTGGAGTTTATCAAGCTGCAAGTCAGTTGATGCGATATCCATGTGGGGAATATTCAGGTGCGCTCCAACCGTTTCCCATAAATATGTATACGCAGTAGATATAATCCGGATGTTCCACTCATCATGGCGAAGTTTCCTAACGCATTGCACTACTCCGGGCGTCAACCTTGCATGTTGCGCGATCTTTTTCATTTTAGCGTCGGTTACACCATGCGAAATAAAGAGAGGGATGATAAGCGCAAGTGTGTCACCTGCCTGGTACTCATCAGGACCATGAACGGAAAGATAATCATCATATGCACTCAAAAGTAAAAACAAATTTTTGTCAATGGTCGAGGTGACATCAAGGGCAAAATCATTTGTAACGATAGGACCCTCGCCGTCAGTAAACAAAACCTTGCGGGTGTTCATAGATGTTTTTGGGCAGTATGTCTTTTATTATTTTGATCCTTTTCGATTTTTGAACGACCGTGTTTCCATTTATATCCACCGGCGGCTGATGTCCCGCCATGCAACCCATGCAGAATCCGCGTGTCTTCGGATCTCCCGTAATGGCTTCCCGCAAACCTTCAGCACTTAAGTATGCCAGTGATTTCGCGCCGAGCTCGATCCTGATTCTCTCAACATCTCCGTTTAAACGGGCAGCGATCAGTTCTTTTGAAGACCGTGTATTTACTCCCAAGTGGCACGCTTTATCGATTGGAGGACTGACGATGCGCAGATGAACATCAATGACGCCATAATAGTGTTTGAGTAAATAAATAAGACCCCGCGTTATATTTCCACGGACTATCGAGTCATCGACCAGAACGACGCGGCGCCCGTGTAATGCTTGGGCGTCAAAACAAAAATGCTCCAGCACCTTTTGATAGATACTATCAATATCGGCAGTCATGAATGTTCGTTGCTCTGTGAGACTGACCGATTTATCCGTAATCGCCTGAAAGTAGGGAAGATCAAGCGCCCGCGCGTAGGTCATGCCGCCTTCGATACCTGTTCCCGGGACTCCTATAACCATATTCACTTCACGTAATGAAATAGGCGCTTCACGGGCGAGGATTTTGCCACTGCGTCTCCTCACATCGTCAATAGTAGGCGACCGTTTCACTGCCCGAATGCTGCTTCGCGGCATGTGCGCTTTGCCCGCACCGTGTTGCAAATAGATATTTTCAAAAATACAGAGAGCCCGTTGCCGTTCATGCTGTTTTGCTAAAATGATAAGACCTTTGTCGGAAATTTTAGCAATCGTGCCGGGCATTAATTCAAAATAATCGGTAACTCCCATGGCATCCAACGCACTTGTTTCTGAAGCCGCTACCCAAACAAACTGACGTGTTATACTATCCCACAGGTGTCCGTATACAAACGGACGTAACCCCCAGGAGTCCCTCGCCACATACAGTGCGTTATCCGTGCTTACCACCAAGCTCCATGCGCCGCGTTTGGTCGATAGGACGCGGACGATTCGCTCATCCCAATTTTGGCCGTCTGCATCACGGAGTTCTTGAGTGAATAGTAATGTGTCGCTTTGTCCGGATTGTTTCACGTTGGCGCTCTGAGAAAACTGGCCGTTATGAACAACCATAAATGTTTCACCTGCCTGTCCAAGTTTTGTGACAATAGGTTGGACGTTATTTGTTGTAAATTCGCCGCTTGTCCCATAGCGTACCTGATAAACCCAACTTTTTGCGCGAATTGTCTTAAGATCTTTCGCGATTGACGGGCGAAATACTTCCCGGACCATTCCTTTGTCTTTATGCTCAAAGAGCTGGCCCTTTTCACTCTTGGCGCAAAAGCCGGCGCCGTCATATCCACGAGTTTGCAATATTGACAGTCCTGCTAACCCAGTTTTGAAGAATTCAAAATCTTTTGGTGCAAACGCGGCGACGATGCCGCAGTGGTCCTGAAGGGGTAAACGTTCAGCAACAAAAAAAGGATACGACGATTTCATCGCAATCGTATCCCTTATGTACAGAGTAAAAAAGAACGGGTGGGTTGTCAAGAGCTCAATATTGTTTAAGCTTGTGCTTTTTTGGCCAATTGACAGACTTCTTTCTGACAGTTTATAGTAAATACTATTGTTCTGCCCTTTAGGAACTTTATTATGCCGATTCCTAGAGCGGGAAGCCTCAAATTCACCTTACAACAAGAACGCTTTTTGCACCCAGAAAAAGAAATAACCAAAGACTATCAAGCGGTCTACAAAAAAAACCGTATCGTTGTCGGTTGGCCCAACGGGAAGAAAAAAGTATTTCATGAAATTTCCCGACTCCATACAGTATGCGTTGTCGGTGTTGCATTAGGCGATGAGGGAAAGGGAAGAATTATTGATAATCTTATAGGGTCGTATTTAAAAACCAAGGGCGTCTCTGGCGTAACGGTGATCCGGTTTCAGGGCGGCAATAATTCAGGTCATACCGTTGAAGTAAACGGCGTTCATCTGGCTCTTCATCAAATACCCTGCGGTGTTATGTATAATAATGTGACGTGCATCATGGATCGCGGGATGACCATAAATCCCGAAGATCTCGTTGATGAGATCCATATCGTAGAGAAAATAACCGGTAACACAAAAGGAAAATTGTTTTTATCCGCAGATGCAGTGCTTAATACTGATTTAGATCGGGCGGAAGAATTACTCAATCGTAAGCGTCAGGGGAAATCGGGCGGCGGGACCGGTCGTGGCATCGGACCGTCATATGCTCATCATTATGATCGGTTAGGATTTCATATTTTTGACTTACTTGGGTCAGATTGGCGGGAAAAATTAGGTGCCCAGTATGATCGTTATCAAAAAGAATTCAAACTCTACGGATTGACACTTGAAACAGTGGAGGTTCCGGATTTTAAGAAAACAAAAAAAATGCGTCGCGAATATAAACGGATGGTAGGGTCAAGGGAAGAGTTTTTACACCGCATCGGTAGGGCACGTAAAGAATTGATCGCGAGAAAATTAATTACCAATACGTTTCCTCTGCACGAGCGGGTCTATCAAAAAAAATCAGAAGCGGTTCTGTTTGAGGGCGCCCAATCATTAGGTTTGCATGCCTGGCTTGGGACGGTGCCGGATATCACGGCATCCGATACATCAACGTTCGGCATACAAAGCGGGACTGCCTTTTGGAAAATGCAGAATATTGAAGACCGTATAGGAATTTTTAAAGTTCCCTATACATCAAGTGTTGGTGCGCGTCATATGCCGACACAAGCTGATGAAGCGTGGGCAACGAAAGTCCGGGATGAGGCGCATGAATATGGGACAACAACAGGAAGACCGCGCGATATTTTATACCCGGATCTCCCGCTTCTTTCTTATAATATCCGCATGTCGGGCGTCGAAATGATCATAGGAACCCACTTGGATACTTCGTGGGAGGATGTTCCCATTAAGGTCTGTACACACTATACAGATAAAAAGGGAAATACCCTCCCGTATCAACCCGGATTGCATCATCTCGTTGGCGTGGTTCCTCATTACATTACCTTGCCAGGATGGGATGGGGTAAAGGTTAGGAGTGCGAAATCATTCAAACAGCTTCCTGAAAACGCAAAAAAGTTTTTGGCGTTTTTACAATTGCGGCTGGGGACTCCGATTATTGCGGTAACAACCGGACCGGCGCGGGAAAATTATATTACCACTCCATCTTAAACTTACTGGAAAACGTTTCGGATAACAGAGTATAATCAGTCTTCTATGAATTGGGAACAACGAAGCGAGCTCGGCGGGATCAAACGACCCGAGCCCCTAGTGGCTAATCCTAAGTATATTGCTATTGATTTGGAGGGCACGATCATTGAGCCGTTATTTGCTCATGGACCTATGACAATTGTTGGGCGGCCGGGTTCCACAAGATTGTTAACTGAGTTAGTCAACCGGGGATTTACGAATATTGTTATGTCAGGGTCGTCAATGCCAACTGAAACATTTTTCAGTTCACTTCCTCGTTGGAAACCACTCATTAATAGGATTATTTGGGATCCTGAATGTAAGGAAATACAAAATACGTTTATCAAAAGTGAATGGATGAAATCGTTATTTGATTCGGATGAGTCTATATATTATTCACTGGAAGATATTTTTCATGGTACTAATGGAGGTAAGTATCCACCCCTATTCGGAATCGGCGGAGGCATAATAGATGATATTCTTGCACATGTGTCACAAGAGAAAGGTAGGTTAACTGAATTGAAAGAATATGGATTTCCGATATTTGATCCCCGTCAAAAACAGGATGACAGTACACAGGAGACTTGGGTTGACAGACTGCTACAGCAGATAGATATTAATAATTCAGTTTTTTGAAAAAACTTTTGAAGATTCGATAAAGTTTTTCTTCTGTTTTTTTGCTCTCCAATACGGCAACAACTTCTTCGTGATTGGTCGCATTCGTACCGTCTTTGGCAATTGCGTTCGTTATCATGGAAACGCCAAGAGTTTCCAAGCCACGATTGGTTGCTGTGATAATTTCCGGGATTGTAGACATGCCAACAGCATTGGCTCCCATTGCGCGAAGCATTAGGCATTCTGCCTGCGTTTCATATGTTTTACCGGTAAGCGCAACATATACCCCCTCGTGAATTGAGGGGTCAATGGTGCAAAATAGTTTCCGTAATCTTGGAGAATATTCCGTATTTTGCGGTTGGAAAAAATCATTGTTGCCGAAATCATGATGAGGTCCCAAAAGGGGATTGGGTTGAAATATCCCAATATGGGAAGTTATAACCATGAGATCTCCGACGCGGAATTTTGGGTTGAGGCCCCCGGCGGCATTCGTCGCAACATACAGTCTGCATCCTAAGCTCGCCACTACATTGACCGGGAACGTGACGATATCCATTGGCCTCTCTTCATGGGCAACTTCGTAGTAATGTTTTCTTCCCTGAAGTCCTAAAACAGGAACTCCCTCAAGATATCCTAGAATCATATTGCTCTCATGTCCGGGAACGGTTGAGATGGGAAAGTGGGGGATTTCTGAGTAGCTCAGTATTGCAACAGGTTTTATAAGAGATGCAAGCTTGTTCAGACCTGAACCTAAAGTTAATGTAACGGTGGGAGAAAATTTTTTCTTTTTACAGTGTTTATTGATGAAAGTAACTGCTTCATTAACTCGGGTAACATACGCGTCCTTTGTTTTCATGTTATTTCAAATCCCGTTTATTTTCGGTTGCACCCGCTCCTGTGACGACGATAAACTGTCCTTTTCTCTGCATTTCGGCTATTGTGTGGGCGCCGACATAGCTCATGCTGGATCGTAGACCCCCGTCAAAATCAAATAACAGTTTTGTGACAGATCCTTTATACGGTGTCGCAATTGCCCGGCCTTCAGGAGTATAGTGAGCTCCGTTTGTCGTGCTGCCGCCGATACTTTTCCGTTTTTGAAATGCACTGGCTGACGCCATGCCGCGAACGAGTTTTTTGAGCGTTCCATTTTCAAGCATCTGCTCGCCGGGGCTTTCGCGAGTTCCGGCAAAGAGGCTTCCGATCATAACGCTATTTGCTCCGGCAACGATTGCCTTCGGCAGATCTCCGGGTTCACGAATGCCTCCGTCCGCGACGATCGGGATGGGGTTTCGTTTTTTTGCCATCATTTCTGCCACTTCCATAATTGCAGTTATCTGAGGGACGCCGACACCTGCGACGTTTCTTGTCTCACATACATACCCGGGTCCGACGCCGACTTTTATTCCATCCGCACCATTCTCATAAATATATTTTGCGCCTTCCTCGGTTGCGATATTCCCCGCAATGATGGGTATTTTTATTTTTTCCTTATTTTTTAGGCGATGGAGCATTTCCGATGTATAGATTAATCCACCATGCGCGATATCCAACACAAGGACATCAACTCCCGCTTCGATAAGCATATGGACGCGGTCAATATCGGGAGATTGGACGCCGATGGCAGCTCCGACTAAAAGGCGACCCATTTTATCAAATGATGCCTGCGGATATTGCGTTTGATAGGAAAAATCTTTTAATGTATACACTCCGACCAGATGACCCTTCCGGTCAACGACGGGAATTTTCTGAATTCTGTTTGTCTTCATGACATCAATGGCTTTTGCAGTTGGCGTATCTCGGGTCACGGCAATAACTTTATTTTTGGGTGTCATAACTTTGGCAATCGGGGTCGTGAGTGGTGCTGTCAGAAAATCCCTGGGGGTAGCGATTCCGATAAATGTGCCGTCAAAATATTCACCGGGATACACAATGACATATCCGCGGTTCCGTTTCGTTTGTAAACTTATAACCTCTGCTATTGTTGTACGCTCACTGACGAGCGGCGGATCATCCTCAATCATCCTGACTAAATCTTTTACTTTTTTTACCTCATTGGCCTGTTCTTCAGGCGTCATAAACCGGTGAATAATTCCTATGCCTCCGTAGAGTGCCATTGTGATAGCCATACGGTGTTCCGTCACGGTATCCATGTTCGCAGAGAGAATCGGAAGTTTAATTGGCGGGAGACCTTTTGCGATAAGTGTCGACGGGTCAAGATGTTCACTGTGACGCGAACGTATGTCGGAAAGTCTGGGTCGTATTAAGACGTCTGAATATGCTAGTCCCTGACCGGTTATTTTATCTGGCATAGTTACTCCCAACGCATAGTGGCAGGAGGTTTGGTAGTGATATCATATACTACCCGTGAGATATTGGGAACCTCGTTAACGATTCTTGATGACATTTTTGCTAAGACTTCATATGGAATCCGCGTCCACTGTGCGGTCATCACATCAATGGAATCAAGTGATCGGATTGCGATAACTTCGGCGAATACCCGTCCGTCGCCCTTAACAGCTGTTGAGTATGCGCCGGTCATGACAGCCCAGCATTCAAACACCTTGTCGTACAATCCCGCGTTTTTCATTTCCTCCACAACGATGGCGTCTGCCACTTTGATTTGGTCTAAGCGTTTTTCCGTGACCTCACCGCGGATATTGATGGCATATCCCGGGCCCGGCCAGGGCTGTTGTGATACGACGTCATTTGGCAGTCCGGCCAATCTGCCGAGTTCACGTACTTCATCCTTATAAAATTCACGCACCGGTTCCAAAAGTCGGAATTGTAAATCAGCGGGGAGTCCGCCGACGTTATGATGCGATTTTATTTTTGATGCATGCTTGCTGCCTTTGGATTCTATAACGTCCGAATAGATTGTTCCTTGGGCGAGGAATGTCGCGTCCGTATGTCGCGAGGCGACTTCGCCGAAGATATCGATGTACAATTTCCCGATGGTTTTTCTCTTTTCTTCTGGATCGGTAATTCCTTGAAGCGCGGTAAGGAATCTTTTTTTGGCTTCAACAATTTCAAGATTTGCAAAAATAAGTTTTGTAAAAATATATTTGACTCTTGTATCGGTTCCGGGGCGCATCAATCCTGAATCAACATAGACCGGGATTAAATTTTTTCCGATGGCTTTGCCGATGAGAAATGCAGTGACGGTTGAATCCACGCCTCCTGAGACTGCGCAGATAACTTTACTATTACCGACTGTTTCCTTAATTGCGGCAATACTTTTTTTCGGATCAAGCATCAGTGGTGTAAGCGTTTCCTTGCAGACCAAAACGGCAAAGTTTTTCAATAAATCCAACCCGTATTGAGTATGGTGTGCTTCGGGATGAAATTGTATGCCGAATATTTTTTCTTTCCCGTTTATAACCGCAGCGTATTCAACCTGTTTAGTGTGTCCGACTGCTGTGAATCCTTTCGGAAGCACAGTTACCGTGTCACCGTGGGACATAATCGCGGAAAATTTCTTTTTGGGTAGGGCAAATATACCGGGTTGTGAATCAAATATAATATCTTCAGGACCGAATTCTTTTTTGGAGTGTTTGACCGTCCCCCCCAACAGGTACGCAATGAGCTGCCACCCGTAGCAAATGCCCAGTACCGGAATTCCAAGTGAAAATACCCGCTTATCCATGGATAACGATGCGTCATGGCTGATATCGTTCGGGCCGCCCGAGAGAATAATTCCTTTCGGTTGTTTTTCTTTGATGAAAGGAAGTGCGTCTTCGGGGTTAACGTAGGAGACGGTAACGCCCAGTTGCCGCAAACGTCGTCCGATTAAATGAGCGGTCTGCGATCCGAAATCGACAACGACTATCATATATGCATTTGTCATCCCCGACTTGATCGGGGATCCATTCTAAAACCGATTCCCGCACCAGCGGAAATGACATTAATTGCTACTCTGCAAGTGCTACACTATCACCTTTTCCTATTTTTTCAACCCTTACACATGAAAACGTCTTGACACCGAGCGTTGCGACGTACTCGAGTCCTCCCTGAAAAATTTTATCAAACATTACAGCATATCCCGCGACATTGACCCCGCGTTTCTGAAGACCGCTGACGATATGGTACCCGGTTTCGCCGGTTGCGCAGACATCATCAAGGAGGAGCACATGGTCTCCCTTTTGGACAAATGATAAATTGATGCCGGAAAACACTGTGAGAAAATCACCGCTTGTCGTGAACGACCGGATTTCTTCGCGATAAACATCTTTCCAAGTTGTGGGAATATTCTGATCTTTCCGCGAACTGTGGAGCCGGACATTGTCTCCAAGTTCCAGCGCAACGGCCGTTGCCAGATAATTTCCGGAGTGGGGGATACCGTGGACGATATCAACCTTATCGTTTTTAAATTCGTTGGCAATGATTTTGGCGGCAGCCCGAAGGACTCCTGCCTTCATCCGTAAATTAAACGAGGAAACGGAAATGTAGCCGCGGTCGGGGTCTAGAACTTTTGCATCACGCAAAAATTCACTTTTGAGGTAGGCAAGCTCGCTTTGAAGGGCCGTTGCCGTCATACGCTATTATATCACTTAGAGATAAATCAATGATTATCCCGTTGTACTCAAACCATTTATGATTTGAAAAGCTGGCCGATCGCTTGTTTGAAAGATAGTTGTTGGGATGGAGTCGCCCACGTAAATATTTCGATCGACTGGTTTCCAACCTTCTCCAGGCTCAATGCCCACCGGGCCTGTAAATATTATGCCTGCGTAATTTACAAATTGAACCCGTTCATCGTAAACATAAATAATATCCTCACCAAGTAGTATGTAACGGTTTTCTGTCAGAGGAGTATTAGGTTTTTCATGAATTTCTGCAACGTGGGAAAAATCGTCAATGACAACATCCTGTGGCCCTCGGCCAAGTGTCGTATGATGAATACGACCATCGTTTTCAATTCTTCCGTGAAGAGTATTTTTAACTTCACCGTTCGGTCCTGGAACTATTAAACAAACCTCAACACTAGCTATTGCCATATAATTCCTTTCTTCGCCAATAACATATTTATTATTTGACCCCACACCATCCTTACCTCCCGATCGTGCTCTACGTGCACGCGTCGGAGGGGTGGAGGTAGCGGGGTTGATCGGCAACTAAACTCATGAATAGGAATTCATTCGTTAATTTGCCATCAAAAATAGGGCGCTGAGCAAGCCCTAATAATTTTGTTATACATTACAAGGGATCAATCGTCAAGTCGAAAATTATAATTGTATTCCAGCTTCAAATACTACAACTACTCTTTTAGAAACGACATTTTGATTCTCATCTCGATGATAAATGTCTTGTGCAATATTAAAGTATGCAGGAATTAAACTGAATGCCCCTTTGCGTTTGACAATTTCTGGTTTGATCTCTTGCGTTCGGAGTATTGGCTTAGTCGAATCCGATAATTTTGAAACTACTGTATTTTTCCGACCTTCAATATCTTCATTCGTATTAAATTTTTGTTGTATCCAATCCGTTGGCTCAGTAACAATTAAACCTCCATGGCGGTCAGGTTTTATTGTAATATTAGAATCCGTTAACGTGATTATGGCGTCACCAACTAATTGATTTGCATTAGGAATTGAAGCTATCATAGCGCCCTCACATCCATCATATAACTCATTATCTAGGTAATGAAATGTACCATTTCCGTCAAGCAAGCCCTCTAAGTCTTGTACGGATGGAGTTTCTCCATGAAGCTTCGTAATATGCAGTGTGGCACGTATACCAATTATGTTACCCAGCTCAATGTTATCCATAATGAACTCCTTTAATGCGCCGGGAAAATATCTATATCCGCCGTATCTTAGCACTCGCCTTACCTACTATTCGTAGCGCGGCTCGTGCAGCGATTATTGGCGGATTGATCGGCAACTAAACTCTCCTTCGACTTCGCTCAGGATCGTTAATTTGCCATCAAAAAAGGGCGCTAAATAAGCCCTATTAAATTTCTTATACACGACAAGAGAGCAATCGTCAAGAGTGAAACAGTTGTCATTTCCGCGAAGGCGGGAATCTTGTTGTTGAAGAGTGGATCATCGGGTCAAGCCCGATGATGACATAGAACCAAGAATTTACTTCACGTAAAATTTTTTGACGAAGGATATTTGTTCTTTCGTGAAATGAAGGTTTTCAAGAAATTTATTAATTTCTGTATTTGATTTTCCCTCTTTGTGCATACTATTAAATATATTTAATATCATTTCCGAGGGCTCATAGGGAAATGATATCCATGCTGAAGTAGTCTTAGCAAAGTAATCGGGTTTATAAACAGAGTGCGGTTTGTAATAGAGAGTTAAGGTATAGATTTTTTTCGGGGTAAACATTTTAAGATACTCGATCGCGCGAACCATTGTGTTGCCCCGATCAGCAACATCGTCCACCAATAGTACGATCTTGCGGTCAAGGGGCGTCGCTAAAGGTTTTGTTATCGTTACTTCTCCTTGACTTTGAATATCGGTATAGCTTTGGATGGTAAATGTGGAGATAGGGACACGGAGAAGGTCTGTTAATAAATGACCAAGAGTCAAACCGCCACGCGAAATCGCAACGACCTCGTCGATGTGTATGCGGTCAGAAAGAATTTTAGCGGCGAGTTTGCGGGCAAGTGAGTGGTATTCGTCCCATGACGGCAGAAGATAGTCAATTGCCATAGGATATTATTAATCTGTTTATTGACCGTTGTCAACCCGTTCGATTCTCTCGACTTCGCTCGAGACACGTTTACTCAGGGTTGATCCTGAGGCTTGTCGAAGGATCAATGCGTCCGTATAATAGGAGTACCCTACACAACAAAATTGTTTCGGGTATCTAGACATGGTTGGAAATACAGTTAATAATTTAAAATACAGCAGTGTCGCAATATCGGGTCCTCCCGGCGCGGGACGGTCGACACTCCTCCGCAATTTGAAACCCCTTGTTGAATCCTGGGGATGGCAGACATTTTCAGGCGGCGAATGGGCGAGAAAATTCGCAATAGAAAACGGAAAACATAAACCCGATGATCCGAAGCATCATTTGGCAACTGATTACGGGGATGATATTGACTATCAGATAGATACAGCGATGCGGGAGAAACTTTCCGATCCGAACGCGCATTATTGTGTGGAGTCGTGGATTGCGGGATGGAATATGCGCGGGCTGCCGCACGTTTTTAAAGTTCTTTTACAGTGTGATGATTCACTTAGGATCGATCGACTCGTGAACCGCGATAATTTTTCGGTTGAGGATGCGAAACGTCACATCCACGAACGGCAGGAGGCAAATTTTGCGAAATGGCAACGGATGTACAGCGTTACGGATTTTTGGGATCCGAAATATTATGATCTGACTATCGATACGTATTCCAATGGACCAAAAGAAACTCTGGATTTGGTTCTTCACGCATTGGGTGCTCGCGTCCTAACGTCTTAGTTCCTCGAGATAATTTATTCTTCTCGTTTAGAAGACCGTGTGTAGATGACGAGCATGAGTACTGCGAGTGCAGCAATCGCGGCTGAAAAATAAAACGGCGCGGCCGGGGAAATTTTATCCCACAGGAATCCTGCGATAAAACTCGCAGGGAGCGTCGTTAGTCCGACAAGCGAATTATATAACCCATACGCTTTTCCCCGATGCCCGCTTGCGACCTGATCGGCAATATATGCTTTTGCAACTCCCTCGGTAGTCGCGTAGTAGATTCCGTAAAATGCAAATAATATCCACGCTTGGTAACTCAATTTTGCTGCAGCAAACCCAAGGTATGAGAGTGCATAACATATCCATCCAATCAGAATGACTTTCTCACGGCCGATTTTATCGGATAAACTCCCAAGTGGTATGGACGCACTGGCGTACACAAAATTAAAGAGCGCATAGACGAGCGGAATCCCGAGTAGACTCACTCCAAGGTTTTGGGAACGGAGGATGAGAAATGTGTCTGAAGAATTGCCAATCGAAAAAAAGATCACAATCGCTAAAAATATATAGAACTTTTTGGGTAGGGGACTATTTCGATCTGAAACCACCGTTTTTTGAATCGGAATTTCTTTGACATAAAATGACAGAATGGTCAGGGTGAGAACAAGCGGTAAGGCGGTCGCGAAGAAAATATAATGGTATTTTAATGTGTTATTTTTTAAAACATACAATAAAGCGAAGAGTATAAGCGGTCCTGCAACAGACCCCATGGTGTCCAGCGCCCGCACAATGCCAAATCCTCGGCCGCGGGTGGTTTTTTGTGTCGAGTCGGCAATAAGCGCGTCTTTTGGCGAATCCTTGATGCCTTTGCCTACGCCGTCGAGGAAGCGGAGTCCCAACACGCTGTACCCCGATGTCAAGATTGCCAAGAGGGGTCTTGCGAGAAATGAGAAAAAATATCCTACAAATACGAGCGGTTTATTTTTCCGGAGTTTATCGGAGAGATACCCGGCGACAATTCTGAAAATACTTGCACTACTTGTGACAAGTCCTTCCGAGAGTCCGATGAATGATTTGTCAAAATGGAGAACATTAGCAAGATACAAGGGAAGTACAGGGACAAATATATCCTGGCTGATGCCGCCGAAAAAACTCAACAGTCCGATGAAAAAAACATTTGAAGAAGCGCCTTTCGTATTCCCGTCTGATTTTTTCATATACTTTAGTTCATTATATTATAATAAAAGCAGTATCGCGTATAGAAAGCGTCCTTTATGAAAAATGATGTGATTGAGGTAATACAGGGAGACATTACAATACTTCATGTTGATGCAATCGTGAATGCTGCAAACGAGACGCTATTGGGCGGCGGCGGCGTTGACGGTGCAATTCATCGGGCAGCTGGCCCGGGGCTTCTTGAAGCATGCCGCAGGCTCGACGGT
>Ga0182021_10005058_pt1 | contig 15563 bp, 15 predicted proteins | sample 612E3MmetaG_FD_120493 | JGI IMG/M metagenome (GOLD analysis project Ga0182021, IMG submission 120493) | Permafrost microbial communities from Stordalen Mire, Sweden - 612E3M metaG (Illumina Assembly) | ecosystem: Environmental > Terrestrial > Soil > Wetlands > Permafrost | place: Sweden... | reverse complement strand
CGGCCGCCGCCGCGGCTCCGCCGCGTATCTGGCTCGGGGGTGCGGCCGACAGGGAGACGCCGTGCCCCGGACCGCCTACGGGCGCCGTTGGCGGCAGGACCAGCGATAGAAGGCGCGATCGCCAGGATTCCGTCCAAACCACCATGGGTTCATCGTGTCGGTAGCTTCCGGCGCCGAATCGCCGACCATTCCGGCCCCGCAGATTGCACTCGTGCCCGCTGCGCGGGGCGGAACGACCGTCTCGCCGATCTGTCCAGTACGAGAACGAAGCCAAGGACCTCGCCAGCGAACGCAGGGACGGTGGCGGCCTGATCCAAGCACCGTGCTAGCCTGCGACCGATGGATCTCGACAGACCGATCCGGGTCAAGAAGCCGTGGGTGGCCTCGGTTCATCGGGCGCTCGACGACGGGGTCATCGGCGGACAGGAAGCGGCCGACACGATCATGTCGTACATCGTTTTCCCGCCCGGGACGACCCTGAACGAGGATGACAAGGTGCTCATCCGCCGCTTATCGGACGAAGGGACCGTGACCATCGAGCCCGATCCCGAGGACGCGACCCTCATGATCCTCACGTATCGTCCGCACGCCTAGACCCGTGGACATCGCGTGGGTCGGCCTCATCGGCGTCATCGCCGGCACCGTGCTCGGCGCCGGACTCCAGGAGTGGAGGGCGAGAAATGACGAGAGCCGAGCAGTCCGGCAGCATCGCCGCCAGCGAACAGCCGACTACAACCTTGCTCGCCTGACCGAGACCCGCAAGGTGATCGCGATCGAGGCGGAGTACTTCCTCGCGTGGGCGGTTGCGTCCGATGCCGAGGTCGGGCGCGCGGCCGAGGTGAGCCGGTCGACGCGAGCCGGCCTCTCCGACGCCACCCTCATCGGCGATGACCAAGCCGTCAAACGATGGATCGCGGTCCGCGAGGAGGTCGTTCAGCGCGGACGGTTGAAGGGTCAAGACCTCGCAGTGGTCCAAGAGATCTATAACGCCCGCGATGGATGTTTCGATGGCATCGATGAGCAGGTCCGACGGGCGATGAACGATGAGCCGCTCGTCGCTCTCGGGAGCGACGAGCGCGCCGCGATCAGTCGGGCGATGATCGCCCGACACGAGGGCGGGCTGTTCAGCTGACCGGATAAGTAGCGCCATCCGTCGCGCCGCGATCGAGGTGGCACCCTCGGCGTCCCTCGGGCTTGGACGAGTTCGCCACCGATCTGCACCGGAATCCGAGCGCCGAGCGCGCCGACGCACCTGGGCTGCGGGCCGGACGCCTCAGGAGCCGGAGGGCGCCTCGCCACCCTCGAGGGCGTAGGCGACAACCTGGTCGATGGCCATGGCCGCGCCCTCCGCCGCGAGGCGCGCGACCTCCTCCGGGCTGAGCATCGCCTGCGGCGTCGGCCGCAGGAACTGCTCGAGGAACTGGTCGACGTAGGAGGCGAGGCCGGCGCCGGTCGATGCGCTGAGACTGCGCGCGGCGCCCCACAGCCGAGCGGCCCGCTCCGGGTCGCCGTCATACGCCGCCTGGGACGCGAAGTCGTCGAACACGAGCGTCAGCCCGCTCGCGTCCCCTGACCCCTGGAACAGGCGCAGGGCGCCGGCGAACAATCCGCGCGACGTCTCTAGGTCGCCCAGCCGGAGCTTCGCGGCACCCAGCATGTGCAACGCCCAGGCCTCCATCGTGCGGTCGCCCACGCGCCGGTAGATCTCCAGCGCCTCCGTCATCGCGGCCACCCCCGCCGTCGGGTCGTCGGTGAAGTACTGCTTGTTGCCGATGCCCCACAGGACATTGGCCTGGCCCCGCTCCTCGTCCAACGCCCGATAGAGTTCGAGCGCCTCCTGGAGTGAGGCCCCGCCGATGCCGTCCGGGTCGGTGTTGCCCGCCGCGTCGCGCGGGTTCGGCGAGATCGTGAAGCAGAACGAGTAGTTGTAGAGCGCGTTCGCCAGCTCCGAGCGGTTCCCCTCGGCCCGCCACAGCTTCACCGCCTCCTCGTAGGCCACCCGCATCGCCGGGACGTCGGCCTGCCACCAGCAGACGCCCCCGAGCGCCTCCAGCAGCCGGGCGTGGAGGACCGGCGACTGGCGCGACCAGGGCACCGCGGCCATTGCGTCGAGCCGGCGACGTGCCTCGAACAGGTGGCCCCGCATCTGCCAGAAGCGCCACAGGGCGAACCCGAGGCCGATCGCAGTCTCGGCGTCCCCGGCCGCGGCGGCCCGGTCGAGGGCGGCGCGCAGGTTGTCGTGCTCCAGCTCCAGCCGGTCGAGCCAGATGCGCTGGTCCGGTCCGGCCAGGAGCGGCCTCGCCCGGTCGGCCAGGCCAAGGAACCATGCCCCGAACCTCGCGCGCACGAGGTCCGCCTCGCCGTGAGACGCCAGCAGATCCGAGGCGAACTCGCGGATGGTCTCGAGCATCTGGAAGCGCGACTCGCGGCCGTCGACCACCCGCAGCAGACTCTGCTCGGCCAGCTCGCCGAGGCCGTCCACGACGTCCCGGTCGAGCTCCTCGGCCGGCCCGCACACGGCCTCGGCGGCCTCCAGGTCGATGCCGCCCCGGAAGGCCGAGAGGCGTTCCAGGAGGCGGCGGTCCCCGGCGTCGAGGATGTCGTAGCTCCAGGCGATCGCCCCGCGGAGCGTCTGCTGACGCTCGGGAAGGTCCCGCGAGCCCGCGCCGAGCGCGGTCAGCTGGCTCGTCAGCCGGGCCAGGATCGCGTCCGGGGACAGCACTCGTACGCGGACCGCCGCGAGCTCGATCGCCAGGGGCATCCCCTGCAGCTTTGCGCAGATCGCGGCGACGGCGGGTGCGTTCTCGTTCGTCACCTGGAAGGTCGGCTTGACGGCGGTTGCGCGCTCGATGAACAGCCGGACGGACTCGTAGGTCGCGAGTCGCTCGGCGTCCACCACGCGATCGCGTTTGGACAGGTGGGCGCGCTCGAGCGCCGACAGCTCCGACAGGTCGGGCGGTGCCGGCAGGCCGGGAACCGGGTACTCGTGCTCCCCCGAGATGCGGAGCGGCGCCCGCGAGGTCACGATCAGCTTCAGCCCCGGGACCGAGCGGAGCAGGTCCGCGACGAGTGGCGCCGCGTCGATGACCTGCTCGAAGTTGTCGAGGACGAGGAGGGAGGTGCGGCGAGCCAGCCAGTCCACGACGACGTCGCGGGCGGGCCGGCCCCCCGTTTCGCTGAGCCCGAGGGCGCCCGCGATCTGCGAGGCGACGAGCCCGGGGTCCCGCACGGCATCGAGCGTGACGAAGAAGACGCCATCCGGGAAGCTGTCGACCGCGCGGCCGGCCACCTCGATCGAGAGCCGCGTCTTGCCGGTACCGCCCGGCCCGGTCAAGGTGACGAGACGGTGGCCGGCAAGCAGCCCGTGGATCGCGGCCCGTTCGGCGTCGCGCCCGACGAACGACGTGAGCTGGGCCGGGAGCGTGTTCGGCCGTGTGTCGACGGTGCGCAGCGGCGGGAACTCGCCGCGGAGCCCATCGGCCACCAGCTGATGCAGGTGCTCCGACTCGTCCAGGTCCTTGAGGCGGTGACTCCCGAGGTCCCGGAACGAGATACCGGCCGGTCCCTCGTCGCGCACGAGCGACCGCGCCGCCCCTGAGACGAGCACTTGTCCACCGTAGGCGACCGCGGCGATCCGGGCCGCCCGGTTGATGTCGATGCCCACGAGCGATCCCCCGTGGGTCCGCGCCTCGCCGGAATGGACGCCCATCCGCACCCGGACCTGAGCGCCCTCGGGCCACGGCTCGACGGCCAGGGCGCGCTGCGCGGCGAGGGCCGCCCCGATCGCTCCCCGCGCCGACCGGAAGACGACGAAGAACGAATCGCCCTCGGTTCCCTGCTCCTCGCCTCCGTGCGCGGCGAACGCCTCGCGGAGGAGCGTGCGGTGCCGCTCGCGGATCGCACCGTAGGCGACCGTTCCGATCGCCTGCTCCAGCCGGGTCGAGCCCTCGATATCGGAGAAGACGAAGGTCAGCGTCGCACTGGCCGGCTCCGCGGCCTGGACGGGCGGGTGGGCGAGCTCCGGGAACGGGGACGGTTCCTGCATCTGCGCTCCGGCCGGGCGACAAGCGACCGAGCTGATCGCGCCGGCCGTTGCGACATTCTGCGCGGCCCGTCAATCGGCGGGCCGGGCTCGATGTCGTCGGCGGGCCGCTCGACCCCCCGCACGCTCATCCCGCCCGGCTACCCGGCCCGCCGTCCGACCGGAAGGACGACCTCGAAGCACGTCTCGCCCGGGCGGGAGCGCACCTCGATCCGGCCTCCGTGGCGGCCCACAACGTTGTGGGAGATGTGCAGCCCGAGACCCGTGCCGCTGCCCGGGGGCTTGGTCGTGTAGAAGGGCTCGAAGATCCGCTCGCGGACCTCCGGCGGCATCCCCGGCCCGTCGTCACAGATCTCGACGACCACGTCGCCGTCGCGCGCGAAGGCGTGGATCCGGATTCGGCCGTGCCCGCCCATCGCGTCGATCGCGTTGTCGAGGATGTTCGTCCACACCTGGTTGAGCTCGCTGCCGAACGCCTCGATCGCCGGCAGCCCCGGCTGGTAGTCGCGCTCGATCTCGATCCCGCCCTTGAGCTTGGGCCGGAGGATGACCAGCGTGTTCTCCAGGCCGACCGTCACGTCCACCTGCTGGACGGGTGCCTGGTCCATGTATGAATAGTCCTTGACCGCCTTGACGATCTCGGAGATCCGGCGGGCGCCGATGCCGACCTCGTCGACGAGGGCATAGACCTCGCTCCCGGACGCGATCCACTCGACCACCGCGCCGAGAGCCGGGCCGGGAAACGCCGCGCCCGCCGGCTGCAGGCGCTCCCGGGTCCAGCCCCTTGCGGCGAGAGTCGCGGCGAGCCCGGCGGCGTCGGCGACGCCACGCCCGGCCAGATACCGCTCCAGGTCGTCGGCCCGGTCACCTGCCGCGAGAGGGTCGGAGGAGGCGCCGGAGGCCGCGAGTCGGGGGATCGCGGTGCCGAGGTCGCCGACGACCGCGGCACGCTGGGCATCGGACACGACGCCGCCCAGGGCGTGCGTGGCGTTGGCCCACCGATCCAGCGTCTCGCGCAGCAGCCCCGAGCTGCGCTGCACGGCGGCCGCAGGATTGTTGAGCTCGTGGGCCAGCCCGGCCGACAGCGTCCCCAGCGCGGCCAGCTTCTCGCGTTCGCGGAGCAGCGCTTCTGTGCTTCGTAGGCGACCGGTCACGGTGCGGATGATCGACATCGCGGCGGACGGGCGCGTCCGCACCAGCTCCAGCACGACCTCGCGGCCGATCGCGATCACGCGGCTCGTCGCCACGGCCCGGATCGTCGCATTGCGCGGCGAGCCCTCTAGGACCGCCATCTCCCCGACGATCTCGCCCGGACCTAGGCGGGCGAGCGGTACGTCCGCTGATCGCGACCGCTTCACCACCTCCAGCTCGCCGTCCGTGATCACGAACAGCGCCTCGCCCTCGTCGCCTTCGGCGGCCAGGGCGTCGCCCGGGTCCAGGTCGACCGTCTGGCAGGCCCTGGCGATCCAGTCGAGGTCGTCGTCGGCCAGCGCGGCGAACAGGGGAACGCGCCGGAGCAGCGCGCGATCGGTCGACGTGAGCGCCATCGGGCGCGCTACAGGCCGGCGAGGTGCTGGTGGACGAACTGGACCGCCATCGACCCCTCACCGACCGCCGACGCGATCCGCTTGACAGAGCGCGACCGCACGTCGCCGGCGCAAAAGATCCCGGGCAGGCTGGTCTCGAGCATGAACGGCTCGCGTGCCAGCGGCCAGCCGGGCACGCGATCCCCGCTGCGCGCGAGGCCGGGACCCGTCACCACGAAGCCGGCCTGGTCGCGCTCCACGATGCCGCCGAGCCAGTCCGTGCGCGGCGCCTGTCCAATGAACACGAACATCGCCGCGACAGGCAGCGTCTCGCGCGTCTTCGTCTCCGCGTCCTCGACCTCGATCGACTCCAGCGCCCGGCCGCCGGAGACCGCCGTGATGGACGCGCGCAGGCGGACGGCGATGTTCGGCGTCTCCGCGATCTGGTCGACGAGGTAGGCGGACATGCCCGCAGCGAGCGAACCGCCGCGGACGAGCACCGTCACGTCCTCGGCGAACCGGGCCAGGTACACGGCCGCCTGGCCGGCCGAATTGCCACCGCCCACCACCGCCACCCGCTGGCCCCGGTAGAAGGCGGCCTCGGTGGTCGCCGCCCCGTAGTAGATGCCCGCGCCCGCGAGGCGATCCGCGTCCGGCAGGTCCAGCGTCCGGTACTCCACGCCGGTCGCGACAAGCAGGGCCTGGCAGCTCACCTGAGCCCCGTCGGCCAGGGAGAGGACCTTGTACCGGTCGTCGATCGCGAGCCCGGTCACCGCCTGGGGCGTCAGGACCTCCGCGCCAAGGCGGGTCGCCTGCGCCAGCGCCCGCCGCGCCAGGTCGCCGCCGCTCAGCCCGGCCGGGAAGCCGAGGTAGTTCTCGATCCGCGACGTCGTGCCGGCCTGACCCCCGGGTGCCTCGCGTTCGACGAGCAGGGTTGCCAGCCCCTCCGAGGCGCCGTAGACGGCGGCGGCCAGCCCCGCCGGCCCGCCTCCGGCGATCACCAGGTCGTAGTAGGGCAGCGCCGCGTGCGTCTTCAGCCCGACCCGCTCGGCGATCTCCGCGTTCGATGGCCCGACGAGGTGGCTTCCATCGGCGAAAACGACAAGCGGCTCATGCAACGCATCCACGCCGGCGCTGGCGGCCAGGGCGATCGCCTCGGGGTCGGCCTCGATGTCGAGCCAGCGGTAGGGGAGCTGATTCCGGGCGAGGTAGTCCTTGATAGCGTGCCCGCGCACCGACCACCGGTGGCCCACGACCCGGATCCCCTCGAATGGCGGGCGGTAGCCGGCCCGCCAGTCCGACAGCAGGTCTTCGAGGACCGGGAAGAGCCGCTCCTCCGGCGGTTCCCACGGCTTGACGAGGTAGTGGTCCAGGCGGATGGTGTTGATCGCCGCGATCGCGACCTCGGTGTCCGCGTAGGCGGTGAGGAGGACCCGCTTCGCGTCGGGGTGGACATCCCTGACCGCCTTGAGGAACTCGATCCCCGTCATCCTCGGCATCCGCTGGTCGACCAAGAACAGCGCGATGGGGGTGCCGCGCAGTTTGAGCCGGCGTGCCGCGCCGAGGGCGGATGCACCCCCGTCGGCCGCCACGACCCGGTAGTCCGACCCGAACCGCCCGCGCAGGTCCCGCTCGACCGCTCGGAGCACCTGCGGATCGTCGTCGATCGTGAGGATGACCGGCTTGTCCATCACGTCCCCCGCCCTGCTCGCGCGCTGCGTAGGGCCCGAACTCTAGCGGCTCGGGCAGCGGGGCGACAGACGGCTCGATCCGAGCGTCGAGGCCGGTCGGGTACGCTCCGTGGGTCGCGGACCGTCGGCCGTCGCCGACGGTAGCGCCCCGCATGGAGAGGAGCGAGCGATGAGCGAGCGGATCGAGCTGCTGGCGGGGATCCTCGTGCGGGCTGAGCACGTGCACGGGGTGGTGACGGAGAAGACCGGCGGCGCCGACGCAGACTGGGCGCTGTTCTACGCGTGGTGGCTCCTGAGCTGGTCCGGCTTCCCGGCCGCGCTGGGACGCACCCCGTCGCTGTCGGAGCTCACCGTCGAGCTGACCAGGCTCGACGCAGCCTACCGGACGGGTTCGCAGAGCCAGCCGTGGGCGAGGGCATATGCGGAGTCGCTCGTCGGCCGCTAGCGTGCCCGGATGCGGCGCTGAACGCCACGAGCCGTGTCCCGGCGCGGCGGCGTCAGGGGCGCTCGAGCGGGCCGAACCGCTCGGGCCGCCGATCACCGGACGGCTCAACTTCGCCGGTGCGTCCCGGAGATGGGAGGCTGTCCGTGGGCAACGACGCACGCCAGGCTTCGGCAGGGCGCGATCGCGCGCCGCGCCTGCCGCCGCGCTGGTTCGTCCGGTTCTTCTGGGCGGCGCACCGTGCGCTCTACCGCGGCTCGCGAGGCCGGACGGGCCTTCGCCGTCCGACGCCGACGATGTGGGGCATGCTGCGGCTCCGCACGATCGGGCGCCGTTCGGGCCAGGAGCGCAGCGCGATCCTCGGCTACTACGAGGACGGTCCCAACCTCGTCACGCTGGCGATGAACGGCTGGGCCGAGGCCGAGCCCGCCTGGTGGCTCAACCTCCAGGCACGGCCCGAGACAACAATCGACCTCGTCGACGGGCCACGCGCGGTCCGGGCGCGAGCAGCCGAGGGGGACGAGCGGGCGCGCCTGTGGGCCAGGTGGCGTGACGTCGGGGACGACGTCGACGCCTACGCGACGCGTCGGCCATCCGGGACGGCGGTCGTGGTGCTCGAGCCGCACAACACCTCGACCGACGGGTAGCGCCTCCCGGACACGGAACGAGGACGCCTGCGTGGCCCCGCTGCGCTGCCCGACAGTCTCAAGGGCCCCCAAGGTTGAGACGCATCAGCCAGCGTGGAAGACGGTCCCCGTGGCTCGCGGTCTCGACGACCCTCCGAAGCCGGCCGCCTCGAACGTGCTCGTGAAACCCGTATACGAGAAGGTCGCGTCACGGCGCGTCCCCCATGGGTCGGTTGCATACGCCTCCAAGGCCACCACGTCTTGGGCGCAAGCGTAGTCGACCGCCCCAGCCAGGAGCGCCCTCGCGATACCGCGCCGGCGGTACCCGGGGCGGACGTCGAAGCAGACGATCGACCAGACGGGCAGGTCATCGATCTTCGGGATGGTCCGGCTCCGCTCGAGCCGCCGCATCGAGCTGCGCGGGCCGAAGCCTTGTACGGCTTCGTATTCGCGGAGATCCTGTTCTGCGCCATGAGGTCCCCGAACTCTCCAGCGAGACGCTGACCGAGGCCGACCGGCCCTGAGGTCGCGATGAGCGCATGGCCGCCCACGATCTCAACCTTCACGGTCGGCTGGCGCGAAGCGGCCAGCGACTAACGAACCGGAACACTAGGACGATGACGCCCGACGGGAACTGGCCCGAAGGCCCCTGACGCACAAGGCCGGCATGTGGTGGCGGTCGCTGCTGAGACAACGTGACAAGCAGGATCCGCGTGGCCCCGCGACCTCATCGAGCAGTTCGCTATTCGTCCGTTGGGGCCATGCCCTCGGGTTCGGGCAGCCGCGGGGCGACGATCCAGACGAGCTGCGCGGTCGTCGCGGCGCCGACCTTGGATCTCGCGTTCGCCAGGTGGTGCTTCACGGTCGAGTGCGACAGGCCCAGGCGGTGGGCGGCTGCCTTGTCCGAGCCGGCGACGAGGACCGCGGCGACTACCCCGACCTCACGGTCCGTGGCGCGACCGCCGGGGCGGGACGACCGTCGCGTCATGCGCTGCGCACCAGGTCGCAAGGCTCTGGAGGCTCGGCGAGGCGCATCGTGATCGGAAGGTCGTTGGTGGCGGGGCTATCCCTCTCGCCCCGACCACTCACCTGACCTCGCGGGTTCCCTACCGGCTGCCGGATCCCGGAGGCGACCGCGACGCGCCAACCACGGATGCACCCCCGCCCTTGCCCGTCAATCCCGCGCTCCCTATCGTCACGTCCAACGAGGCAGCAGCACGGAGGGTGTAAGCGTGACGCTCATCAATACCGACGGGCTGGCGTTCATCGGACCGGGTTCGGAGTGGTTCTGGACGATGCTCCAGTTCATCGCTCTCGCGACCACCTTCTCCGCCATCTATCGCCAACTTCGGGCGCAACACTCCGCGAGCAAATACGAGCAGATGACAGCCTGGGATCGAGAGTGGGAGGAACCCAGGATGGTTCGCAACAAGCTCGCGCTGCTACTCGAGATCGAGCATCGGGACCCAACGGCGGGCCACCCCCGAGCCAACGAGGAAGTCCCCGACTTCTTCGAGCGCGTCGGCTATCTCGTTTCGCGCGGGCATCTGACAGCCGAGGACTTCTGGAACGACGCCCGCCCCGTCGTCGGGTTCTACTGGGGAGTCCTGTCTCCCTACATCGAGCACGACCGGGCGGCGGGGGCGATCCCTCGATCTATCGCTGGTTCGAATGGCTCGAGCTCGAGATGCGCCGGATCGACGTGAAGCGAACCGGCCGGGCTGTCGTCTTCGATGCTGCCAACCGAGCATCCGAGATCGCAGATCGGATCGCGATCTTCAGGTTGCTGATGCTGCGCGACAGCGAAGGGTGGTCTGGCCCCGTTCCCGCGCACGACGTCACGCGTCCGGCGGTCTGAGCCGACCGAGACCTTTCCGGTCCCCGGGCATCACCGGAATTGGAGCCGGGACTCAAACGTTCAGTTGGAGAGCTGTCGGCGCGACTCCTCTCGCCCGGAGACGATCGAACAGGCCCGATCCACGACGATCATCCCGCTACCGCATCAACGCACCGGGTGTGTAGCGTCGCGACGCGCACGATCACCCGTAAGTCGTGGGTCTGACTCCTCTCGCGCCGCCCCAATGACATCACGCCGGTTTGAGAGGAGTCGGCCAGATGCCGCCGACGGACCATCGCTGCTGCCCGCGTCCACCGCGATCTTGAGGCTCCCGTCCGGCTGGCGCTGGTAGACGACGACGTACTTGCTCTGCCCAGTCGGGCTGACGATCCGGCCCACGTCCACGACGAGCGAGCCGTCCGCGATCAGGTCGCCTGTCTCGAACTGGAGGATGAGCGACCCGTTCGCGACCCAGTCACGGACCTCGGCCTCGATCTCGGCTCGACCACGGGTGATCGGCTGCCCGTGGAACAGCAGGCGAGCGTCGTCCGCGTAGTACGACGCGAACCGCTTGGCGTCCTGCTCCGCGAGGGCTCGGGCCGCTCCCGCGTTGATGGCGTCGAGTTCGTCGCGGATCGTCATGCCTGCCTCCTCAATCGTGGCCGCCTCGAGACGCCTCCAAGGTCCCCGGACCCCCGGCCTTCTCGGGTCGGGGGTCCGGGGATGTGAACAGCAGGCTGAACCGGCTCGCCCGACTTAGCCCATTCGCTCGACCCACGCCGCTCGCCACGCGGGTGCGTCGAATGGCGCTGCGAAGTACCACGTCTCGCGGTACACCTTGCCGCCACGGAGCTGGAGCAGCGCGACGAGGAACCATGTCGAGCCATCGGGGTAGGCCGACGTCCCGTCGGCGAACCAGAAGTCGCCGCTTCCCACGATGCGCTGGATCGTCTGGAACGGCGTCACGACCCATTGGTCCTCGCTTCCGACCACGCGGACCGACAAACCGCTCGGCCGACCTCCCGGCCAGTTCTCCATGATCGCTCGGTCGTTCGCGCTGCCGCGAACCCGCTCTCCTGACTGGGGCCATTCCCGCGTCCAGTCCGGGTCGCGTAACGCGCCGATGGTGTCGTGGTCGTGAGCGGCGCTCGCCTTGAGGTAGCGACGAACGACTTCCTCATTCGACGGCTGGGTCATTGTGCTCCCCTCCGGTGCGATGACGGCGACTACGAGGGTGGGCGTCCCTCCCGTCCCTTACGAGGCCAGCGAGCGCAACGGGCACTCCGACCGGAGCGTGACGAGCCCGAAGGTCCAGCCCGTCGCCCGAACCCAGCGACCAGCCCTGCGCGATCTCCGAGGACCGGTGGACGTAGCTCGGGACGTTCGCGACGGGCAGCGGCTGGGTACGGGTGACCAAGCTAAGCGTGAAACAGCCCGGAGACGCCTCCGGGCTGTCCGGTCACGCGGGCTACCGATCAGCCGACAGCCGGTTGGTGCTCAACCTCCCGGGGCTCGGTAGGTGGGTGTCAGTTTGGTCGCAGCATCGACCTCCTCGGGGGTCATGAGCACGACCGTCCGCGTTGCGATAGCACCTGTGGCCCCAGCGGCGAGGGCTCCAGCGGCCGCCGCCGTGTTGCTCGGCAGATCGGCTATGAGGTAGAAGTCGTCGCTCCCGAAGGCGAAGTAGTACCCCTCAACCGTCCCACCGAGGGACTTGATCAACTTCTCGGTCGCCTTTCGTCGTCCGCTGCCGCCCTCCTTGAGGACACCGCGGGCACCCTCCGCGGTGTAGCTGCCCGTGAACAGGAACTTGGGCATGGCGTGCCTCCGTCCGCGGGGCATCCGATGGGACACGCTCGGGCCGCGGATCGCCTGAGCCTATCCCAGAAGCTGTCCGTGTCAAGGTCGGGACCGGCTCGGTATGGGACCCTCAACCTCGACTGGCACGCGCCCGTTGACGCCGTGCCTACGCGATCCCCGAGGCCCGATGGACGTAGCTCGGAACGTTCGTGACGGCGATCAGCAGGATTGGTGACGGTGTGTCGGTGCTAGCCCTCTCGCCCCGACCATTCCCAACAATCTTCCCAGGCAGGGATGACGACGTGCTCCGGCAGCATGTCCGCGAAACCGTGGGCGACGGCCGCGGGCGGCAGGACCGGGCGCAAGCGTCCGGAACCTCTCGACCTCAAGCGTGTCGCAGAGTGCGCCTGCGCGTCCTACGGCGCTAGAGCGAACGCCACGGCCGCATCCGCGGTCATCCCGCCACCCTCGGCCCATGCCGAGCCCAGGGATCCCCGGTCGAGCTCCTGGCGCAGCCGGCCAACCGCGGAGTCGTACTCCTCGCGCTCGAAGCCGGACATCGCGGCCTCGGCGATCTTCCGCAGGGCTTCGGCGGCCCCGAGCAACCGCGCTGCCCGGAGGCCGTTTCCCCGCGACATCGCCACGTAGGCGAAGGATTCGAGCTGGTTGGCGACCGCTCCGCGGTTGCCGCTTCGCTGCCAGCCGCGGACCGTCTGGCGGTACTCCGCCTCGGCCTCGTCGATCCGGCCGGAGCGGCGCAGGACGTGACCGAGCTCGCTCTGGACTGAAAGCTCGAACCGCTGGTCGCCGATCGCGTGGAACTGGGCTTGGGACTGCCGGAACCAACGCTCCGCATCCTCCAGCCGGCCGCTTCGGCTCGCGACGCGTCCGCCGATCTGGGTGACCCACGCGATTTCCTGCGGGTTGCCCGACCGCACGGCCGCCTCGCTCGCCTGCTCCAGCCAGCGGTCCGCGGCGTCGAGGTCGACCGGGGCCTCGACCATCGCCCGCCCAGCGGCGATCCGGCCGGCGCGAGCCCAATCCCCAAGATCGTTCGCGATGCCCGTTGCCTCATCGAGCATCGCTCGGAGGCCGTCGACGTCGCGTTCGCCGGCAGCGAGGACACGTGTGATCACCAGGATGGTGATTGCGTCCGAGATGGTCGCGGGATCGCCGGACTTCCGGGCAAGGCCCAGCGCTTCCTCGCCGAGCGAGGGTCCTTCGGCACGGCCAATCGACTCCGCCACGTGGCTGGCACCCGCGAGGGCTCGGGCGACGAGAATCGCCCTCGCCCGGGCCGCCGGCGCCGAGTCCGGCTCGGGCAGGGCCCGCACGCGCTCCACCGCGTGCAGCAAGCGGTCGAGCCCTTCGGATCCCATCGTGCGCGATCGCCAGTAGCGGGTCAGCGCAAAGCACATCTCGAGGGCCGAATCGGGGTTCGCGCCGTCGGCCCATTCGAGCGCGGTGCGAAGGTTGTCGATCTCGGCATCGAGGCGCTCCATCCAGGCCGGCAGCTCGGGTCCCTCGAGCCCTTGCTCAGCGTCCCGCGCGAGCCGCAGGAAGACGGCGAGGTGGCGGTCACGGAGCGGCACCGTCTCACCGCTTGCCGCGAGTTGATCGGCCGAGTACTGGCGGATCGTCTCCAGCATCCGGTAGCGGGTGGCGCTGGTGTGGTCGACGGCGACGAGCGAGCGGTCGACGAGGCGACCGAGGCCGTCGAGCGTGGCGAGCCGGGCGCCGCCGTCCTTTCGGCCCACGCTGTCGGATCCATGGCCCGCGGGGTGATCAACGGTCACGCCCGTCGCGGACTCGAGCGTCCAGCCCCCTGCGAAGACGGCAAGTCGGCGCAGGAGCCGGCGGTCATCGTCCTCGAGCAGGTCCCAGCTCCAGTCGATGAGCGCCTGCAGTGTCCGCTGCCGCGGCAGCGCCGTCCGTCGTCCGCCGGTCAGCAGGCGGAACCGGTCGCCCAGGCCCTGTGCGATCTCGTCGGCAGACAGCACGTTCACCCGCGCGGCCGCCAGCTCGAGGGCGAGCGGGATGCCGTCGAGCCGCCGGCAGATCTCCACGACGGCGCCGACGTTCGAGAGATCCAGGGCGAACGCGGGCAGGGTCGCCCGGGCCCGCTCGAGGAAGAGCGAGACAGCATCCGACCGGCCCGCCCGCTCGAGGGCCTCGTCGTCAACGACCAGATGGCCGCCGTGCTCTTCCATCGGGGCCGGCAGTGCCAGCGACGGCACGGCGAAGAGTGCCTCCCCGTCGACGCCGAGGGGTTCACGACTCGTCGTCAGGACGCTGAGGGCGGGGCAGCTGGCCAGCAGGCGTTGGGTCACGTCGGCAGCGGCGGCGATGAGGTGCTCGCAGTTGTCGAGGAGCAGCAGGAGCTCCTTCGAGCGCAGGTAGTCGACGATGGTGTCGATCGGGGGCTGCCCGGGCTGTTGCTGGACCCGCAGGGCGCGCCCGATCTCGGCGACGAGGAGCTCCGGGTCGCTGAGCGGTGCGAGCTCGACCAGCCAGGCGCCGTCGCGATAGCCGTCGAGGGCATCCGCGGCAACCTGCAGTGCGAGGCGCGTCTTGCCGGTGCCACCGACACCGACCAGGGTGACCAGGCGACTCCGCACGAGCAGGCGCCGGACCTCGGCCAGTTCCCGCTCGCGTCCCACGAACGAGGTGACCTGGGGTCGGAGGTTGGTCGGGTGCTCGGCCACCCCGCGGAGCGGCGGGAACTCGCGCCGCAGCCCCGTCGCCACGACCTGGTAGACATGCTCGGGCCGGTCCAGGTCCCGCAGGCGGTGCTCGCCCAGGTCGACGAGCTCGGACCCCGGCGCCTGGTCGTCGGCCACGAGCGCCGAGGTCGTTGAGGACACGAGCACCTGGCCGCCGTGGCCGATCGCCATCAGTCGAGCGGTCCGGTTCAGGGCGGGCCCGAAGAAGTCGCCCTCCCGGACCTCGGCGTTCCCGGAATGAATCGCCATCCGCACACGCAGCGGCCCCGTCGTCGGCCACGCGTGACGCTCGAGCGCCCGCTGGCCCTCGACGGCTGCCACGAGGCCCGCCTCGGGCCGGTCGAAGGCGGCAAGCACACCGTCGCCGGTCGTCTTGACGACCGTCCCGCCCGCCTGCTCCACGGCCGCTCGCAGCAGCGCGTCGTGGGCTTCGAGCGCGACGCTCATGGCGGCCGGCTGCTCCTCCCAGAGCCGGGTGCTCCCCTCGATGTCGGTCAGGAGGAACGTGGCGGTCCGGGCCGCGGGCGTCGTTGTCATCGCCGGCTGGCTGTCACGCGCATGGCCAGCATCCTCCCGGCTGGGACGTGCGGCGTCAAGGACTACATGGAGACCGCCCCTCCCGTGCGTCGGAAGCAGCGTCCAGCCCTTCCGCCTCGGAAGCCGGGATCCCAACACGGGCGAATGCTAGGTAGCCCACCACGATCGGGCGATCGTGCGTAGGCACTCCGGCGCCGACGCTATCCGAGCTTCGGCTCGAGCCAGGCCATGGCGACCGACACGGCATGCCGACCTTCGCCCAGCTCGTCGAGCGCCTTCACGCGGGCCGGCTCGACGTGGTCGGCGACCAGCTCGCTGACCCTCGTCTCGAACGCGTCG
>Ga0182021_10005057_pt1 | contig 15563 bp, 10 predicted proteins | sample 612E3MmetaG_FD_120493 | JGI IMG/M metagenome (GOLD analysis project Ga0182021, IMG submission 120493) | Permafrost microbial communities from Stordalen Mire, Sweden - 612E3M metaG (Illumina Assembly) | ecosystem: Environmental > Terrestrial > Soil > Wetlands > Permafrost | place: Sweden... | reverse complement strand
GCCCGCTCCCGCGCCCGCGCCCGCTCCCGCTCCCGTGCCTGCGCCCGTGCCCGCTCCCGCACCGCCTCCCCCCCCCACGGACATCCACGTCCGCGGCCACGCGGACTTCGCGACCCGCGGCGCCGGCGACGTCGACATCACGGTGGGCCAGCTCCGCGCCGTGCCCCGTCCCGACGCTGCGAGCATGCTGCGCCTCGCGCCGGGTGTGGTGCTCCAGAACGAGGGCGGCAACGGCCACCCGCAGCAGATCCTCATGCGCGGCTTCGACGCGGGCGAGGGGCAGGAGATCGAGTTCACCGTCGACGGCATTCCGCTCAACGAGCCGGGCAACCCCCATGGTGACGGGCTGACCGACCTCCACTTCATCTTGCCGGAGCTCGTCTCGCGCGTGCGCGTCGTCCAGGGTCCGTTCGCGCCGCAGCAGGGCAACTTCGCCGTCGCCGGCTCGGTGCACTTCGATCTGGGCGTGCAGGATCCTGGCCTCACCGTGTCGACGACGCTGGGATCCTTCGGCACGAGCCGCATCCTGGCGATGTGGCGACCGGGGCAGAACGAGCATACGTTCGCGGCCGCCGATCTGGGGTCCACCGACGGCTTCGGACAGAACCGCGCGTCGACGCACGCCACGGCCATCGGCGGCTACGAGCTGCCCGTCGGAAAGACCGGGACGCTGCGCTTCCTCTCGGTGGCCTACGCCACGCAGTACCAGCAGCCCGGTCCCGTTCGCGCGGACGACGTCGCGGCGGGCCGCATCGGCTTCTACGACACCTACGATCCCACTCAGGGAGGAAGCTCGTCCCGGTTTCTCCTGGGGGCCACGTTCGCCGACAAGGTCGGTTCGGTGAACGTGTCGCAGTCGGCCTTCGCCGGCTATCGCGATTTTCGCGTGCGCGCCAACGAGACGGGCTTCCTCGAGGATCCGCGCGGGGACCTGCTCGACCAACACGCCGGGACGTTGACCGCCGGCGCACGGGGAAGCGCTCGCAAGAGCACGACGGTGCTCGGGCTGAAGCAAGAGCTCGAGCTGGGATACTTCGCTCGCCTGGACCGCGTCGACAGCACGATCGAGCGCGATCTCTTCCGGACGACCACGCCCTATCAGACCGACTCGGACCTGGCCTCGACCCTGTCGAACCTCGGCGTCTACGCCGACACGAGCCTGAAGCCCGTGCGGTGGTTGACGCTCCGCGGAGGCGTGCGCGGCGAGTTCTTCGGCTTCGACATTCGTGATCAGCTCCCCTCCGCGAACGCCCCCCAGGGCCAGACGCACTCCGTGGCGTCCGGTGTCCTCGAGCCTCGCGGCTCGCTCCTCATCGGGCCGTTCTGTGGCTTTGCCTTCAACCTGAGCGCCGGCATCGGCGCCCGCAGCATGGGACCCCAGGACGTCATCGCAAACGCCGACGCGCCGTACGCCAAGGTGGCCGGCTACGAGGCGGGCGTCTCGTACCGTCGCCCGTTCGGCGCGGTCGACTTCACCGCGCGCTCGGTGTTCTTCACGACGCACGTCGATCACGATCTGATCTTCAGCGAGGTCGCGGGCCGGGACGTCGTGGGCGGTGGAACCACGCGCTCGGGCTGGACCGGCAGCGCCCGCGCCACCGGTCGCTTCTTCGATCTGGGCGGGAGCGTCGCCGTCGTGCGCGCCACCTTCGACGACACCGGCGACAAGCTGCTCTACGTCCCGCCGGTCTCGGTCCGCGTCGACGGCGCCCTCTTCGCCGAGTCGCCGTTCAAGGTCCTCCGGTCGAAGATCACGGGGACCGTGGGCCTGGGCGCCACCTACGTCGCGTCGCGCCCGCTCCCCAACGGGGACGCTGCGGACGCCTATGGCCTCGTCGACCTGGGCGGTACGCTCAAGTGGAAGCTCTTCACCCTGGGTGTTCGCCTCACGAACTTGCTCGGTGCAGAATACAAGACCAACGAGTTCAACTACGCGTCGAGCTTCGGCACCACGGCCGCCCCGTCCGCGCCCGTGCGGCACTTCGTCGCCGGGGAGCCGCGCGGCGTCTTCGCGACGCTGAGCGTCAACTTCGGCTCGTAGTCACTCCTCGGCGGCGATCGAGATCCGGGGCCGCTCGCGCAGGCGCGTCTGGATGGCGTGCCAGATGGCCTCGTGCGTGGCGGGCGCAGGCAGATCGACGAGCCCGCCCGGGGCGCCGTACGCGGCCACGGCGTCGCGCAGGGCCTCGCGCACCGAGATGGCGAGCATCAGCGGCGGCTCGCCCACGGCCTTGCTGCCGTGGATGGTGCCGGGCTGCGCCGCGTCGGGCAAGAGCGTGACGCGGAAGTCGAAGGGCGCGTCGCTGAAGGAAGGGATCTGGTAGGTGCTCGCCGAGTGGGTCGAGAGGCGGCCCTTCTCGTCCCACTTCAGCTCTTCGCCGGTGAGCCACCCCATGCCCTGCACGAAGGCGCCCTCGACCTGACCGCGGTCCACGTTGGCGTTGAGCGAGTCGCCCACGTCGTGGAGGATGTCGACGCGGCGCACGCGCTTCATGCCGCTGTAGGCGTCGACCTCGACCTCGGTCACCGCGGCGCCGTAGGCAAAGTAATAGAAGGGCTTGCCCCGCCCCTGCGTGCGGTCGTAGCCGATGCCCGGCGTCCGGTAGAAGCCCGTGGCCGAGAGGCTGACCTGCTCGAAGTGCGCGCGGGCGCAGACGTCCTCGAAAGGAATGCGCAGGCCGGGCTTCTGCGGCGTGGCCACGTGCGCGTCCGCGAAGAGCACGGAGCCCGGCGCGATGAACGCACCAGATTTCTCGCTGAGCATCGCGGCGGCGACGACGGCCAGGCGTTCGCGCAGCGTCTCGCACGCGTTGCGGACCGCGGCGCCGTTCAGGTCGGCACCGCTCGACGCCGCCGTGGCCGAGGTGTTGGGCACCTTGTCGGTCTGCGTCTTCATGACGCGGACGCGCTCGGCCGGGAGCCCCAGCTCGCGCATCGCGACGCCGCGGAGCTTCGTGTAGAGCCCCTGTCCCATTTCGGTCCCACCGCCGGTCACCTGCACGCTGCCGTCGCGGTACACGAGGACGAGCGCGCCGGCCTGGTTCAGGTAGGTGGCCGTGAACGAGATGCCGAACTTCACCGGGGTGATGGCGAGGCCCCGCTTGATGTGGAGGCTCCTGGCGTTGAAGCGCGCGATGTCTTCCCTCCGCTGGGCGAGCTGGCTCGACTGGACGAGGGCCGGCCAGACGCGCCCGATCCGGTTGTCGTCGAGGTGCTGCCCGTAGTGGGTCGTGTTGGTCTCGCCGGTGCCGCGGTAGAGGTTGCGCTCGCGCACGACCTCGGGGGGCAGGTTCAGCGTGCGCGCGACGCCATCGAGGACCTCCTCGATGACCACCATGCCCTGCGGCCCTCCGAAGCCGCGGAACGCCGTGTGCGACACGTTGTTCGTCTTGGCGACGCGGCCGAAGACGTCGACGTGGGGCACGAAGTAGCAGTTGTCGACGTGGAAGAGGGCGCGATCGTTGATGGACTCGGAGAGGTCGAGGGCCCAGCCGCCGTCGGAGATCAGGGTCGTGCGCAGCGCAAGCAGGTGTCCCTCGGCGTCGAAGCCCGCCTCGTACGTGGCGAAGAACGGATGGCGCTTGCCGGTGAGCTGCATGTCCAGATCGCGATCGAGCTGCACGCGCACCGGACGCTTCGTGAGCCACGCCGCCAGCGCGACCAGCGCCGCGAAGCTGTTGCCCTGCGTCTCCTTGCCGCCGAAACCTCCGCCCATGCGCGGCGAGGTGACGACGATGCGGTTTCGGGGCAGGTGCAGCACGTGAGAGAGGACCTGCTGGATCTCGGCGGGGTGCTGCGTCGAGCTCGAGACGCGCACGTCGCCGTCGTCGCCGCACTCGGCCCAGGCGGCGTGCGACTCGAGGTAGAAGTGCTCCTGCCCGCCGATGTGGAGGCAGCCGGCGAGCGTGTGCTGGGCGCTCTTCAGCGCAGCGGACACGTCGCCGCGGGCGATGCGGTGCCCCTCGGTGTGGAAGCTCTCTTTCCCGATCGCGTCCTCGAGCGAGAGGATGGCCGGGAGGGGCTCGTAGTCGACCTCCACCGCCTCGGCCGCCTTGCGACACACCTCGTAGGACTCGCCCACGACGACGGCGACCATGTGTCCGTGGAAGAGGACCTCGCCGTCGGCCAGCAGGGTCTCGTCGGGGCGGATGGCGCCCACGTCGTTCTTGCCGGGGATGTCCTCGGCGAAGAGCACGGCGACGACGCCCGGCATCGCGCGCGCCTTCGTGGCGTCGCGCCGGACGATCCGCGCATGCGCGTGGGGCGAGGTCACGGGCCACAGCTCGAGCATGGCCCCGCGCCGGTGGGCCTCGTCGTCGACGTACAGGGCGGCGCCGGTCACGTGCCCGATGGCGCTCTCGTGCTGCAGGCCACGTGAGTCCTCGGGAGACCCCTCGCAAGGCGCGCCGGGAGCGAACGTCAACGGGAGGTCCTGCGACTCGCTCTTCTCGCCGCGGAAGAACTTCTCGAAGAGCGACGCGACGAGGCCCTTGCGGAAGTCCTTGCCGGCGCGGACGTCGTCGATGGGCGACGCCTCGGCCGCGAGGACCGCGAGCGCGGCGCGCAGGGTGGGCTCGCTCCACGGCTTGCCGACGAGGAGGGCCTCGGTCCGGAGGGCGCGCACCGGCGTGGCTGCCACGCCGCCGTAGGCGATGCGTGCATGATGCACGATACCCGCGTCGTCGACGTCGACGGTGAAGGCGCCGGCCACGATCGAGATGTCGAGCTCGCGCCGCTTGGAGACCTTGAACGAGTCGCTGATCCGGCGCAAATCCCGGCCTTCGGTGCCGATCGTGAGCTTGCTCACGATCTCGAGCGGGCCGAGGGCCGTCTTGCGGTACCCCAGGAAGAAGTCCGACAGAGGCAGCGTCCGCGAGGTCACCTTCTCGCTCGCGGCGTCGAACGACGACAGCTCGATCGTCGCGTCCAAAGACAGGAGCACCGGCGCCATGTCCCCGATGGGCGACGCGGTCACGAGGTTGCCGGCCAGCGTGGCGCGGCTGCGGATCTGCCGCGACGCGAAGACCCAGAGCATCTTGTCGATGGACGGGATCGCACCGCCGAGCCCTTCTTCCAGCTCGGTGAGCGTCGCGGCGCCGCCGACGACGAAGCCGGCCTCGGTCTTCGTCACGGCGTGAAGCTCGGCCACGCCCTCGGTCGAGACGAGAAGGGGAAACGCGCGCGCCTTCTTGTTGATCTCGACGCCGATCTCCGTCGCTCCGGCCACCAGCACCGCGTCCGGGTGCAGCGCGCGCAGGCGGAGGAGCGACTCGAGCGTCGTCGGCCGGAGGAAGCGCTCGCCGCCAGCGGCGTAGTCCAGGTCGCGGAGGGCGGGGACGGGCTTCTTCAGGCGGAGCTGGAAGAGATCGTCGCCGGTGGTCTTCTTCTTCGCCTCGAGCGCGTGCACCATGGCGTCCCGGATGGGCCGGTACCCGGTGCAGCGACAGAGGTTGCCGTGGAGCTGCTCGGCGACGACGCGCGACGGATCCTCGGGCACGTCGCGGTAGTAGCCCTCGAACATGGATACGACGAAGCCCGGCGTACAGTAGCCACACTGCGAGCCGTAGCTCTCCACCATGGCCCGCTGCACGGGGTGCAGCGCCTCCAGCGAGGGCAAGGCGCCGCCGTGTCCGGCCTGCGCGAGCCCTTCGACGGTCCACACCTCGCGTCCGGCGAACATCGGGAGGAGGGCGATGCAGCTGTTGATCGCCCGGAACGTGCGCGTGCCGTCGGCGCGCGTCTCGACGATGGCCACGCTGCACGCGCCGCAGTCGCCCTCCGCGCAGCCCTCCTTGGAGCCGGTCAATCCTCGGCCGCGGAGCCACGCGAGCAAGGTGCGGTGCGCAGGCTCGTCGGCCACGTCGTGGGTCGTGCCGTTGACGGTGATGGTGAAGGCGTGGGTAGTGGTCATGCCGCTTCGAGACGCTGGAAGAGGGGCCCGAGCTCGGGCAGTTTCCGGAGCGGCTCGCAGAGCGCGGTCGCCATCGAGAGGAGCTCTTCCTCGGCCTCGTCGATCTCCTGGGTCATCTGCAGCACGAGCTGCTCGCACGCCTCGCGCTCGGCCTCGATGTCCATCTCGTGGGTGACGAGCGACTCGCGCAGCTGCGTGAGCTGGAACTCGAGGTCGCGGACGGCCTGGCTCAGCCCCTCGATGCTCCCCTCGGCGCGGCGCTCCATCTCGCGGGCGACGATCCATCCGTCGACGACCTCGGCCGCGTCGCGGTACGCGTTGGCGAGGTCCTCGTACGGCTCGGCGAAGCCCGAGCGCCCCTCCCACATGGTGATCTCCCGGTGCGACTCGGCGAAGCGCTTCTTCGCGGCCAGGGTCTGCTTGTGCGAGAACGCCACGTTCTCCTGGGCGGCGCGCAGCTCGTCGCGGGCCTTCGACGTGTCGGCGCCCAGGCCGTCGACGGCGTAGCCCAGGCGCTGGCGCCCGTCGCGGCCGCGCTTGCCGATCTCCTCGAGCTTGTTCTGCTCGCCCACGCTGCGCTCGCGGAGCTGCGCGACGTGCTTGGCGACCTGCTCGATCTTCTGGAGCAAGGACGCCAGCTGGCCGGGCGGCGCGCCGGCGTAGGCCTGCGAGAGCATCGAGCGGAACACCTCGGCGCGGCGCTCCCAGCGCTTGCTGCCGTCGTCGTTCATCGGGATGGCGTTGCTGCGCACGCTCTCGGGATCGGCCTGCGGCTCGGGCGGGATGGGCGCGCTGATCTGCCGGGCGACGTCGATCAGATCGGCCATCACCCGGTGGGCGTCGACGGGGCGATTCTTCGGATCTTTCGCGAGCAGCGCCTCGATGAGCTCGGCCAGGCCCTCGGGGATCTCGGGCGCGAATTTTCGGATCGGCAGCGGCGGATCCTTGAGGTGGCGCACGAAGAAGGTGGCGATGTCGGGCGCGTCGAAGGGAAGGCGCCCGGTGATCATCTCGAAGAAGATGACGCCCAGGGCATAGAGGTCCGACGAGGGACCGGACTCGGTCGTGGCGATGCGCTCGGGCGCCATATACTGCGGCGTGCCGAAGAGCTCGCCGGTGCCCGTGAGGCGCGAGTCGGCCTTCGAGAGGGCGATGCCGAAGTCGAGGAGCTTGACCAGATCGGTCCCGTCCTCGCGCCGGCAGATGAAGATGTTCTCGGGCTTGAGGTCCCGGTGGATGACCCCGAGGTCGTGGGCGCGGGCGATGCCGCGGGCCATCTGGATCATGATGCCGAGCGCGCGCTTCGCGGGGATGGCGCCCCGGGCGATGGTGTCGGCGAGCGACTCGCCGTCCAGGTACTCCATCACCATGTAGGCGGTGCCGTCGCCGGTGTCGCCCTCCTCGAAGATCTCGATGATGTTCGGGTGGGCGATCTTCTTGGCGCTCTTGGCCTCGCGGCGGAAGCGCTCGCGCACGATGGGATCCCGCGCGAGCAGCGGGTTCATCAGCTTCACGGCGAAGGGCTGCTCCGCCACCTTGTGCTTCGCCTTGTAGACGACGGCCATGCCGCCCTCGCCGATGACGCGCTCGAGCACGTAGCGGCCGGCGATGGCGGTTCCCAGGCGCGGATCGGCCAGGGTCTCGAGGGTGGTCCCGTCGAGGAAGCAGAACGTGCGGTCGTCACCGAACCGCAACTGGCACTTGGGGCAGCTCTTCACTCGGAGGCTACTTTATCGAATTCGGGCCCCCGCGACACGCCGCGCAGGCGGAGGCGCGTTCGTGGCACGAATCTTATGCAACGTGCCACGGTACTCAATTTCGCCGAGAGGTGACGCGTACGAGCAGCTCCTCGCGCTGCGCCGGAGTCAGGGCCTCGAGCGTTCCGCGCAGCACCTCGACCTCACGGCGCGCGTGCTCGCGGTAGGCCACGTCGAGCCGCTCGAGCATGGCGTCCAGCTGGGCCCCGCTTCCGTGGGCGCTCGCCGAGCCGGCGATCCGCACGGCGAGGCCGCAGAGGGCGTCATGGGACTGCCGAAGCTGGTCGAGCTCGGCGCTCGCCTTGGGGACCAGCTCGGCCAGGGCGGGGAACAGGTGCTCCTCCTCGTCGCCGAAGTGGTCGAGGAACTCGTCGCGGAGCCGCTCGGCGTGCTCGACGAGGGCCTCGGCATCGGCGCCCGCTCCCCGGGCACGATGGAGCGCCTCGAGCGCGTCGCTCATCGAGGCGTGATCGTGATTGAGCTCACCGAGGGCGTCCGAGAGGGGCCGGGCCATGAGCGCCAGCGTAGCGCGTTGGTGGCCAGGTTTCCTCTGCTCGGTGGGGTCGAACGGTACCGAGCCCGAGCCCGTGACCGTGACCGAGCCCGGCCCGTTGTCGCGGTTCGGTCACCCATGTCCCTGATTGCACCCACCAAACCCACCCCGAGAGAAGGTCCTGCATCGCGTTTGCTCGCGTCTCGCGAACGACCTTCGGGCTCGGTCACGGTCACGGGCTCGGGCTCGTGAGGCCGTACGGGACACCCGGTCGTCATCGCGGAGGCGTCTCACTCCTGCGAAACGCCTCCGCGACCACCGCACGCACTTGCCGGTGAAGCTTCCGGTCGGCGGTGCTCGGGTCCATTCCCTCGGCGATGAACACTGCGTCGGTGAACCCGAGGACGTCCGCGGGTGGATTCTCCCTGAGGCGTCGTTGCGCGTCAGGAGGGAGACAGAATCCCAGCCTCGTGCACAGCTCGGAGAGGAGTGACTCGGCTTCCTGCGCAGATAGCATCTTGGTCTCTGACGCCCTCGGCCGGATCGTAGCGCGTTAGTTGCGCGGCTTCCTCTTCTCGGTCTCGGGGACGGCGGGAATGTGCACAGGGAGGAAGCGCCGATAGAGGAACGTCGCGGTCCCGAGCAAGATGACTCCGATGGCCAATTCCTCGATGGCGTCGGATGCCCTGTCGGACCGCAGGCCAACGATGAGGAACATGAGTCCGCAACCGCCCAGTGTGAGGATGAGCTTCTGCACCTGGCGAGCGTATCGCGCCTGGCGCGAGATCGCGCGGTCGGCCTCATTCGATCTGGAGCGTGGGGAAACGACGCGGGGCTCCGGGGCCGAGCGCCCGCTCGATCGCGTCATCGTCGATCTCCTCGGCGGCTGCGGCCTCGAGCGCTGCGCGCACGTGAGGGTCGAGACAACACTCCGCCGCGACGCGAACCCGCGCAGCGCCGTAGGCTGGGTCGGCGATGCGGAGCGCCAGCGCGGCGCCCACGCGCTCCTCGGCGGAAATGCGCGGCGCCACCATGCGTTCGGCGAGCGCCGCGTCGACGGGCGCGCGCGCCGCGACCCGGTACCCCCCGACGTTCAGCGCGTTGCGCAGCCGCTCGCGCCACGCGCGCACGCCCAGCCCGTCGCGCGCCAGGCCCAGACCGGGACTCTCCTGATTCGTGGCGAGCATGGCGTAGAGATGGATCGCGAGCGCATTGCGTTTCGCGGCAATACCCCCTCCGTCGATGGTCACGATGCGTCCGTTCGCGAGGTGCAGGCGGAGCGGGGCGAAGAACGCCCGTTGCTCGACCGCGAGGATCTGATCGAGCGGGATGAGCTCGCCCTCCGCCTCGTCGATGCGAACACCATCCGGACCCACCGTGACGGCGGGCGCGCGGAACCGCTTCTTCGTGGTCTCGTAGAAGATCGCCGTCAATGCGAGGACGACGGGCACGCCGAGCACATGCCCGAAGCGCAGGCCCAGCAACACGACGAGCAACCTGCCGATGACGGCCGCCACCGAGAAAGCGAGGACGCCGTAGCCGACGTGGACCGCGCGGGACACCTCGGCCGTGTCGAAGATCACGGGCGTGCCGGCATGACCGAACCCGAGCTCGCGCACGACGGCCTGCGCCGCGGCCGCGTCCGCGAGGACGAGCTGCCAGACGTCGCCGTTCGTTGCGGTGATCTCCACGGTGGGGCCGTACGCGTGCGCGCTCGCGGTGCTGCCTCGATCGAGCGTCACCACGCCGCCGTGGTGCCAGATGGCCACTCTGCCGCCGCCGACACGTACGGTCCCCTCGCTCGTCGCGCCCGTCGAGCGTTTGAAGCTCAACGTCATCGCGACGAGCCCGAGGCCGGCACCCAGCGAGGTCAGCGCGATCAGCTCTGGCGGAAACCTCCCCGACAGAATGAGCGCCCACACGAACCAGAGGATCTTGGCGGCGCGCGAGAGCTCGCCCGCGCTCCGTAGGCGCCTCCAGGTGACGTTTGCGTCGAAGTCCACCGTGCGGAGCGTATCCTCCACGGCCGCGCCGTCGAGCGCAGAAGCGCCGCGGCGGGCGCGAAAGGTGGGTCCTCAGACCTTCGCGGTGATGTCCTTCAGCTCGCCCGCGCGCACGATGCTCAGCGTGACCTCGACGTCGACCTTGCCGCGAAGCTGCGACGCCAGCTCCCACGGACCTTCGACCGCGGTGCCGTCGAGGGCCACGATGACGTCACCCAGGAGGATGCCCGAGGCCTCGGCCGGGCTCTTCGGCTCGACCGCGTTCACCATGATGCCGACGCCGCGTCCGACCTTCTGCGCCGTCGATTCGGGCAGTCGCACCGGGTGCACGCCGACGCCGAGATGACCGCGCCGCACCTTGCCGTGGGTGCGCAGCTCGGTGAGCACGCGCTCGAGCGTCACGTACGGCAGCGCGACGGCGCCGCTTCGCACGAGGCCGCGGTGGCTGAGGCCCAGCGCTTTGCCCTCGAGATCGACCATGAGCCCGCCGGACCACCCCGGCGGCACCTCGGCGTCGGACTCGAGGTAGCGATCGATCGAGCCGCCGTGCGGCGTCCGGTACGAGTCGCCCAGGGTGCGCACGATGCCGAACGAGGCGCGCACCGTCTTGCCGGGCCGACCGACGTTGACGGCGAAGTGTCCGACGCGCAGGCCGTCGAGCGACCGAAACGTGGCGGGCACGAGGCCCTTCGCGTCGGTCTTCACGAGGGCGATGCCGGTCGTGGGATCGCGCCCGACGACGGTGCCCTGCGCGACCGTGCCGTCCGGCAGGCCGAGCTCGATGCCCTCGTCGCGCTCGACGACGTGGTTGGCGGTGACGACGAGATCGCTCGCGTACACCGTGCCGGTGCCGCCCCAGCGGTGCCCTCCGTCGACGCGAACGAGGCTCTGACCCACGCGGTCGACGAGGTCGGCGATGGCTTCGGGGTTCGTGATGCTCTGCATGGCTTGTGACTCCTTGCCCTCGAACGTAAGGGGCCGAGCCCGGCTTCCACATCGCCCGGACCTCCAAATCGTGCTCCTCCGTGGACCCGGCGGCACCTAGCCGGAGGTATGGGAAGCTTGCAAAATCGGACAGGCGGCGCACCTTGGGCCCACTCCCTTGGATGCCCCCCGCCCCATTGACCCCGAGGTCGTCGTCGTCGCGGAGGATCCGCTGGCCCGTTCCGGGCTCGGAATGCTCCTCAGCAGCCAGGGCATCTCGGTGGCCCTCGCCGGCTCACCCGCCGAGGCCGCCGACGCGAAGGCAGACGTGGCCGTGTGGGATCTCGGCGCCGACGTGCAAGGGGCGCTGGGGCTTTTGCCCGCGCTCGAGAACGAGACGCGCCCCGTCGTCGCGCTGTTGCCCGACGGCACCCACGCGGCGTCCATCTACGCGGCTGGCGCCCGCGGCATTCTCCTTCGCGCCAGCAGCGGCCCGTCGCTCCTCGCGGCCGTGCGCGCGGTGCACGCGGGCCTCGTCGTCGTCGATCCGGCGCCCATGGCGCGCCTCGTCCCCACGCGCGATCCGCTCGCGCCGGTCGAGGATCTCACCGCGCGCGAGCACGAGGTGATGACCCACCTCTCGTCGGGCCTCTCGAACAAGGAGATCGCCGCCAAGATGCACATCAGCGATCACACGGTGAAGTTCCACGTGAACTCCATCCTCTCCAAGCTCGGCGTCGCGAGCCGCACCGAGGCGGTCGTGCAGGCCGCGCGTCGCGGGTGGGTCATCCTGTAGTAGTTCCGCCTTGACGGCTCGGGCCCGTCACGCGAAAAACGGGCATGCTTCGACCGCGCGCTGCCCTGGTACTCGTCGTCGCCCTTGCCGCCGTCACCGCCTGCGGGCGGCATCGAAAGCGCGCGGCGAATCCGGCGGATTTCAACTCGGACCCGCCTCCGCCGGCTGCCGTGGCTTCAAGTGCCGCGCCTGCGCCGGTGTCCCCGCCGCCGACGGCCGTGACGATCTCGGCCTCGGCCACGGTGCAGGGTGGAGTCTCGGTAGCTCCCGCGCCCAGCGTGCCAGGGCTCCGGAAGCCGTAGAGCTCACTGCTTCTTCGCGTACACGCCGACCTTGTAGTCGCCGCTTCCGCTCTGCACCTTCGCCTGGAACTTGTACATCCCGGGGATGGTCGGGCAGTGGCCGGCGACGGCGACGTTGTTGTCGTTGTGGCTTTCGGACAGGCGCTTCTGCTTCGGGTCCCAGAGGTACACCTCGAGGCGCTTCACCTTGCTCGGTTCGCCCACACCGATGAACCAGTAGCAAGTCCCCGGAGTGAGCGCGACGGTCCACTCGCTCTGGTCCCCGGCTCCGGTGAAGAAGTCTCCCGAGCGCGTGGCGCCCGGCGCGGCCGAAGCCGCTTGCTGTTCGACCAGGGCTCCCAGATCGAGCTTGGCGGCCACCGGCGGCGGCGGAGCTGCGGCGTCCGGCGCGACGGCGTAGGTGCCGAACGAGAAGTGGCCTGCCCCCTTGCCCGACTTGCCTTGGATCTTGTACGGCCCCGTTTCGGTCGGGCAGTACTTCATGATGATCGCAGCGGCCGAGGCCTTGTCGCTGTCGACGCGCGAGCCCTTCGGGTCCCAGAGGTAGACCGAGAGCTTCTCGATGCCTTCGTCGGCCACACCGCTGATCCAGTAGCAGTGCTGGTTGTCGAAGTGGACGAGCCACTCGGTGAACTCCTTCGTGGCGTACGCGACGCCGTGCATGAGCTCGCCGTTCAACGCGCCGCTGGGATCGGCGACCTTCGCCTGCTGCTCCACCTTCTGGTCGAGCCACGCCGGCGCCGTGGGGGACACCTGCTGACGCCCACCGCCACATGCAACGACCGCTGCCGCCAAGCCCAAGATTCCGACGAGACGCATGGATGGACCTCCGTGTGGGTGAGCTGACTACACACGTTCGTCCGCGCGCGCAAGAGGATCGAACGACCTCGGGAGGCGGCATCGGGGATCTCGATTCGCTATCACATCGATACCTCGTCGTGCGCACCAAGCCCGCAGACGGAGTGCTCGACCTCGACGACGCGAGCATGCTCACGTTCGCGCAGGCGGCGAAGCGTTGGTACTTGCCGATGGCGTGGGGACCACCGTGATCGCTCAGGCCGCGGGAGGGCGCTTTCTTTCTCACCCCGCGCAGGATGAGGGATAATCCCCGGAGCGTTTTCCCCACGATGTCCCTCGCCATCCGTTTCGCCGTCGTTCTCGCCCTGGCCGCTTCCGCGGGAGGGTCGAGCCTCGTCCTTCGTGGGCGCTACCTGCCCGAGGGCGAGACGCTCCCCGGCCTTCGCGTCGACGGCGCGGTGCCCCAGGGCGACCTCCGCGCGTTCGTCGCCGCGCGCGCAGGGGCGCTCACCGCGCGCAAGGTGAAGCTCGTCACCGACGGAGGCGGCCCGCTCGGCGAGTACACGCTGGCGGAGCTCGGCGTGCGCGTCGACGTGGACGCGGTCGCGGACCGCGCGCGCCGGATGGGTCACGAGGGCGATTGGCTCGGTCGCGCGCAGGCCGCCGACGACGCGCGCGCGGGGCGCCTCGACGTGCCGCTGGCCGTCACGGTGGACGACGCGGCCCTCGTCGACGTCGTTGCAAAATACAAGGAATCCTTCGACACGGCCCCCACGAGCGCGCGGCTGGATCTCGAACATCGCTCGGTCATCCCGGAGAAGGACGGCCGCTACCTCGACGCCTTCGGCGCCACCGCGCCCCTCCTCGCCACGGCGAAGGACGCGTCGTCCACCGAGGTACACGTGCCGGTGCTCTCGGTGCCGCCGCGCGTCACCGGCGACTTCGTGCGCTCGCTCGACATCCACGTCGTGCTCGGTGAGTTCGAGACGTACTTCTCCCGCTCGGGCGATCAGGCACGGCGCGGCAAGAACATCGACGTCGCGGCGTCGAAGCTCGACGGGCTGGTCCTCTCGCCGGGCGAGGTGGTCAGCTTCAACGCCGTCGTCGGCGATCGCAGCGAGGAGAACGGCTTCCAGAAGAGCTGGGAGATCTTCAAGGGCGAGATGGTCGAGGGCGTCGGCGGCGGAACCTGCCAGGTGGCCTCCACCCTGCACGCCACGGCCTTCTTCGCCGGGCTCGACGTGCTCGAGCGCCTGCCGCACTCGCGCCCCAGCGCGTACATCCCGATGGGGCTCGACTCGACCGTGGTGTATCCCATCGTCGATCTCAAGCTGCGCAACCCGCACGCCTTCCCCATCGTCCTCCACGCGAAGACCGACGGGAACAAGCTCACGATGCAGCTCCTCGGCGCCGGCAAGCCGGCCAAGGTGGCCTTCTCGCGCGAGGTCCTCGGCACGACGCCGTACACGCGCAAGGTCAACGAGGATCCGCGCCTCACGGGCACCAAGGTGCTCGTGAAGCAGCACGGCATCCGCGGGTACGTCGTGAAGCGCACGCGCATCGTCACGTTCGAGGACGGGCGGCGCAAGGTCGAGTCGAGCACCGACACGTACCCGTCGACGACCGAGATCTACATGGTGCCGCCGGGCTTCGACGTGGCCAAGCTGCCGCCGTTGCCCGAGCCGACCGACGACGATGCCGCGCCCACGCCGGCCCCGGCGCCGCCCCCCACGGTCGTGGCGGCGACCTGCACGGGCGATTGCCCGCCCGCAGACGTGACCTTCGTGGAGGCCCCCGGAGCGCACGCGCCCACGCAGGCGCAGGCCAAGCCCGTGAAGAGCCTCACGCTCATGCGCTGAGATGCGAAGCGCGCTGCTCCTCCTCGCTCTCGCCGGCTGCGGCAGCGCTGCCGTCGCGCCGTCCGATGCGGGAACGCCGGATGCGGACGACGGCGCGAGCTACGCCAAGCGCGGCGTGGTCGAGGTGACGGCGTACTCGTATCCGGTCGGCAGCCACACCTTCTCGGGTGGCAGCGTGGGCGCGAGCTTCGCCGACGCGACGGGCCTCACCCCGCCGGTCTGCACGACGACCCACCTGGGAGCGTGCGACGTGTCCCTTTGTGGGACCACGGACGACGCGGGCGCGTCGACCCCTCGCGCCGCGGGCGCCGTGACGGTCGACGGCGTCGGGGGCGGGCCGTTCACCCTGACGCCGAGCGGCACCACGTACGCGCCCGTGACCAGCGCGGTGCTGCTGTTCGCGGCGGGCGACGTGCTCCGCGCCTCGGCGCCCGGCGATCCGCTGGGGGCGCCGGCGTTCCAGCGCACGGTGAACGCGCCGTCGTACGTGTTCGTGTCCGAGCCGGCCTTTCCGGGCACGGGCCCGCTCCCCATCGATCGTGCGAAGGACCTTCCGGTCGTTTGGTCGAACGGGACGACGGGAACCACGGTCGTCGCGCTGAGCGGCCCTGGGTTTCTCGTCTCGTGCAGCGCCCCCGCAACGGCCGGCAAGCTCACCGTGCCCGCCGCGGCGCTGGGAAACCTGCCTAAAATCCCCGTCGCAGGCGCGGAGACGTTTTC